>Ga0070752_1000446_pt1 | contig 34530 bp, 38 predicted proteins | sample VirMetDEL_Aug_30_FD_77440 | JGI IMG/M metagenome (GOLD analysis project Ga0070752, IMG submission 77440) | Aqueous microbial communities from the Delaware River and Bay under freshwater to marine salinity gradient to study organic matter... | ecosystem: Environmental > Aquatic > Marine > Coastal...
CAAGATAACGTCTTGATCAGCTCCGAAGTACATATTAGTATTGTCTGCTAAGTATACATTTCCCCATTCTTTTGTATTACTTCCGAGTGTATTAACCCCTGCTGTATTCGGTAATAAATTGCCTGTTGTCAAAGCGTTGCTCGTGGTTGCTCCATTTGTTGTGACATCATCAAGAGTGTCAGTCGATGTTGCATCGGAAAAATACAATTCTCCTGTACTTTGATCTTGAAGTCTTAAATATTGTCCAGTCGTTCCGAGCGAATCAGGAAGGATCATTGTATAAGTTGCAGCCGCTGAATGTGGTGGACCTTCCAACTTTACACCATGACTATTCAATTCACAGTTGAACTGAATTTGACCACTTCCACGGGTTGTATTCCCTTCCAATTCCACAACACCACTTCCATGTGGATCAAGTATGATGTTATAGTTTGAAGCTGTGGTTGCAATTGATCCACTTGTTGATGTTCCGGCTGCATTTGAATTGATCTTTAAATCACCAACTGTGATTGGTGATGTAGTTGAATCACCATTTGCAACCACATTATCAAGCGTTAAATCATTATTAAATCCACTTAATGCAATGGATGAAATGGCTGTTGAAACAGCTTGGTTTGATCCATTTCCAAGGAAGATTTTATCTTGATCAAGATTTGGTGTTGCATTGGTTCTTCCTGCACCACCCACTTTGACAATTCCTGCACTTGCATCAGATCGAACAACAAAACCAATGTTTTGAATCAAATTTGCTTCACCCGTTGGTGCTGAATTAACAAGACCACCGGCAGTGGTTGATGAAACATATAATGTGTTGCCTGCACCAAAAGTATTGGTTGCCATGTTTTCAAGATTTCCAAATGTAATGATTTCCACATCAGCTGTGTCATTTGCATTTGCATACACCAAACCAAAGGCCGGCATTGTTGATGCACTGTTTGCTTGTGCTTTTCCGACTGTTGGAACAGATCCTGAAACACCTTTGATGTAAACAACTTCACCTTTGGAAAGACCACCGGTTTGATCAACTTTTGCTTTGAATCTTATTGCTCCATTCATATCACCATAATATGAAATGAAACGTGTGTTTTCATCTCCAAGGTAGTATGTTGCATTTGCATTTGGATCAATGTCACCTGTCACTGTCAATCCACCGGTTTGAATTGCTGTTGCTGTAGTTGAACCAACTTGCACAACATCATCAAGACTCTGACTTCCTGCAATTCCTGTCAATTGTGAACCATCGACCGCTGGAAGTCTTGCTGATCCATCAAGTTGAACAACATTGTTTGCAGCCGTTCCAACGTCTTGGGTTGCTGCTGTTCCAAGACCAAGGTTTGTGCGTGCTGTTACTACATTGTTTAAATCACTTAGATTATTTGCAATTGCAAGCTTGGTTGAATCCGTTGCTGAAACATTAAGCAGCTGTGAACCATCGACCGCTGGAAGTCCGGTTGCATCAAGTTGCACAACGTTTCCATTTGCTGTTCCAACATCTTGGGTTGCAGCCGTTCCAAGACCAAGGTTTGTTCTTGCTGTTGCTACGTTGTTTAAATCGCTTAAGTTGTTAGCAATGGCAAGCTTGGTTGAATCCGTTGCTGTGATTCCTGTTAATTGTGAACCATCAACGGCTGGAAGTCTTGCTGATCCATCAAGTTGAACAACATTGTTTGCTGTTGTTCCAACATCTTGGGTTGCTGCTGTTCCAAGACCAAGGTTTGTTCTTGCTGTTGCTACGTTGTTTAAATCACTTAAGTTGTTAGCAATGGCAAGCTTGGTTGAATCTGTTGCTGTGATTCCGGTTAATAAAGAACCATCAACGGCTGGAAGTTGTGCTGAACTGTTTAATTGAACAACGTCATTTGCTGTTGTTCCAACATCCTGTGTTGCTGCTGTTCCAAGACCAAGATTTGTGCGTGCTGTTGTAACATTATTTAAATCACTTAGATTGTTAGCAACTAAAAGTGAACCCGTTGCTGTGATTCCTGTTAATTGTGAACCATCGACCGCTGGAAGTCTTGCTGATCCATCCAATTGAACAACGTTGTTTGCACTTGTTCCAACATCTTCTGTTGCTGCTGTTCCAAGTCCAAGATTTGTGCGTGATGCTGCAACATCAGTAACATCACTTAAATTGTTTGTTTTGATTAAAGCATTAGTTGGAGCTGTACCGCCGCCGGTATTTGGACAAATTAAAACTGTCATTTTAAATCCTTATTTGTTGAATCCTGCAATAAAATAAAAAACATCTGATGCTGCATATTTTTTATATGCAATTGTATCCACAGTGCTGTTTAAAGTTCCAATATCATCTGAAAAAGATGATTCAATTTTGATTTCATTTGCTGTTGAATCACCTGCTGTTGTTCGACCACGATATTTTAAATATGCAACATCTGAACCTTTGTTGATAATTGCTAAGAATGAGAATTGAAGACCTGATTCACAATTTGTTCCTGTGGTCGAGTCAATAAAATCTGAAGAAGTGAGATTATTCCAATCAGTATTGGAAACACTTGTTGCATCATAAACGCCGCGAACAGAACCGCTTATGATTGGATCAGTTACGTTTAGTCCCATTTTCAATATCCTTATCTTGTAAAATGTTTGTTGTTTTTGCTTTCATCACGTTTGAACCTGCAAAGATTAAAAACAAAGAATCAATTGCACTTATAATTTCAGCATGTGCTTTGTTTATTATTGCAAGAATAAATAGAACAAGCAATGTTGCATAAAAAGCCATTGCTTTTCTTCCACCAAGCCGGTTCAACATTGTTCTTTTTTTCTCTTCTTTACTCATTGTAATCTTCATCCAAAAGGCGATAAACAAAGGCAACATCAGCAAGATTGCGTGTTCTTTTGGAAACACCTTCACGCCATTGTCCATCAGGTCCATTTCCAAATGCATTGCCTTCCACAGTTTCAAAGTTTCCTGCTTGATCAGGCTTGGATGTTGCAAGTGTGATGTGATTTCCATAGATCGGTGTTTTTTCAGATGATGTGTATACAATCACTAAATCACCCGGTCGCAAATTGGATGGAAGTTGTGAACGTGATGTTGATGACCAATTGTCATACATTCTGTAACAAGATGAAAAGATCTTGCTTCTTACATTAGATCGAACACGGTCACTATAACAAGCAGCAGCAAAAGCACCGCACCAAGCAAATTGACCATTTCTTGTGTAATCATCTTCCCAACTCCAACCAAGTGCATTTGCATTTTTAATGTAATAAGTAATTCTTTCAGATAATCCACCGCCGCCGGGTTCAGTGACGTCTAAGTTAAATTCATATTCAGCTTGTTTCAAAACAGCATCAACACGTTCATTGGGAACAACATTTCTTTCAATATTGATATTGACTGTTTTTTGGATGTTCACATCTATTTCAATTTGTTTCAATGCTCGTTTGTATCTTCTGATTTCATGATTTAATTCATCAATCTTTTCTGAAAGTTCTGCTTTGGTCATCTTCATGAGTATTCATCTCCATCATCGTTTGCTGTTCCAAGCTTTCCATTTGTATCTGCAATGTATGCGTCAACTTGTTGATCAGCTGTTGCGTTTGAATATATTGTTGGTTCAAGTGTTCCACCTTTTCCAGTGATTCCATGTGCAGCTGTAAATTCAATGGTTGCTGTTGTTCCATTGTCTGTGATTGCACTGATTGTCAAACCTGTGATTGCGTTGTCATGATCACCACTCAAAACATAGTCAACTATATCACCAACTTTGAAAAAGTCTGAATCTTTCACACTTTCACCAATTCCATTGGTGGATGAAAAGGAACTTTGATCAATTGTCACTGTGGTCGATGTAAAGCCGGTGACAATTCCTGAATCATTCCAACTTGCTGAACGGTTTCCAATGTGGATGATTTCTAAACTACATCCTTCAGACATCAAGTTTTGTCTGATTGATTTGATAAATCCAACACCGTTCACAACACCATAATCAGGACTATATCCTTTTAATAGTGGTGAATTTACAATTGCATATCTTCCAGCGTCAACCAACATGCTTTGACCTGTACCAATTGATCCTTGCCACAGCCTTAAAGGATTGGAAAGCAAGTTAAAGATGCGTGTGATCACAGGAAGGAAATAACTGAATGAATCACCTGCTGTTGATCCAATTTCATTTGATCGAACACCATACAAATCCAAAGTGATTTTGCTGCGTTCACCTGAATACCTGTTGATTGCTTCTTGATTATTGAAAACACGCTTTGTTCTTAGCTTGTCTTCTTCAGGATCATAATCAAAATTGATTTCAACTTGTGTGACTATATCTTCGTATGTGTTCCACACAGGTGGATCATCAGACAACCAATCACCTTCATTGATCGTGATTGCTGCATTGGTGGATTGTTCCAAACCAATGGGTTGCAAAGCAATCTTGCAATTTCCATCTTCAGTTCTTCGCATCACTAAAACAGCACCCAATGTCTGAAGAAGTGGTGTGATTAGATCACGAAAGTTTGCACCTTCATTTCGTAAATCCAAGTTTATTGTCAAGTTTGGGATAGATTCATATTGCAAGAATGAATCAATATCAATTTCATCTTCAGACAAGTTTAAACCAAGTCCACCAAGATCATAATCACCATTGATCTTTCCACCGCCGCCGCTTTGAAGCAAACGCAACAAAGCTTGACCCGGTGTCAAATTTCGAACACGGGTTGCTAAATAAATCTTGGTTGGTTCGTATCCTTCCCAATCTCCAAATGATGAACGCAAACTGGAAGAATGTGGACGTTCCAAATGTAAAAGAAATCCAACATCTGTTCCACTATAACTTGCTGTGGATTGGTGAGTGACTTCAAAGAATTGGCTTGATTCACTATCCAACGCACGATCATAATATACAACTTGAATACTATATGAAACACCGGCTGTTGCACTTGTTGGTAATCCAAGGTCATCTTGAACCAATATAACACTTTCACCATTTTGATAATATGCTTTTGCAACTGCACGAATTGGAACATTTATGGATTCACCTGTGTTTGAAGGTGGATCAAATGTGCGTGCTGTTTGTGGACGTTTTATTTCAAGACTTCCATTAACGTTCACAGGATCAGCTTGAAAGCTTTCTTCAGTTTCAGCAAAATCAATTGGGTAATATAATCTTTCAACATTGGATGTTGGATATATTCCATTTATATCACTGTTCCAAATTCCAATGGATGTTCGTGGTGATCCGTATTGTGCAAGTTCATATTCGAGTGCAAAGCGGCTTGAATAAAATGTCAACTTTGGATCAACCGTGGATCTTTCAACAAGTGTTTCAATGTTGATGCTTTGATTGTCTTGATTGATCTTCCAATTTAAAAACGAACCATCCACACCCAAGGGTGAAGTTGCTTTGTTTGATTCGAGTACATCATTTATAATTTCAGGAAATCGCTGCACACCTGATGTGATTTCAAATGATTTGATTTCAGTGCGTGGATTGTCAATCATAGCTTTTCGTGATGTATCAGCTGTAAATCCATACCCCGTCCAAAAGTCATTTGCAGAACTAAAACTTGAATTATAAAGGATTTCATTTGATGTGAATCCATTTGGAAACAGACGATAATTGATTGCAAAGTTTCTCATCTTTGGATAACGCGGGTGTGCAACATCTACAACGTTTCCACTTGAATCCAATCCATTTTGCAGGGTTTCATCATATGCGTTTGGAACGTCAAACACTTCATTAGTACCCAAAAGTAAAGTCAATGTTCCACTTGTTGGATTTCCTTCTACATCATAAGTACTTCTTGAAGTGGATGTAATTGCATATTCTAAACGATTTCCAACGTTTTCAAAATAATGATAGTTTGCAACCAACCCTGTTTTCAAAGTCGTATCTGAAACCGTGTTGTCAACAAGTGCTGTTAAGGGAACTAAAGACAATGAAACTTCAGAACCATCTTGAAGATTTGGTGATTCTTCTATGAATCCATTGATGATTTCAGTGAAGTTTGAAAGTGATCCATCAGGGCGTTTTTGACACATCCACAATGAAGCCTTTCTTCCACGAAAGTTGACAATCTCCGTGAATACTTCAGGCACATTTGTGCCACCAAGGCTTGATATATGATTTTGGATTGGTGTGCGTCCAACACCACGGTCTGTGATGGTGATGGTGTTTGATGTTGCTGCACTTACACGGACCGTTTCAGCTCCGATGTGCATTACCCTTGGAAATGATAAGGATGTGAAATCTTGATCGACTGTTGCAACTGTAGATGGAAAGTTGTGTGGAACATCTTCAATTTGTGCTTTTTGCACATCAGTTGAACGTGGTCCAGTTCGTCCAAAGATTACATGTGGATCTGTGGAAGTGCCTTTGATTCGATCAACCTTTAAAGTCACTGAAATGGGTGCATATTGTGCAACACCACCGGCCGGATCAATACTTGCTTGATATGCTCCAACTTCAACAATTCCTTGAACGTTGTTATATGCAACACCTGTTGTTAAATTAGAATCAAGATTGCTTGATGAAACATCCACATCATCAGATAAATATCTTGTTTGTAATCCACCAATTTCCAATGCAAACACACGTCTGCCAAAATCACTTGTGATCATGGTGTCACCTCAGGTTGATATAAATCAAACAAATCAAGTTGCACAATATCACAATCTTCCACTTTCACTTCTATGATAATCATATCACCCCGGTTTCCACTTGGAATGTAAAGTGGTCTTGGTTGATCAGTTCCACTTGTTCCAACGGGTGGATCATAGAAAGTTGCACCTGTTGTTCCAACGTATGGACGATCCAATAAACCATCCAAGCTCATTTGCAAATGATCAGGATATTCAAACAAAACAGGTTTTGAAATGATTGTTCCTGATAAATCACGAACTGTGAAAGTGATTTGTGGTGAATTACTAGAAACAGATTGTGTTGCAATATACTGGAAGATAACACCAATCCATTCAGAAATGGGTGTGGATGCATAAAAGAAACTGTAATATTTAACAGACTTATTTAAACCGGTGCTAATTCCAGACCAATTGGAAAAGATCACAGTTGAAAGCAACTTGTCTTCAGTATCTTTTGCAATCGTGTAATGTGCTGAACCAAGGAACTTGCAATGCGACATCATCACCAAGGCTTGTGCAAATTGATTGACCACTCCACCCATAACTGTCACACCCATATTGACAGAATTTTCACTAACCAATGGTTGAAAAGAACTTGGAACTAACATTAATTGCTCCAAACTGACAATGCTGTGACTCTTCCAAGTCCATTGATAACAGCTTGTCTTGATGTTGTGTCTAGTAATGTATCACTTGAATAATAAAGCGTTGGTTGTATTTTATAAAGAGAAATTCCAAAAGATCTTGATTCTAGTGATATATCATCCAAGTTTGGTGTCAAACTGTATTGATTCCATCCGTTCGATGTCACCTCTAACAATTGATTCATGAATGAAAAGTATTGTGTTCCTGAAACGTTCACAACATAGATTGAAACTGTGATTGTTCCACCTCCCACAAACAACATGGATTGATTTTGCATGGTTGCCACATCACCCATACCCAATGCCTTTGGACCTTGACCACGACCGCTGAAAACACTTGATGGATTCTCTATACCACTCCACCCAAGCAACATTCTTTTTCTTGAACGCATGGTTTCAATATTTGTTCTCCATTGTTTACCCGCGCGTGATGAAAGTGCATAATCAGCACCAAGTCTGTTGATTCCAAATGGAGTCAAAACCAAGGTTGCTTGTTTAGTTGATCCAGCTGCCAAGGGTGAAGTCAATGCAGTGAACCGGGCTGCAACCATTTGCAAGTCCAAATCATAAGTGCTTGCAGCGGCAACTTTTCCGGACATAATCACATCCACATATTCAGCTGTAGTTGCAGCTGTGAAAGTATGTGAAACAGTGTGTGCAGTGTATGAAGTTGCAGTCACTGAAATCGTGCTGTTTCCTTGTGCAACGCTGTTTCCATCAGTCAATGTAAATTTTACTGTTCCTGTTCCTGTGGTTGTCACCTTGGCTATGATGTGGAAATCAATGGTTGTGTGTTGGTTCGATGGAATTGGGATACGATACCGGCATAAATCTACATAACTTGTGGAAGCTGTCACACATGTATTCTGATCAAACGCTTGTGAAATCACATTAGATGTTCCACCGTGTGCATGGATGTAGTTTGATAAATCACCCATACGTTGAAGTGTTGTGGTTGTGATTGTTCTTCCTGCAATTAAATCACCCGTATCAGGAATAGTTGGTGGACTTGTGAATGAATTAGTCATAAATGCTCCAATGTCATAGAAACAGGAACACGTCTTTTCAATCTGTTTGGATAAGCAAGATTAATTGATCCATTGTCCAAAATACTTGCACGAATCCTTCCTGTGTTTCCATTGTCTTCTGATGTGTATAACAAATCATATGCAGGTTGTGTTGATGTGATTCCACTTGTGATCAATGCACGCCTTGAATCTCCAACATTTTGATAGAAGTTAATTCTTTCACCTGTTGGAACATATTGAACAAAGTTGTTTGTAAAATGTCTATATAGATCTATTTCATCAAGCAATGCATCCAAATCAAAACCAAGTATGGATTTGACATATGAACCGATAAAGTTTGAAACGTATCCACCGCCAATCTTTCGTCTTGCTTGTGCAACTGTATCAGTTTGAAGATGGTGTGATTGATATGGACGTGATGGATATAGTGTGCCGGGGCATGGATAATCAGCAACAATCTTTTTTCGTGTTGTTCCAGTTGGTGTTTCATTTCCACTGAATCCAAGGCGATCTCTGAAAGTTGTAGAAATCCAAGTAATATCTCCAACACTCGAATCATATTCACATTCAACATGTCCATCATCATTGAGAATCCACCCAATGTCTGAAGATCCTGTTGCTATAATGTCCAAATATTCAATGCAATTGGTTGCATTCACATCATCCACATCACTTGTTGTTCCACGTTCTCTGATTGCAACAATCAAGTCTTGAACAAGCACACTATTTTTCACATAAAATGAAAAAGCATTTGAATCAGCTGAATCACGAAATTCATACTTTCCACCGTCCACATTTCCCCTAATCCAATCATTTGGACTTGTGAATGATGTGGAAACGGTAGAAAAGGAAGAACCAACACCAAGCACATCACCACCTGATAAATAACGAACTTTAAATGCATCACTGCATTCTATCTTCACTCGATCATTGGAATCTATGGAAACAGTCCATGAAGATCCAAATGCTGAACTTGTTTGAAGGAAATCACTTGCACTCATTCCACTCTGTGAACCCCTTCCATTCAATAGTGAAATCACATCTTCATAAATGCCTTCACCCGTGGAAAAAGTTGGTAATGAAATGTTTGTTGCACCACGATCAAAGATATTTGTTCCACTCCAAGTGCGTGCATTGAAAGATGAAAGCAAAGCAAAGTTTGGTGAAGGATTATTGACTGGCATATTATCTCCTTTGCATTCTAGCTGATCCACGTCTGTTTGTATTCATGATTGAAACAAGTCTGTCAGCAAGTGCTTGTTCAGCTGCTTTCTTTGTATCATATACAACAGCACCACCAAAATTGATATTGAAAACCATGGATGAATCCGTTGCTTGTTCACGTTGTGGTGTTGGTGCTGTAGTTGGTGAACCCGTTGGTGTTTCTCCACCGGGTGAACTTCCACCTGTTGCGAGTGATGAACCGACCACACCGGCTGTTGCTGATGCAGCTGCAAACAATGCAGCACTTTTAAAGGCGGCGGCTGCTTTTGGATCACCAAGTGCAAGCAAGCCAAAACCTTTTGCTGTTTGCATTAATGCTTCAACCCCGGCTTGTTGTGCTAATGATAATAGAACTTGGCTTGTTGCTTCCTGAAATGAATCACCAAACAGCAATGCTGAAACAACAGCTTCAGCAAATCCACGTCCATACTGATCAAAATAATCAGTCAATATTTCACTTTGTTCACCAAGTGTTTCTTGTTGGATTCGTAAACGCTCTAATGCATATTGTTTTTCAAGATTGGTGATTGTTTCACCCCGGCTTTGTGCAAGTTCAACTTCTTTATCAAATTCCAGTTGGAGCATGGCAAGACGTTGTTCTGATGCAAACTGTGAACGCTCCAATTCAGTTCCAAATCCACCGTCTTGTTGTTCCACTTCCATCAGCTGTTGTGCAAGTGAATATCGTTGTTCGATCTCCCTTTGATTTGCATCTTTTATCAGATCCAACTTTTGTTGTTCCACTTGCCTTTGTTGATTAACTTCTTGTTCACCAATCTTTTGAAGTGTCAATTGCAGTTGCTTTTCTGCAATCTCTCTTTCCTTAGTTCCTTCTTTTGTCAACTTGGATGTAGCTTGGAAACGTTCAGCAGCCAATGCAACTTGCTGTTCAACTCCATCTTTAGTTAGTTGGATTTCCAATTGATTCAATTGACTTTGTAGAGCAATATCACGTTTGAATTGTTGTTCAGCTGCTTTGCGTTGTTCTTCAATTCTTCGTTTAGTAGCTTCACGTCTTTTCTGTGATTCTTCACGAATAATTTTATCACGCTCTTGTGCTGCTTTGCGTTCAGCAACAGTGATTTCATCAATGCCTTGCGTTTGCTGCTTCAGGCTTGCAAGGATCTGTTTAATCTTTTCACGATCAGCATCTTCAATTGCTTTGGTTATTTCAATGCTTTGTGCTTCAATTTCAGCAAGCATTTCATTCAATTGGATCTGATCTTTACGCAATTCATTTTGGAATCTTATTTCATCATTTTGTTTGACGATTCCAGCGAGTCGCTTTGCTTCAGTCTTTAGTGCTTCAGTTGATTGTTTATTTGCTTTTTCTTCTTGTTCAGCAAGTTTTGCAATTGCTTTTGTGTAATCTTTTGTTTCTTCATTTAGTTTACGCACTAAACCTTCTGCATTCTTGCGTTGAAAGTTCAGTTCTATTTCTGCATTTCTTAGTTTCAATCTTGCTTCAGCAAGTCTTTCACTGTCTGCATAATATGTTTTTTCAACAAATTGAAGATCCTTGGTTGCTTTATGAACTTCAATGATTGCTTTTCTGATGGACTCAAAATTCTTTGAAAACTTTTCCTGTTGCTTTTGTACACTCTCTTTTAGAAATTGTGCTTCAAGGACTGAAACGGAAAAGTTCACCATTTCTTTTTCAGCAAGCAAAATTCCTTTTTCAGCTAATGATTCAAGCCTGCCTTGAAGATCACCCGCGGCGGCTGCCATTGCTTCTTGTGCATCTTCAGCTTCTTGTGCAGCTCCACTGATCTGTCTAAATGTTTCATATACTGCAAAGCCTGCACCAACCAACATACCCAATGGACCAATCAAACTTAAAACTGAAGTCATTCCACCCGTTCCAAGATTCTTGATTGATCCTGATAATTCTGTGAACGCTTCACGAACTTCACCAACTGAAGATGCTACATTTTCCAACCCTTCACCCAATTGTTCATTGGTCGAACCCATTGATTGAACTAATTTTGCACCCGTTTCACCAACATCTTGCAAACCGCCTTCAATGTCCTTAACTGCTTTTTCAACTTTTTCACCACCGGTTAACTGTATCGTGATGTCAATGTCATTTTTAGCCATGTTCAATCTCCTTCATTTTTTGTTCGTGCAAACGATTCAACATTTCATTTCTATTATTTTCTAATATATCAAACGCTTCCACAATTGCACATGATGGATTTTTAAATGTTTCAGTAAGTCTGATTAAATCTGATTTGTGTCTATGATATGCAGTGATGATTGAAGCACATCTATTCATATCAGCAACGGGGCATGATCTTATTTTTAAATCAGAATAGTTTTCACCACAGTTTGGTGCTACTCGATAGCCTGCAATGAAACGTCCATGTTCATCCACGTCTGAAAGTGGCAAGCCTTCACGAAACGGTCCACCGCAATTTCCACGCAATGCACGCAAACCTTTTTTGTTTTTACACTGTTCACAGCTCCAAGCACGTCCACCGCTGAACGGTATCCACACACTTGAAGCCAATGCTATTTTCCCTGATCACCCACCAATGAAATTCTTTGGATGTGCAAGACCAATTCAGTGATTGCTTGCACCCGGTGGCTTTCAGGTCTTATGTTTTGAACATCATCCAAGCTTGCAGGATTTCCATCAATAGAAACCAAGCTTGCACGGATCATTTCTAAATAGACTCGGTTGATGTATGCTTGATAGCTTGCAAAAGCTTCTTTTTCTTCTATTGAAAGATTGTGTTGCCACTTGGCTTTTTCTTTTTCGTCTGATGGTGCTTCAATCCAAAGTAAACGTCCAAATTCAGAACGAGTGAAAGAACCTGCCATGATTTCAGCTTGTTCTCTTTCACTTGGTGATAATGCTTTTAAAGTGAACTTGGTTGCATCATCTTTGGATGTTCCATTGAATATGCCTTTGCTTAAATATGCAGCCCTTTGTTCATCACTTAGTTCGATGGATGGATCAAAAGAAAGATAAACATCAACGGTTGAATTTGCATCAGTCAAAAAAGAAATTGCCATGTTTACACTCCAAGTCCAATTCTAACCGGACTATTTGCAGCATTGCTGTTGACATCATCACCACCAAACCGACTTTGTTTATAAACAAGTGTTTGTCTGACAATATCGTTTCCACTTACATCATATGTGCTTGGATCATTGGTTAAATATGCAGCAGGAATCATGAATGCACATCCTTTTCCTTGAGCAACCGGACCTGTTCCAACCAAAACTTGTCTTAATTTTCGGTTGAAATAATCACTGTTGATGGATGTGTTGACTGTGGAAAGTGTCAAAGTCAATTCAACATCCACATCAGAAATTTCCATTCCTGACATTGCCAAAATGGAGTTTGAATGACCAAGTGGTGTCAATGTGTTTGTGATGGTCAATGTGAAGTCTTCACAATCAAGTGCAGTTCGTCCAAGTTGATCACCATTGCCGGTGGTTGCATCAGTCAAAGATGTTGGTGAATCAGAAGAAATCACAACATACGATCCACGGAAAAAAGGTGGTGATCCATCATTGTAAGATGGTTCAACTGGACCTGATGCTGTTCCATGATCATCTTGAATACAAGCTGATTGAAAAACCATATCAGCCATCACACGTCCATTATCTAAACTGATTGAAATGGATTCAAGCACACAACCAAAGCAGTTTGATTTGAAATCTACCCCTTCCACTTGGAAAGCAATGGAACTGACTTTTTCACCTGTATTTGTTCGGCTGCCGGGATACCAAGTTTGTAATGCTCGCAAGGTTGTGGAAGGGGTCAAGTTGGATAATGCAGGTGAAATTGAAATATCTGTTCCACTCGATGAATCATCATTGCTTGTCACCGCTGTATATTCTGCACGCCCTGCAATATTGCATCCAAGCAAAGCACCCGTTGAATAACTTGTGTTTGATGCTGTGGAAGTGAAAACATTGTTGCTTGCAACCGCGCTTGGTGTGTCATCTGTTATTGTGTGCTTTGCTGTTTTAAATCCTGCACCAAGCAACAAGCCAAGGTAGTTTGTGTCATAGTTGCTTGCACTTGTTCCAACTGTAGTTAAATCTAGTCTAATAGTAACTTGCCCAGTCCGACGGCGTACACAACTACTGCCACTCCAAACAGTATCGGGTTCAGGTGGTAAACCATAACTTCCGTCACGTGCATCGTTTCTTTCACTTGCAACGGGTTCACCATAGATAATGATTGGATCACGTTCACATGGTATTGAAATGAAATTAAGTCCAAGAGTTGATGGAAGTCCGTCGGCATCCAACGAACCGAAATTGCTTGATTCAGTTGCAACACTGATTGATCTATGTGTAACACTCATTATTCCTCCAAGTATAATAAATCAAATGGAACTATTAAGATAATGGCTTGAATAACGCCATTTATATCTTGAATTGGTTCTGTTGTGGGTATATCAGGAATTAGTGAAACAATGCCTGTGTTCACTAAGTCATAATCAGGACCTTTCAAAGTATCAATTAACTTTGCAGCGTCTTCATTTATTTGTCTTCTAAGAAAACCAAGATCATCAGGTATATCATAACGCACACGAACTTCCATTGAACTTCTTTTGCGTCCACTCAACCCGGCTTCACCATCATCTGATGCTAGTGAAACAGGAATGATTTCAAAGTATCGGGTGGAATGTGGACGAAGTTCAAGTGGTTGTGTTCGTCCATTGCCTGTGGATATTGCAACAAAACCATGATGTGCATCAGTTTTGGGTGTGATGCTTTCAATCATGTCTTCAAGTTTTTCAGTTGCTGCAAATATGCCTTGAGTCATGATGTCCTTCCAATCTTGCTTTTGATGATAGCTTGTGCAGTTGCTACTAAAATTTTGACATCACGATCTGATAAGCCAATAAATTCACGTTCTGCGTTCACTCTATATCCATAGTACTTCACATGATTTGTCAAGCCAATCACAAATTGATTTTGTGTTGCTCTTAATACAATCAAGTTGTTCATCAAAGCACCTGAAAGAACCAAATCAACTTCAGCTGAATCAAAAGCACTTCCACGTTTTCTTGATTTCTTTTTGTATTCTTTATATCCACCATCAAAACGCATGGTGTCACCGGTTCGACTAATCACACCACCTTTTGGTTTTAGTCTTGCACCTGTTCCACGATCCAATGGAATATATATTTTTTTGGTGGAATAGTCATCAAATGGTATTCCATCAGCATCAAGACCTTTGCTTGTTCTTAGTTTGATGGATGCAAGCGTATCTTGTGCAAGTCGCAATGTGTCCACTTTCGTCCATAAATGCTTGGGTAGTTTTAGTTTAAACTTAGCTGGCATTAGTGTCTCATTCCACGGGTTGCTGTGAAGAATGAATCATTGCTTGATCTTGTATAGTTCTTCCAAGATGCACGAAAGTCAGTTTGCTTTCCACCGGTTTCACGTCTATCAAGTTCACCTTCATCAACTACACCATCACCATCCAAATCCAATGCCAATGTCCTGAAAGCTTTTTGCATTAAGTCATGGCAACGTGTACGCATTGCATCAGCAACATCCAATTGTAAGTTTTGTTCATAAATCATTGCAGCGGTGCAATATGCATGTGCAAGCTTGAAGGATTCAGGATTAAACACTTCATCTTCGGTTGCGTCTTCAGCTAAAACCACATCACGAACTTCCAAAATGATTTCATCTTGTGCAGCTGCTATTTGTTGATTGAAATCACTTTGTCTTCTTGGAATCATATCAGCAAGTTGTGCAAAAGTTGCAACCAAGTCATCATGTGATAATCCTGTTTCAAATGGACGTGGTGTGGATTTGATCAAACCTTTTTCTTGCTGTGGTGCTGTGTTTGCTCCAACGTCTGAAACGAAATCAACTTGATATGGATATGTGTTTGCAGTGGTCAAGATTGGATCACTACTTAAAAGTGTATATGTCCACAATGCAAATTCAAGTGTTGCACTGGTGGATAAATCAATTTCTCTTGGCAAGCTTTCAGCAAGTATTGCAGTTGTTCCAACCACTCGAACAACAGTGACACTGTAAAACGTATCACCATTTGTGATTAGAAACGCTTTGATTTGATCATTCTGCAATCCTGTGACTTGTGAATCCACTGTCAATGTTCTTCTATCATTTGCAATTGCTGAAACAGTTGCACTTGAACGTGATTGACTTAGATTCAAAGTGTTGGAATTGATTGTGAATGTTGGAGCTCCATTGATGGGTGTGGGTGCATTCCACTCAAAAAGATAATCTTTGTTTAAAACTGCTTTTCTCATTTCTTTTTAGCTCCACTGTTTGCTTTGGAAATATCAGAACCTGTTGCTTTGTTCAATCCTGCTGCATCCACAAATGCAGACGTCACCGGACTCCATGAATGTCTGCAATTATATCCACCGCCTGATGATTGCACTGACAACCCTTGACCATTATTTAGTTTATCCATTTGCTCTTTTGAAACAACTTTGTTGATCAATGCTCTGCAAAATGGTCTTGTGATTCCGTCTTTTGGACCTGTGTATAAATATTGATCTATACCGACCGCATCAGCTGCAATCATGTTCACAGATCTTCCAAACTGACTAATCTTTGTTCTTATTTCTGTTTGAAGTGTTCCAGCTCCACGTTCAAGACTCATTGCCAAATTTGACATGGCTTGATCAATGGGTGTGTCCACAACGATTGAAAGCAATGCATCACGCACATTCTTTTGAACCGTTGGAACAACAATATCATCAAATACATTTTGAACAGTCAAAGTTTTGATTGCTTCCACTTCTTGATCCACTAAGAACATGTTCCAAGTTGGATCAACAATTTTGATTGAAGCATTGATTGCTTCCAAAATCTTGTCTTGCTGTTCAATGAAATCTTCCACTGAATCAGCAAATCCACCGCTCAAGATAACGTCAATCAATTGATCTCTTGGAAGATCCAACAATGTGGATGGATCAACATCTTGAAGAATATCTTGAAGCGAATTGACCAAACGCTTACTTGCCTTTACATAGACATATCCAAATTGATCAGCTGCAAATTTTTCAGCTTTCAATTCTTTGATCTTGCCTTTGGTAATTCCTGCCAATTGCTTGTTGATTATGTTCAATGCATGATCTTTTGTGCGTTTTTCAAGATCTTTCACTTGTTTTTGAAGATCCTGAATTGCTTTTTCATCAGCATCAATGCGTTCACTTAAAAGAACGTGATCATATTCAGACAAGCAATTGAACATGGTCTAATCATCTTATAGACAATCAGTTAAAAGATAAGCAAAGCTTTCATCAACTTTCTTGAATAAGTTGACTTGCTCACCCCAAACAAAACGGCGTACCATGTCAGGTGAATCATATTGTCCTGCAATCATGTCTTTATATTCAAAGTCAAGTGCAGCAACAGGCATTGCTTTAACGTTTCCTGATTTAGAAACGATAGCATCAGAACCTTTCATGATTCCCATGAAGATACTGTCACCGGTCCAGATGTATCCTTCACTTGAAGTTTGTCCGGGGTTAGCAGTTTCACGGCGTGCAGCACCAACCAAAACATTTGGAATACCAAGAACATCTTTGAGAACTTCAAGTACAACAGCATCATTTAAGATACGATTTCCACTTGCAAATCCACTTCCAATTGTTCCAGCGAATCCACGAACTTCTGGATTTCGTGCAATTTCACGGAACACATCACGACCCAAAACTAAAGTATCAGGATTGATTCCATGACTGTTTGCAAAAACAAGATCTTTCATTACATGCAAATCATGAAGTGGTTCACCACCTGCTGCATTGAATTTGTTTCCTGTTCCACCTGATAGAGCTGCAACAGTTGATGTGTTTGTAAAAACAGTGTTGTCAAAAAGTAAATCAGCCGCACGTTTCTCTTTAGCAAGCTTCAAAGTTCGTGCAACTTTTTTGATGATGCGTGCTTCTTCAGAACCGGGATATTGTGAATCTTCAATATCTTCAAAAGCAATTGAATCACTTGCTGAATAGATAAGTGCTTTGTATACAATGCTTGATCGATCGAAAGAACCAATCATTGCACGACTTGCACCGGGGGCACGCTCTAAATCAAGATCAGTTGCACCCATAAAGTTGCGTGTGTTTTCAACAAGTAAAGTTCCTGATCTTTCAGGAATGTTCACTTTTTCAAAGATTTTGTCTGCAATAAGTTGGTCGTCACTTGGAATTGCTTCAATTGCAAGACTTGTTAAGACCGAATCTACCGGATGTCGATTACTATATGATGAAGCCATTTTTTAAACCCCTTTAAATTAAGCAACAACGATTGATGGACCAACAAACAAAACTTGTGCTTGGTCATTATCAGCTGAAGCGGTTGAATTGATATTTGGAAGAACGCGTGCAACAACATAATCACCTGATGTTGCAGAATCTAATTTTCCACTTGCCGCTGCTGTCAAAAGACAATCAGCACTGTTTTCAAAAGCTGCAATTAGTCCAAGTTTTGCACGACTCACACCATGCACTAAAACATCAATAGAATCTCCAGCACTTCCACCGCGCTGTGCAATTCCAAGGATTAAAGCAGAAGTGGAATCAGCTGCACCACATTGTGCAATTTTTCCATCAGCATCAAATTTCACAAGATCGAACTCTGAAATGGTTGATGCTGCAACATAAGAAACAACGATATTTTGAGTTAACATGGTTTAAACTCCGTATGCTTGATTGTATTGATCAGGATTTGATAGTCGATATTCACTTAAAGCTTGTGAATATGGAATGCTCTTTTCTTCCGAAAGTTTTTTGACTTTCAAATGAAGAGTTTCTTTATTGATTTCTTCACCACTTGCACCGTGTCCAATTTGTGTCATGGGTACAACACTGTTGGATTGTCTTTCACTGAACATGTTCCAAAATGAATCACGTCCTGAAAGCTTAAGATCATACGCTTCACGACATACGGACTCTTCAGCCGGGCTGATCTTTCCTTCACTTAGCAATTGATTCACAGCTTGTGTTTTTTCAGCTTCAATCTTTTCGTGTTGGAGCTGCAAGACTTGTTCACGCAATGCTTGAAGTTCTGAAAGAAGTTGATGATCAGTTGAAAGTTTTTCATTCATCTTTTGATGCTCTTTCATCTTTTTCTTTTCGTCTTCTTCATCTTCTTTCATTTTTTTGTGTTCATCATGTTCAGCAAGTTTTTCTTCCTTGTCTTCATAATGTTCACCCTTCATTTCTTCTTCAGTTTGCTCTTTTGCAATTTGTGCATCACTGTCTTCATTCATGTCTTTGATTTGTGCTTCAAGCTTAGAAATGATTTCGTCTTTTTCACGATTCAATTCTTGCTCCTTAGCAGCATAACCAACAAGATCATCATGAGACATTGCATTCAATTGTTCAGCTGAATACATAAGATTCTCCTTTAGTGTAATTCTGTCGATTTTGTCAGATTGTTGTGCAGGTCGTGGAGTCAATGTGATTGCTAACAATTGAGCATCACCAACTTTATCACCACCGTCACGGGTGTAAATTTCACCATGCAAATACTCTGGAGAACTCCAAAGTATTCCACCGGCTTCACGAACAACTTTTAAACCACGTTCATTGTATGCAGGAATGGCATACAATCCACCGTCACGCATTTCCAAATCAATAATGATTCCAAGTGCGTTTCCTGATTCAGGTGGTGCAACTCCATCTTGAAATGGACTTGTTGCATGTTGCCAATCAATAATTACAGGATCTTCCTTTTGACGTTCTTTGAACACTCGAACCATTTCTTGTAGCAATTCTTCATCAATGGCTTGTCCAATATTTGATCCATTCATTCTGGAAGATACTTGACCAAGTGAAAGTGTTTTGAATGGCTTTCCAACGGTTAAACCATCAGGAATATCATATGCTTTGATCTCGTTTAATAGATTAGCTTCAGCATATGCCCGTAAAGTTTGTGCTTTTGAATCAGCTGCTTTCATTTGTTTGACAACCTTTCTTGACCATGAAAAACCGGGATCACCACCCCAAAGCAACCATGCTTGATAGCCTTTGCCTTGATCTTTCCATGTAGAACCTTTTTTATCAACTTCATGCCTTGTGAAATATGCAAGCATTCTTTTCACAGTTTCAGGACTTAATTGAACACCGTTTGCAAGATCACGCCCGCGTGCAAGTCCAACTTCAGTTCCACCACGTTGGCTTGGTGGCTTGGTCTTTCGTATTTCCAAACCACGCTTTGCAGCGTCTTGGACTCCCTTTGGTGGAACAAAATCAATGTGATCATATTTCTTTGGAATGGCTAGTGTTTCACTTTTCTTTTCTGTTCGCTGTGGATGTCCTTTTGGAAGTAAATCAAGATCAGTTGTATATGATTTCTTTCTTTCACCTGTTCCAACTAACTTCAAAAAAGCTTTGACTCTTGCCAAGGCCCATTGCGTCCGGCTTGTCACCTGTGGTCGATGTGAAGCACTGAATGCACCAGCTCCACGTCTGAACACGGCTTTCAATGTGCCAAGATCAACACGCTTGGATTTAGCTGTGTATTTTTCATTGTGTTCATCACGATACTTTTCTAGTGTTTTTACAGCTGCATCACTTATTTCAATTCCACCCCTTGATCCACTTGCTGATCCTTTTGGATTCTTCTTTGATCCTGTGATTCTGTCTTTTGGTGGTGCGGGTGTTTGTGCTTGTGTGCGTTTCTTTCTAATCTTCTTAACCATTGGCTTTCTTCCTTCTAATTAGAGTTTCAGCAAGTGCAGCAACACCACCGCTTTTTGCAGTTCGATCAATTGGCGTGCGTTCTGCAATTTCTGGAAGATCACCCGCACCAAGTCTTTCACGAATTGCTCTTTCCAATTCATCATCAGGTGTCAACAATCCTGATTGAACAAGACCGGGCAACATTCCAAGTGATTCAGCTAAATCATCAGTATCAAGTCCGGTGTGTGTCAACCGTGGAAGTTTGGATGGATCTACATAACCATAGTTCCAACGTATCAAACGTCCAATTGTTCCACCGCCGCGTCTATCAACACCACTGATTTGTCCTGCAACAATATCACACAGGTTGATTGCTGCACGTCTAAACACTGAAAGATGGACTTCTCCAACTGATCTTGCACCGGTATCACTAATCCCAAGATTAGCAAATTGTGCAAGAAAAGCTTGTGAAATTTGATTATCACATTCTTTGATGATGTCTAGTGGACCTTGTGAATATAAATTGGGTGTCATTCCATACGAATCAAATTGAATCACAGGTGATTCCACCAAGTATGATAATTCAGTTGAAAGAAATGCTTCAGCTTGGTCAGCTGCTTCATCAATCATTGCAGACAAATCAGCATCAGTTAAGCCTTGCATTTCAGCTTGTGAACGGTCCACTTTCACTTTTGGTGTTGGAATCGCCCAACGCTCCAAACCAACGCACATTAAATTGGAAACACGTTGTTTTGTTCTCCACCACCACCAAACAGGTCTTAGCATGCCAATGCCTTCAAAGTTCGATCCTGTTCTATTTAGTGTAAGCAATAAAAGTTTGTTTGCTGGAATTGGCTCTGGTGTGTATGTGTATCCAACCACATTTTGCAACACTCCATCCAAATGCTGACCATCACGACTCAACCAACGGTTATGTGCTGATGGTTCTCTGTCTGCATAATAGTCCAACCAAACTTTGATCTTTCCATTTGCATCAGGTCCGACCTTATAGATTTCTTCAGCATATCTGTATCCGTATGGCACAAACTCCCACAAATAAGAAAGTTGTTCTTCAAACGGTGCTGACATTTGCCCGGCGTATCCATCGAATCCAAACGCTTCATTTGCAAACCTTGCAAGTTCTTCAGCTGCAGGATCATTTTCAACACCCGGCACAAATCGCCATGTTGCTGATAAAAGTGTTTGTCTCAACATGTGCCATGAACGTCTAACAACAGGATCTGTTTGCAGCATGTCTTCAGCTTCACGAATCCAATTAATACCCGTTAATTTTGGATTGCGTTCTTTTCCAATGATCTTGCCACCGGATAATTGTGTGCCACTAATTCCCCTTGTTTGGAAGGAAGGAAACAGTTGTTTCATGTGCTTTTCATCACGTTTGTTGTCTTCAATCATGTGAACTCCAATATTTTCATCATGATTCACTTATATGAACATGTCAATTTATTTTATAACAACCGTTATGCAAAAAAACAATAAATCATATTGACTTGCAAATAAAAAGAAATTATCTTGCACTCGAATTGATCATTTTTTCTTTATTTAAAACAAAATTGACCACCTTTGATGGTGAAGAAGATTGTATAAATAGGGGAGTGGATATTTTGAACATGATCAATTCAAAAAGAATCCTTAACGATATTTTCAAAACATTTTATTTAATATGATGATTTGATGGGGCTTAGAACGTTAAGGATTTTTTTTGCTTAAAATAAACTGACTTGTCCTGATGGGTTGATCAAATCATCTATCAATAAGCAAATTTGATATTGCAGTTCGTGCAATGAACGTTGGATTGCACTGTTGATTGGAAGTGGTTTGGATATAGAAAGAATGGATGTTAAATCAAACAAAGGTTTTTCATATATATCTTGCACGCAAATAAAATCATTCTTCAATTCATCTTCTTTGATCAATTCAGCAATCCAAAAGATCACAGGTTGCACTTGATCTTTCTTTTGGATTTGCAACACAAGATCAATTGAATCAATATTTGATAATTTAAAAACACGTTCGATTTCGTTTAAAGTCCATTCTTTTCCAAATGAAACAGACAAGATCAAAAATAATTTGATGATTTCAAACAATTCAGGTTTTTCCGTTGGATTCCATCTTTTGAAATCACAAACAGCTGTCACGCTGGATTCAATCATGCTGTGACTAATGCCATGAAGATTTAAATAGTTGTATGCATATGGTAAGCAAGTTTCTTTGAACCATTCATATTGAACATGGAAAGCTGCCAAATGTTGATGCAATTCTTTTTCAACATATCCATAGTTTTTAAAACCATGTAGCAATTTGTATTTCCTGTTTGTTCCAGTTCGAATTTCTCTTAATCTTCTATTTAAATCTTTAGTTCTTCCAATCTTGATTTCCAATGATTGTTGATCCTGAATAAAATATAAATGGTTCATAGTATTACCTTAAAAACTTCTGAATCTTTTGTGTCTACGTTTTAAAGAATTATCTGAATTGGATTTGCGTGGTGTGTAGCTTGGAACATTCAAATCAGACCAATGATGGATGATACAATCATATCGAAGTGCATCAAGTGGGTCTTCACGTCCATCTTTCTTTGGTTCGTCTTTTGTTGCAGTCCATCCATATGAAAGAATAGCCTTCCTGAATGAATTACCAATTGCACGTTCACCACGCATCCAAACTTCACGGGTGCATAAATACTTTCGTCTTGAAAAAGCACGCTTCACTTTTTGGATTCCGTTTAGCACATTGGTCAAGATTGGATCTGTGGTGAATCGCAATGGTAATCCAATTCCACCTTGATCAGGATGTTTTTTCATTTCTCTAAATGCACTTCTTCCTGTTTGATCATTGCGTGCAGCTCCTGCTTTATCTGCAACACCTGAATCCAACCAAATCCTTGGACCGGGTGCTTGGTCCTTCATGGAACGTGGATATGCAACACGCAAGATCATTTGTGCAAGTTCTGAAATGGTCACTTCCTGTGGATTGATTTCATGAACAATGATTGTTGCTTCACGCTCTTCATCATAGACCATAATCAATACACTTGGTTTTCTAAATCCCCAATCTATTGCTATTCTTCCAGTCATGGATGGATCATATTTAAAATCGTCAATCACATGGCTTTCAGTCCATTCATTATAAATCAAACCGCTTGGTGGCCTTGGCTTGTTCATCACCATTGCTTGTCTTTCTTCTTCAGGAAGAAGTTTGGTTGCTTCAAACCATTCATCAGACAAGTTGTCTTGATTTACATACGAAGTGAACAGCAGTGGATCATATCCGGCTTTTTCAGCAAGTGAACACCACCAAGCATCAGCAACAGGCAATCCAACAAGGATCAAGATTGGACTTGGACCACTGCGTAAACGTCCCAATGCTTTTTGTGCAACTTCATCATCCTTGAATGTTTGGCATTCATCGATCAATGCAACACCGCTTGTGATATTCAAACCTTCCAATGGATTGTGGGTTGCTTCACGCGTGCCCGGTCTAAAGTATGACCTGCACCAAATGGATGAACCTGTAATTGAATCAGTCCATTTGGATTCAAGTGCGTTGAACGTCCACCCAATTGGACCAAGCCATTTTTCCAACTCAGGACCAAGCACACTTCTATATCTTGGTGAAGTATCTGTAATCAGTAAACTGGAAGTACCGGGACGGATTCGACTGATGAACCATAAAGCAAACACCAATCCACTTGTCTTTCCACTACCCCATCCACACCGCGCGCTAATCACTTTATCTTGTCTTCTGATTCGTGCAACAATGTTTTGCTGCAATTCATTCAATGAAAGCATTTGTTTCATCTCCAAGTGTTTCATTTAAATAGTTTTTTGCTTGAAAGAATCTACCCATTAAAGTGTTCTGACTTACCTTTGTTTTTTGATGGATTTCTTTGAATATGTATCCTTTTCTTTTATATGAAAGAACTTGCTTGTGGATTGGATTTGGAAGTAAATCAACAAGCTGATCAAGACAAAGCCGGGTTTCCACTTCACCAATTTCACCATCATAGTACGTTTGGCTTTCATGAACGTCTTGCTGATATTTGATATATCTGTGTGCAGTTCGTCCAATGTTGTATGATAAACGGTACATAGACCTTTCAAGATACTTGGTTAAATGATTAGCATGTGGAAAGACCAAACCACGGTGTTTTGCTAATAGCTTCACAATAGCATCATGCAACAAGTCTTCATGTCTTTCAGGTCTTGTTTCATATGCAATCTTCATCAAAAGATTATATCTTGTTTCTAAGACTTCATCCAACATCGACCGCACTTCCATACATTGTTCACATAAACAGCTCATTTTCTTACATTCCCCCATTTATAATAATCACGATACTTGGAACACTCGCATTCTTGTGGAAGATTGAATGCATGGAATTTGTGTGCAGTATGCTGTGGATTAGATTTTGAAATCATCAAATCAGCATATTGAAGTGGACTTGTGCAATGAATAATATCTTTATGATAATCATCAAAGTTTTCATAATCGACAATTGCAAAGTGTGCTTTGGATAGTTGTGTTTCATTATCAAACTTGGTTGGTTTGTATAGTAAAACTCTGATCATGTGGAAGTGTTTAAAACTTAAGTGTTCCAGAATGCATTCAGGATCATCATTATAAAATCCCATGATCAAGACATGTGGAACAACTGCTTTTGAATGAAATGCACGTTCAATGAATAGACGTGCCTTTGGAACTGTGATCTTTGAAAACTTGTTATTAAAGAATGCTTCAAATTGTTCATCAACTGTTTGATATTCTCTAACATACGCACATTTAAATTCAATGTACATTCGATCATATTCATGTGGATGTCCATATTTTGTCAGTGGCTTTTGTCGATCCACATCAAAGTTGGTTCTGTAAACAACATCACATATTTGTTTTCCACCGTGCTGAAAATCACAATAAATCTTTTCGTTGTTAAAGTGTGAACGTAAGAATGTGAAGTTGTTCATCATACTTGATTTGAATGATGTGGAAGCATAGCTTTCAAAAGCTTGTCCAAGTTGTGTTTTGCAATTATCAACGGTTTGTCCGAATTTGTCTGTGTAGTATCTTTCAGGCATTGTTTCATCCTTGAGTAGTTGAGTAGTTAAGTAGTTTAATCTTGATCTTGATCTTCTTCTTCAATAGTTCGATCAACACCAAGCAAATGGTCAGTCTGTTCAATCATCATCTTGATTTCATCCAATCCTTCTGATCTTGAAACATTCATGTCAATGTGTTCTTTCTTAGTCCAATGTTCTGGAAACCGGCGTTCAAGTATCCAAGCAGCTGCACGCCAATCTTCATTGGTGGAAAGCTTTTGAATCAATTTTGCTTCACTGACTGCAATGGCTTGTTCAACCATTTCAGCAAATTCAGGGATTTCTTTTCTCCATCGGTGCAAGCTTGCTTCACTGATTCCTTCTGCAACAGCTGCAACACGCAAGGGCATACCTTGACTAATATTATTACAGATATTATGTGCGCGTATTTCTGTGTATTTATATTTTCCTTGCGTGTGTGAAATGCTCTTATCACTTTTATTCATACTATCAATGAATACTTCACGCGCTGCTAATCCTTCTAAATCTTTACCGCTCATTTGATAGCCTTTCCAATTTGAATTTCAATTGTTGGATCTTCCACCCGGTCGATATGTGCATTTAATAATCTTTCCAAATCATGAAAGACTTCTGGAGATGATCGCAGGATTTCCACTGCTATACGCAAAACTAATTCAATTTCATGAATCTTGGTTGCTTTTCCATTAGTTTTCATTTTGCACCTTGTTTGAATATGGAAGAATTTGTGATGTGTATAAAGTCCATCTTAATTTTTCATTGTACGTTTCAGAACGCATTGCACCTTCCACATATACAGCTGTTCCCTTCTTGCAATTTCGCAAAACAAATTCAGCTTGTTTTCCAAAGGATATGCAATTGAACCATTGTGTTTTGATTTCGCCTTTTAGCTTTTCATTCACACCAACTGAAAACTTTGCAATTGTAGTTGATTCGGTTTTGTATTCTTCAGGATCTTTTCCAAGGTTGCCAAGGAACATGGTTTTATTTAGCATTGCTTTTCTTCTTTCTTTGTTCAATGCCGGATTCAAGCATTTCACGGATGACATAAGAACGTGGTTTGTTTTCACGTTTTGCAATCTTATCCAATGCTTGAATCATAGTGATATTTAGATTTAAATGTACAAGTTTGTTAGACATTTAATTAAACCTTCTTTCCATACATATATGTATATATATACATAGTACATTGATTTCTTATTGAGTCAACCGTAAAAGATGAGATAATAAAAAAAGGTTAAAAAAAGAAAGGGTTTATTATGACTATTGATTTCAATTCATTTTGGCACATTGTTGGTTTGCTTGCATCCGTTGGTTCATTGATCTTTTATGCAGCTCGAACACTTGGAAAGACTGTTGAACAAATAGAAAGACTTCAATTGGCAATTGATACATTGCAAAAGAACTTGGAAATGCAACATACATCATGCCGTGAAGGACGTGTTGATATTTGGACGGAAATCAATGCATTTAGGGAAAGACTTGCAAAAGTGGAAGTTTTACAACAGCACCAAGCACAACAAACAAAAACGAATTGACTTGAATAAAATATAAATATCTTTATGATTGATATGGTTCATAGATTGTGTTTCTCTAGTCTCTTGAAGAAAACACATAAAGAAAGGTTAGTTCTCGACAAGCTAACCTTTTTTTATTTATAGAAATTTAGTTGACTAAATTATGTTTATTGATAAACTGTCTTTATTGCTAAAACTGTTTTTATCAAGCTGCACGGTTTTGTTTTGGTTTTATTGATCCGCGGCTCAATTCATTTCAATAAAACAGATATTAAGACCGATTGAAAAAAACATATAAAGAAGGTTAGTTTTCAAAAAGCTAGCCTTTTTTTATTTCCAGAAATCACCACTTCCACGTCTATCAACACCTTTCATTTCATATCTGAAATCAGTACACATTTCACCAATTCTGGAAACTGAACGCATATCAAGAAACTTGTGCATCATTTCCCTTGGTTGCATATTTGATGCAAATAGAACTTGAATGTTTGCTGAATAGATTGCATGAATCAATTCATTGGTTGTTTGTTTACTCCATTCATTTATTCTGAAGAAACCCAATTCATCGAATACAACAGCATCAACACCATCAAGCCATGAATAGCGTGGATCATCCACATCACTGTTCTTATCAAAAGATTGTTTAATTTGTTCAAGCAATGATTGGTGTGAAACATATCTAACTTTTTTTCCTGTCCAAATCAGTTCCCTTGCAACTCCACACAATAAATGTGTCTTTCCATTTCCTGTGTTTCCATACAACAATCCACCCCGGATTTCACCAAAAACAAATGATTTGGTTTTCTTTTCTAAGATTGGATCAAAATCATAGTTTCCAACATGCTTTCCAATTGCATCAGCTGTTAATCCACTTGCTTTGAATCGCATTAAATACTTGTTAGTTAATCCACAGTATTCACATGGAACACCAAAAGAATGTGGAAGTCCATCTATATCTTTGACTTTGATTCTGGTGTGAATACCTGAATGTGATTCAATGCAGCCTTCCCAATTGCACGACTTCATCAGGTTGACTTTGATTTGTGGAATCCCTTTCACAACTTCACGTTCTAACAACCCCTTTTCTTCTAAATGCCAATGATGCGTTAAAGTGGGTTGTTTTATATTAGTTGGTTGAACATTCTGCTTTAAAGATTCGATCCAATCTTGAAAACCTTCCAATTCAGTAAACGATTTCATATTTACACCCCTTAATGCTTATAGTCTCTGTTTGGATCAAAATCAGGGTATTGTGTACCAACACCCCACCTAAAACCATCTTCATGAATTGTGAATCTTGGTTTTTCTAATTGATTAAAGGTTGTATTTATATTGTTACTATTGTTACGGGTGTCATTAATGACACTATCATTGACCATAGATGACACGGGGGTAGTGTCATTTTTGGTTATGTAATCACCATTATTGACACTAGTGTCATTCATAGCACTAGTGTCATAGATGACACTAGTGTCTTTTTTGGTAAAATAGCTTAAATTGATTTCTGTGAAAGCAGCTGTGTTCATATGTTCACCAATTCGAGTTGATGAACGCTTTATGACTTTCTTATCAATCAATGCTTTTATAGTTCGTTTGGATGTTCTTAATGTGATGTTGACCAATCCGGAAATCTGTTTTGCACTGATTTGACCTTTCCATGTCGACCAATCCAAACGCAAACATATTCCAAGCAAAACAAGTTTCTCGGTTGATGTTAGATCTGATTTTAAGATATATAAACGCAATTCATGTTCTTTCATAATGACTCCTTTTGTGAAATGAACATGAATATTTTATATTACGCTTTTCTTTCTTTTTCAACGCTTTTCTTTCTTTTTTTATCTTTTTTGTTGACAAGTGAAAAACAATCACGTAAATGTATAACCATACAACGCAACACAAGGAGATTTAAATGCGATTGTTAAAAGCACAAATCAAAGCTGCACTCAAAATGCATAGTCTGACTTTGCAAGATCTATCTGACAAGTCCGGATATTCTTACAATTACATCAGTGCAGTTCTAAATGAAAAACGACCAATGCAACTTTCATTCCTTGTTGCATGTTGCAAGGCATTGTCTGAACTAACTGGTGAAGATTATCAAGTGCCTTATTTACTCGAACTTGCCAATGACACAAACCATTAAGGAAAATCAACTATGAGAAAACCACGCAAACTGAAAATAAGTACTTTGAAAGCATACAACGGTAAACGACTTTTAAACCATCTTGACAACCTGATGGATTACTTTGTTGATCCACCTTTTAGAATCAATCTATCAACCAATGAGCTTTATGAACTAAATGATAACGCATATTTCTATCTTTGTTCTGATCAAAACAGATATATGATCATCTCTTGTATTGAATCAGCTTACAAAGATTTATTTCAACACTAAAAACTACTTAACTACTTAACTACTTAACTACTCAATAATAAGGACTTTATTATGCAAATTTCACAAGAAAAACTTAACTACATCAAACAACTTTCAAACTCACAACAAAACTATGATGACAACATTGCATGCTTTCAAGCCTTTGGTCATCTGTTCAACTTTGATGTGAACTCTTGTCTTTCACAAACATACTGTATGCTCGGTAAACCTGCACTAAATGCTGATGCAATGGGTGGCATCGTCCGGAAATGGATTGATCCAAAAACAAAGAAACGTGTATGTGCAATGATGAAATGCGAGTTCATACCAACGCAATATGATTCAAACAATAATCCACTTCCACACACAGTTGGTGTTGTATACAAAGCAATTCGTCTTGATGAACTGCAAATTTCAAAAGACTTTGGTTTGGAAGTTCCAGTGCATACATGGTCTTATACAATGCAAGACGCACATCAACGTGGCGCGCATAAAAAACGAATTTGGCAACAAATGCCTTTGGTGATGTGTCAAAAACGTGCATTGACTGCTTTGTGTCGTGCTGTGTTTCCTGATGTGATTGGAACAGCGTGCAGTCCTGATGAACTTGCTGAAATGATGTTGGATGGACCTGAAGCTGATGCAATCATGTATGCGTCCACTGGTGAACAAATTCCATACGATATTCAAAACCAATTGACTGAACAACCTGCTAAAAAAAAAACTGAAACACTAGAAAACAAATGGCAACCGGTTGCAACACAAGATATTGGTGCTAGAAACATAAACACAATCCAAAATGTGATTGAAGCACTAAAAGAAGAAAACATCAATGTGGATGATGCAGTGCAAGCGTTGGAACATTACCATGATAAACCACTCAATCAATGCAACTTCGATGATTTCAAAAGAACTTTTTACCCGGTTGCATTCTCACCAATTCGCACGTTTTTAAAAGACGGACGGCTTGCAAGTCTGAATTGTGAAGGACTCAAAAAAGCAAATGTTGATGTGAATGCTGTTGCAATTGCATTGGATGCGTTCTATGGAACATCATTCAATCAAAAACGTGATGGTGATCTATACAATTATGTGAATTGGGTGTTGAACTCTTCACATAGTCCAATTTGGTCTGAAATCCACAGACATCTTCAAAAACTATTGGCTAAAGATCTGATTAACGAAGAAACACAATCACAATATTCACGCATTATTTCAGATCACAAATTTATGTGGAACTGGAAAGTTTATCACCAAATGATTGCTGAACTTCCACAGCTTTAATTTCACACTTTAGTCCATCACATCCGCTTGTGTATTGTGCATCATTTCCACCGTGGATGGATGTTAAATCAACTTTCGACCAATCAACATCATTCAAGATTCTCCACCGGGCTTCAGTGGTCGATCCATCCAAAACCGTTTGGTACGGTGCATTCTGGTAAACAAAATCACCATAGTCTGAAAGCATAGCAACACCACGCACATTGTGTCTATTCTTCCAAAGCCAATCACCAACCATGTTCCATTCATGGTCTTTCACAGTGCAAGTGTTTGAAACGTTGTGTGATAATCCTGCAACCCTGCTTTGCTTTGAACCGGGGTAAACCCAATGTTTTTGGACAAATGCAACCCGGTCCAAGTGATCTTTTGCATTCACTTCTTTTCGAGTCCACCCACCGTTGGATGCTTCACATGCAAATTCAATGATTCCAGTTTCACCATCTAAATCAATAGTGACTTCAGGAATCTTTTCTTTAATCTCTTTCCAAACAGGATTGGTTTTATTGATTCGCATTGTTCTAATGTAGCGTTCAGCATGAAATGCATGGATACCTGCACATGTTCCAAGTACGGTTGATGTGTTTCCACTTGGCTTGATGCAGGTTGTGCGTGAAGCGTGATTGATTCCAATCAGTTCAGCAACTCGTTTGTTTTCATCCACAACAATCTTTGCACCGTGTTCAAGCACCTTAGCACTAAATGAAACATCAAAGTTTGCATACATACCTGTCAAAGAAACACCAATCAATGCTTCATTTTCAATGATGTGTTTTGTTACCGGTCCAAGAAAACCGGTGTTTGTGTATCCGGCTTGTAATGTTCCAATGAATGCAGCTGCTTTGCATGCTTGCCAAAACATTTCCACCGTTGGATTCTTTTGCATGTTTACTTCAGTTAAATTGCAAACACTCCAACCCGTTCTCCACATCCATCCAATCTGTTCAAGTCGTGTTCGATCTTTAGCCATTTCCAAAGAAACGTATTCAACACTTTGACCTGATGGTGATTGAATCCAAAATGGATATAATCCAATTTCACAACATGGATTTGTTCCAAAGTCTTCACACTCTGAAAAGAAAACACCGGGTTCACCAAACTGTGAATTTAGATTAACCACCTTTTTCACATCACGCACATCTTCAGAACCATCAGTCACGATTGTTGCACTAATATTTGCGTATGCTCTATTTGGATGTGTTTTATACCATTCACCTGTCTTGGCTTTCAGCATCAATGGATCTTCTTTATCAAACAAACAGATTGAAGCTGAACGTCTTACACCACCGGCTAAAACACAAGCAGACAAGGACATGCAAATATCAAACACATCAATTGATCTTAATTTCTTTCCAAGTCGAGTGTTTAAAATATCTCGTATTTGATTCAAACAAACTTCAAGTGGTTTATAACCCGGTGCAATTCCACCTGATGCAATAAGTGAACCTTTTGGACGAACCTTTGAAAAGTCATAATAGATTTCATAATCAATGGAATGATCAAAATAATCAGTGAAGAAATATGAATCAAGTAGAGCTTGAACAGCTGCACACCAACCTTCAATGGAATCTGCAACAATATGGATCATTGAATCACGCTTTGAATGTTGATCTGCATTGATTACCCGTGGAAGTTTAACAATGTCCTTTGATCGAACTGAAAAACCTGTTCCACATCCACACAATAGCAACCAAAGCATTTCACTAAAAAACTCTTTTCGATCAACTGGTGAATATGTGCAATTGTACATGCGCATATTGTGTTTCTTAATTGCATCACCTGCAAACTGCATCGACCTTTGACTTGGAACAATGCGTTGTTCTTTGACCAATTCAAATGCGTCTTTTATTTCTTCATGGATGGATGGATACTTTTCACAATGCATGTTGCAAACACGTTCAACAGCATCCAACCAAGATTCACGTCCTGATTCTGTGGGTCTTGCATATTGTGCAGCAAAAGCCACTTTTCCCAAAATCTCGTTTTGCATTTATCACTCTACTTAAAACTAAAAAACAAAGTTGCAGCTGTTAAAACTGCACCGGTTGCAACCGAACCAATTAACAATCTATTAGAATATTGTTTTTCAGATTCAAGTTGCTGTTTTAAAGTTTCATTGAGCTTTTTTGATTCGTCAAGTGAATCTTGTATGATTTTCATGCGTTCAGCACATCTTGATTGTGTTAATCTAATTTCATCTTCAAAATCTTTTTTGATTTCACTTAATCTGATTAAACAGCTGTTGCCTGTTAAACTTGCCTGAATATCTGCAATATCTCCGGTTTGTACCATCCATCCACTGAACGGTGCAATAGTTCCAGCTTGCACAAATTTGGCTTTGATCATGTGTCCATCATCCAAGTGTAAAGGTGCAAAACCAAGCTGCATAATCAAAAGTGGAATCATTGTGGAAATCATGGCGTTGGCTCCTGATGTGGAAACAATCTATTCACTAATTCATTGCAATTGATCTTGATTGCTTCTTTTTCTTTTCTGCATATTTCACGTTCTCTTTCAATGCATTGTGTTTGATGCTTTGAAACAGCTTGTGCTTTTTCAACTTCTAATGAACTGATTTGATCACGTTGCACAACGATCAGTTTTAATTCTTCTTTGCATACTTCTTCTTTGCTGTTCGATCCAAGAGACATGCCAAGAAACAAAACCAAAATCATTGAAGCAACGTAAATGATGAATAAACCGAGTGGACCTTTAAAAAGTTCATTTGCATTCTGCAAATCTAAATTAATATTAAACATGAAAACTCTATATTGTGTACATTTTGATTAATGGGGGTCGCGCTTGTATTTCTAGACCTGCATCAATAGTTGCTCTATGAAGTCTACAATCTTCAACCGCGCTTTTTGTCCTGCCTCTCAATTTGTATCGTCTACTGCCTTCATATACAGGCAAAAAAAACTTCCCAAAAACTACAGACTGTTGCCACTCGTTCCACTGTTCAAGCTGTCTGTAATCTGCTCCTTTTGGTGCGTACGGGATGGAATTGGTGACGTCTTCTTCCCATAGTTCCAACGATAAATCAACTAATGGTTGTGTTGGATTCCAGTACGTCATGATCATATATTCGTAGACGATATAACGACCGAAGTTCAAATTATTTGTTGTACTATTATACAATACTTCTGTTCCATTTATATCAAGCTGTTGAGTGTTTACCATTCTTTGAATAGCTGCCGAAGTATAAGGGATTTCTTCAAAAGCATACCCTCTTTCATCAGTTGGTCTAATATAAGTCATTGCTTAATACTCCTACATGAAACTTTCGGTAAGTAACGAGATGTTCCCGTTACTAATCCGTTATTGTCATAAAAATGAACATTGTGATGTAATTGCACTTGAAACCCTGCAGGCCCCCAACATTCACCTTCCAGTTTTAACAGTCTTTCTTCTGACCAGTTTGTTGTATCTAAACAGAAATTAATGTCAAGTGTAGTTCCACGAAGCTGGGCTTGTTCCCAGCTACCAAAGTTAAACTTGGTATTATCTCCCCATGCTGACCAAGTTGCACCATTATCAGTACTATATACAAGTCTAAACGTTGCTCCTGAGTCGTTAGTACTCGAATTTGCATTAACTAGGAAAGAAGAGCTATAAATCACTTTATCAGCAAAGCTCCCATCAATGTACCGCAAAGGCTTATATCTAACTGTTGTATAGTTAATACTTGTAAATGTAGTATTTGCTGCCGAACTTAAGATTTGGACAGAAGGATTACTCTCTACTTCTATTCGCACATCTTCTTCAACACGACTACTCAATAAATATGACATTTCTTCACACCTCGTAACACATAACAAAAGCGTTATAATAATAGAGCGAACCCGGATTAGACGGATATTCAGTCACATGAAGTCTTGATCGGGATGGTCTTCCTGTTCTCGACTTAAAAGAAATTTGCATATATTGTTGCGTTGTGCCCCAAGAAGCAAGCTTATATTTTAAAACCACCAAGTCATTTAAAGCACCTGTCTGATTTGCTCCGTGTGTTCCTGTAGACCAATGATACGGCTGATTAGATGTCGCTGTATCATAATCTGTATAGCTGACACCCGTTGCACTCTTTTCAAGTTTAAAATCCGCTTGATTCATAGTATC
>Ga0070752_1000450_pt1 | contig 34374 bp, 31 predicted proteins | sample VirMetDEL_Aug_30_FD_77440 | JGI IMG/M metagenome (GOLD analysis project Ga0070752, IMG submission 77440) | Aqueous microbial communities from the Delaware River and Bay under freshwater to marine salinity gradient to study organic matter... | ecosystem: Environmental > Aquatic > Marine > Coastal...
CCCTCGCGCGCGGCGAGGCCGCGGTTGATCGCCTGCGCAGTCTGCGTCGATCCGGTAAAGGCGACGCCCGCAATGCGCGGATCGGAAGTGATCATCTCGCCCACTTCGCCCGCACCCGGCAGCAGCTGAAAAGCCTCTTCGGGGATGCCCGCCTGGTGGCACAGGCGCACCGCCAGCGCCGCGATCAGCGGCGTCTGCTCGGCCGGCTTGGCGACGACCGTATTGCCCGCGGCGAGCGCAGCGGCGGGTGTCCCGATGAAGATCGCCAGCGGGAAATTCCACGGGCTGATGCAGGCGAACACGCCGCGGCCATGCAGGCTGAGCCGGTTTTCTTCGCCCGTTGGCCCGGGCAGCGGGATCGGGCCGGTAAACTGGCGCCGCGCCTCATTGGCGTAGAAGCGCAGGAAATCGACCGCTTCGCGCAGCTCGAGCACTGCGTCCATCAGCGTCTTGCCCGCCTCGCGCTGGCACAGGCTGAGGAATTCGTCGGTATGTTCCTCGAACAGATCGGCCGCCGCTTCGAGCAGCACCGCGCGTTTCTCGCCGCCCAGCCGGTCCCAGCCCGGCTGGATCGCTTCGGCGCGCGTGATCGCTTCCTCGACTTCGAAATCGAGTGTGTCGCGGCGCGTGCCGACTTCGGCCGACAGGTCGTGCGGCTTGTTGATCGGGGCGATTTCGGCATCGGCACCCGACATGAAGGTCGGCTCTGCCGTCCAGTGCCGGTTCTCGAGTGCGGCGAGGCGTTCCTGCAGCGGTTCGAGCACCAGCGGATCGGACAGGTCGATCCCGGCCGAATTCTTGCGGCCCGGGAAGATGTTTTCCGGCAGCGGAATGGTCGGATTGCGATAGGGATCGAGCTGCGCCATGTCGGCCACCGGATCGGTCGCCAGATCGGAAGCGGGCACTTCGGCATCCGCCATGCGGTTGACGAAAGAGCTGTTCGCGCCGTTTTCGAGCAGCCGCCGGACCAGATAGGCCAGCAAATCCTTGTGCGTGCCGGTGGGGGCATAGATCCGCACATTGGTGCGGTCGTTGCCTTCCATCTGCGCGAGCGCGCCGTAGATGTCCTCGCCCATGCCATGAAGGCGCTGGAATTCGAGAGGCCTGCCGCCCGCCAGCGCCTTGATCGCGCCGATGGTGTAGGCGTTATGCGTGGCAAAGGCGGGATAGATGGCATCGTCTGCGGCCAGCATCTTTTCCGCGCAGGCAAGGTAGCTCACATCGGTCGCCAGCTTACGGGTGAAAACGGGGAAATCCTTGAAGCCGCCGACCTGGCTGAGCTTGATCTCGGTATCCCAATAGGCGCCCTTGACCAGCCGGACGAAGAACTTGCGGTCGTATTTGCGGGCCAGCCGCGCGGTCCATTCGACCATCGGCACGCCGCGTTTCTGATAGGCCTGGATGGCCAGCCCGAACCCTTCCCAGCGGCTGCCGTCGGGGCGCGTGAACAGGCTGTCGTCGCGCGCGAGCGCCTCGATCAGATCCATCGACAGTTCGAGCCGGTCGGCTTCTTCGGCATCGATGGTGAAATGGATATTCGCATCGCGCGCAGCGGTCGCGAGATCGCGCACGATCGGCAACAGGTCGGCGATCGCCAGATCGGCATGCAGGAAAGTGTATTTCGGATGCAGCGCGGACAGCTTCACCGAGATGCCCGGAGCGGTCCGCACATCGCCGGTCGATTCGCGCACCAGGCGTTCGATCGCCTCGTGGTAATTCACCCGGTAGCGTTCGGCATCGGCGAAGCTCATCGCGGCTTCGCCAAGCATGTCGAAGCTGTGCGTCAGCCCGCGCGCGCGTTCGGGGGCCGCGCGCTTGAGCGATTCATTGATCGTGCGGCCATAGACGAACTGTCCGCCGAGGATGCGCATGGCCTGCAGCGTCGCGGTGCGGATCACGGGTTCGCCCAGCCGGTTGACCGCGCGCTTGAGCGTCTTGCCCATGCCCTTCTGCGCTTCCTCGGGACGTTCGAGCACTTCGCCCGTCAGCATCAGCGAGAAGGTCGCGGCGTTGACGAAGGTGGATGAGCTTTCGCCCATGTGTTCGGCCCAGTCGATATCGCCGATCTTGTCGCGGATCAGCGCGTCGGCTGTCGCCGCATCGGGCACCCGCAGCAGCGCTTCGGCGAGACACATCAGCGCCACGCCTTCCTCGGTGGCGAGGCCATACTGATGCAGGAAGGCATCGATCCCGCTGGCCTTGCGCTTGCGCGCCTCCTCGATCAGCCGGGTGGCGATCTCGGCGGCTTCCTCGTGCTTGGCGCTCGCCCCGCTGGCTTGTGCCATGCGCTCGGCGACGCAGGCGTTCTCTTCCGCGCGGTAGGCCTCGCGGAGCGCTTGGCGGGAAATGGGGGACAGGCGGGAAGGATCGTGCAGGGCCATACGACTCCGGACAGAAGGAGGGATAAAGCAGGCCCATTGGACCTGCGGTGTATCCCTTTCAAGCTTTGCGGAGCGCGCTGGTTCCGTAGCGTCGTGTCAGTCGCGCGCGGCAAACCAGTCGGCGACCGCCTGCTGTGCTTCGTCAGGCAGGTGCAGACCCAGCTTGCTGCGCCGCCACAGCACATCCTGCGCGGTGCGCGCATATTCGTGATCGACGAGGTAGCGCAGCTCAGCCTCGTACAGCGTACCGCCGAAGTGCCGGCCGAGATCGGCCAGCGCAGTTGCCCCGCCCAGCACACGGTCGATCCGCGTGCCATAGGCGCGCGCCAGCCGCAGCAGCATTTCGGGCGGTATCCAGGCATAGCGTTCACCCGCCTCCCACAGGAAACCGGCGAAATCGGCATCGGGCATGTCGCCGCCCGGAAGCGGCGCATGGGCGGTCCAGTCGCGCCCCGGCAGCGGCATCACCTCGCCCAGCTTTTCCAGCGCATGTTCGGCCAGCTTGCGGTAGGTGGTGATCTTGCCGCCATAGACCGACAGGATGGGCGCGCCGTCCTGCGTGTCGAGTTCGAACACGTAGTCGCGGGTCACGGTCGAATTGCTTGCGGCATCGTCTTCGTACAGCGGGCGCACGCCAGCATAGGAGGACACGATTTCCTCTTCCGTCACCGCGCTGGTGAAATAGCGCGAGGCGGCTTCGCACAGATAGCGGGTCTCCTCGGGGGCGATCGTCACGGCGTCGAGATCGCCTTCGTATAGCAGGTCGGTCGTGCCGATCAGCGTGTAGTCGCGCTCATAGGGGATCGCGAAAATGATGCGCCCGTCGGGTTGCTGGAAGATATAGGCATGCTCGCCCGAAAACCGCCGCGACACGATGATGTGGCTGCCCTTGACCAGCCGCAGATGCGCCGGTGTGCCGGCCCCCAGTGCGATCTTGGCCACCCGGTCGACGAACGGACCCGCCGCATTGATCACTGCGCGCGCCGTCACGGATCGTTCGCCAGCAGCACTCCGCAGCGTCGCGCTCCAGCCATCCGCGCTTCGCTCCAGCGCGGTGCATTCGGTGCGCACGCATATCTCCGCGCCGCGTTCCTCGGCGTCGCGTGCGGTCAGCACGACCAATCGCGCGTCTTCGACCCAGCAGTCCGAATATTCGAAACCGCTGGTCAGCCGGTCCTGCAGGATCGTGCGGTGCGGGGCCACGCGCAGCTTGACGCGCTTGCTCTTGGGCAGGCTCATCCGTCCGCCGATGCGGTCGTATAGCGCGAGGCCCAGCCACAGCATCCACTTGGGCCGCATGCTCGGTTCATGCGGCATGACGAAGCGCAGCGGCCAGATGATGTGCGGGGCGTTGCGCAGCAGCACTTCGCGTTCGCGGAGGCTTTCGGAAACCAAGCGAAATTCGTAATTCTCAAGATAGCGCAGCCCGCCATGGACCAGCTTGGTGCTGGCCGAGGAGGTATGCGAGGCCAGATCGTCCTTCTCGACCAGGAGGACCCGCAGGCCGCGGCCCGCCGCATCGCGGGCAATGCCTGCGCCGTTGATCCCGCCGCCGATAACAAGGAGGTCGTAGGCTTCGTTCATTGCTGGCGGATCACGCGGCCGACGACGGCATCAAGCCTGGTCATCAGCGCCTTGTCGCGGGCCTCGGGCGCGGTCACCACGGCATTGTCCAGCGCATGGTCGATGGGCGATGGCGTGCGTTTTCGCGGCAGGGCCTTGCAGAACGCCTCGATCGTTTCGCGCGCCAGCCGGGCATTGTCCTGCATCCGGTCGAGCACCTGACCGACATCGACCGCTTCGGTCTCGTCACGCCAGCAATCGTAATCGGTCACCATCGCCAGCAGGGCATAGGGCAGCTCCGCTTCGCGGGCCAGCCGGGCCTCGGGCATTCCGGTCATGCCGATCACTTCGGCGCCCCAATGGCGATAGAGCCGGCTTTCGGCGCGGGTGGAAAACTGCGGCCCCTCCATGGCGAGATAGGTCGCGCCCTCGGTGCATTCGCCCCCTGCTGCGGCGACGGCTTTCGCAGCGTGTCTGGACAGGCGGTCGCACACCGGATCGGCCATGGAGACATGCGCAACGAACCCGTCCCCGAAAAAGCTCGATGGGCGACCCTTGGTGTTGTCGATGAACTGGTCGACGGTGACGAACCTGCCCGGTGCCAGCTCTTCTGACAGCGAACCGACCGCGCTGACCGCGAGGATATCGGTGCAGCCAGCGCGCTTGAGCGCATCGATATTGGCGCGTGAATCGAGCGTCGAGGGGGCGATGCGATGACCGCGTCCATGGCGCGGCAGGAACCGCACGCGAACATGCCCGATGGTGCCGCACAGGATCTCGTCGGAGGGATCGCCCCAGGGCGACTGCACCGCAATCCATTGCGGATCCTCCAGCGCATCGATGGCATAAAGCCCCGACCCGCCGATGATGCCGATGGTCCAGTCGCTCATATATCCCCTCTGCGTCGCCGGCCGATCGCTTGTCGCAGCTTCTCCCCTACGGGAGCTTGCCGCTTGCGGTTAATTTGTGCCTGAGCGGTGGCGTGTGGCAAGCGGCAAGTCCAGAGGGGAGTTGCAATCGGGCACTCGTGGCGCCCGCATCCGTATTCATCGTGCGGGGCGTGGCGGTGCGCTTGACAGCCAGCCGCGTTTACCGCGCAAACACCGCCTAGGCGGGGCATAGGGAAAGATGATGGCCGAAACGAATATCGAACCGACACTGGCAAGCCTGAGCGAACGCCTGCGCGTCCTGCACCGGCAGACGCGCGAGACGCCGCTGTTCAACCCGGTGTTCCAGTTGTCCCTGGATATTTCGCGCAAGCTCGAAAGCGGCGATTTGGGGATCGCGGACCTGGGCGGTCTGGTCGACGAGCTGGAAGCGCAATCGCTCGATGCGCGGGCCAATCGGCTGCGCAACCTGCTGGCACCGGCCGACGCGGGCGAGCGTCTCGCATCGCTCGCATCGAGCGGCGCGGCGTTCGATAGCTATCGCGCGTTTTGGGAACAGCCGCACATGCATGTGGTCTTCACCGCGCATCCGACTTTCCTGCTGTCCCCGCAGCAAAGCGAAGCGGTCGCGCAGGCAGTCGCAAACGGAGGTGACGCTCGGCCCGGGGCCGCAGGTGAGGCGCCGGAAATCACGCTGCGTTACGAACACCAATGCGCGATGACCGCGCTCGCCAATGCGCAGGACGCGCGTGACCGGATGGTGAGTGCGGTGCTCGACCGGGCGCAGGCCGAATTTCCCGGGCGCTGGTGCGAACTGCAGCCCCTTCCGTTCCGTTTCGCCAGCTGGGTCGGCTATGACATGGACGGGCGGACCGACATCAAGTGGTACACCTCGATTGCATTTCGTCTGTCGGAAAAGGCGCAGCGGCTCGAACGCTATGCCGCCTCGCTCGCGGCGATCGACGAAGCGCATCCGCTTATCGCCAGTTTGCGCGGAGCCGCTGAACATGCTGCCGCCAGTGCCGACGAATTTGCCGGCGATCTGTCCGATCCCGCCGATCTTTCGGCAGCGGCCAACCGGCTGACCGCAGACCACGCCGACAAGCTGCTTTCGCTCGAACCGCTGATCGACCGGCTGGAAACCGAAGCGCGCGATTGTGTGGCCGAACGGGCGGTTGCGCTGCGCACGCTCGTGTCCGCGATGCGCGCCGACGGGCTGGGGATGAGCTGGATTCACTTCCGCGTGAATGCCAAGCAGCTCCACAATGCGATCCGCACCAGGCTGGGTGATGCGGCGGATATCGACTTGTCGAGCCGCGGCGCAATCGCCGCCCTGCGCGAACTGCTGGCCGGGGTCGAACCGCAAAGCGCCAATTTCGCCAGCCTCGCAGTCGAAAGCTCGACCGCGGTGCGGCAGTTCCTGGTGATGACTCAGATCCTCAAGCATGTGGATGCCGATGCGCCGATCCGCATGCTGGTGGCCGAATGCGAGCAGCCCTCGACCGTGCTCGCCGCGCTCTATTTCGCCAAGCTGTTCGGAATTGCCGACAAGGTCGATGTCTCCCCGCTGTTCGAGACCGAGACCGCGCTTGAACACGGCGGACGGTTCCTCGACCTGCTGCTCGCCGAGCCCGACTACCGCGCCTATGCCAAGACCCGCGGCCGGATTGCGATCCAGACCGGGTTCTCCGACGCCGGGCGCTTCGTCGGCCAAATCCCTGCCAGCCTCGCGATCGAGCGGCTGCAGGGCCGGCTGGCCGAGGCAATGGATGCCAACGGTCTCGGCGATGTCGCCGCGCTGATTTTCAACACGCATGGCGAAGGGATGGGGCGCGGCGCGCACCCTTCCGGCTTCGAAGACCGCATCGAATGGGCCCTCAGCGCCTGGACGCAGCGCCGCTTCGCCCGCGCGGGGATCACGCTCGAACCCGAAGCGAGCTTTCAGGGCGGCGACGGCTACCTGCTGTTCGCCACCCCCGATATCGCGCTGGCGACGCTGACGCAGATCGCCGCGAACAGCCCGGCGCATACCGACGCCGATGTCCCCACCGATCCCTTCTACCGGCGGACCGACCTCAGTCTCGATTTCTATCGCGCGATCAAGGATCACCAGCGCGATCACCTGGAAAGCCGGACCTACAGCCGCGCGATCACCGCCTTCGGCCTCGGCTTGCTCAACCAGACCGGCAGCCGCAAGTCGCGCCGGCAAAGCGATCTGTCTGCCGATCGCGAGATGAGCCTGCGGCAGATCCGGGCGATCCCGCACAACGCCATCCTGCAGCAGCTTGGCTATCCGGTGAACATCATCGCCGGGGTCGGCAGCGCGGCGGAAAGCAATATCGAGGAGATCGGTACGCTCCTGTGCGAAAGCCCGCGTGGCCGGCAGATCATGCGGCTGGTGCGCGCGTCGAATGCACTGGCCAGCATCAAGACGGTTGCGGCCTTCGGCGAACTGTTCAACTCCGCCTATTGGGCCAGCCGCCCCTATCGCGGGACCGAACAGCATCTGGGCGCCGCCTGCGAGGCCTTGGCCGAATATCTTATCAAGGACGATCGCAATGGCGTGTTTCGCCGGCTGGCATCGCGCCTGCGCGTCGACGCGTTGAAGCTGCACCGATTGTTCGACCTGGTGCCCGACGACGATCCGCATCCCGAACGCGAAAGCGTGCGCCGGGCAATCGGCGTGCTCCAGGCCGTGCGCCTGGCGCTGTTGCAGCACATGTTCCTCAAGGCGATCTCGGTTCCGGCATTCAGCCGTGCCAACGACATCAGCCGGACCGATGTGCTGGAAATGGTCTTCACACTGCGCATCGACGATGCGCTTGCCCAATTGCGCCGCGCCTTTCCGACCAGCTTCCCGCGCAAGGACGATTTCGCGCTCGACGAGCCGGGCGAATATCCGCGCGGCGAGGGCGAAGGTTATGCCGCGATCCGGCGCGATCACATCGATCCGATCGAACAGGCCTACGAACTGTGCCTGCGAATTTCGACTGCCATCGCGAACGAGTTCGGCGCGCACGGCTGATTGAATTCGCTGCGGTTCGCGCGCATTGTCCTGCCCTGTCAGCTGGGGGGAGGACGAATCGATGGACAATTTCCTGTGGGGTGTGGCCGCCGGGGTGCTGGGCGTTGCGGCGCTCGCCTTTTTCGCGTTCACGATGTTTCGGCGCGGGCCGCTGACGTTCCAGATCGACGGGTTTTACACCCACGTTGCCGATGGCGATGTCGGCCCCCTGATCCGCGACGTGCAGGCGGACGTCCCCGATGCCGCGGTGTGCAGGCTCGACGACCGCATGTCCTGTTCGATCCGCGACGCGGTGCAATGCCACAATGAAGCCGGTCGCCCCGATTGCGACGTGCTGCTGCTGTCGGGCGGCGGCCAGTGGGGCGCCTTCGGTGCGGGGCTGTTCGACACGCTCAGTCGCAACAGCGGCAACGAACTCGCCCTTGGTGGCGTGGGCGTCATCACCGGCATTTCCACCGGCTCGTTGCAGGCGCTGATGCTGATGGTCGCGCTCGATCCGAAGCAGACCCCGGATATGCGCCGCTTCGCGCTCGAACGGCTCGTCTGGGGTTACGCGCCGGAGCGGGAGAGCGATGTGGTTAGGCGCACCGGGCTGATCGGCGTTCCGCTGTTCGGTTCGGCGGCAGGCACGCGGCGGCTGCGCCAGCGCATCATCGAAGCGCTCATGCCGGGCGGCGACGAACGGCTGATCGAGGCGATCGGGCAATCCAGCATCGAGGCTTTCGCCGGCTTCGTCGAAGCCGAGCGCGGGGTGTTCCGCTATGCCGATATCAAGGAATTGGTGAATGCCGCCCCCACGGCCGCGGCGGCAGCGGAAGCGCTGGCGGCGGCGACCATGGCCTCCTCCGCCATGCCGGTGTTCCACCAGCAACTGCGCGTCGCGGGAAGCGATGGCGAAGCGCTGGCGCTCTACGATGGCGGGGTGCGCCGTTCGGTCTTCTTTGACCGCGCGATGGCGGCGGTCGACAGGGAAGTGCGCGAACAGATGAAGGGCCATGCACTGGCCAAGATCGCCGGCGGTGCGACGCAGGCCGCGATCGCGCAGGATTACGAAGATACTGCGCCCACGGTCTATGTCGTGCGCAACGGCCCCACCGTGCGCAAGCGCGATGCTGCTTTCAACACCAGCTCTGGTCCGCTCAAGAACGGCCAGCGCGGGTACGATCTGCTGGTCAATGAAAGCGAGATCGGGGCCATTGCGGGCCTGCGCCTGAACAATCCCTACGGACGGATCATGCTGACCAGCGCCGACCGCTACGACACTTTCCCCAGCGACGTGGGCGAGAATTTCAAGGACGACGAAATGTTCAAGCCCGCCTTCATGGCGCGGCTGCGCGACCTCGGCCGGCACAAGGCCGAACGCCCCGAAGGGCCCTGGTGGCCCCTCAGCAGGATCGAACAGGTCTGAGAGAAATCTTTCGGGACTGTTGGTGTCCAGAAGAGGACGAAGATGGGCACTCAAATTATTGGCAAATTGCGACATTATTACCTTGAGAGAGCCCGCCCTTCCTCCAAACCCCGCTAAATAGAGTCAGGCCAATCGTTCTATAACCAGCGCAGCATCCCGCATCAGTTGACGTGCGTGATACCGTTCATTCGACAAGACTGGCATGACGGGTCAAAACTCTGACACCGGGCGGCGAGGCCGAAAGGCACAACTCCCATAAATTCATCACCGTCACCCACGACAGGAAACGATGATGCATTTCATGAATTTTGAGCTGCTTGATACGCTACTCGGCTTGCTTCTGTGTGCGCTGTTCGTGCTAGGCACCCTCTTTATCGCGACCGAAGTTCGCGCGTCGCCCGAGGCCGGGCCCACGCTTGCTGACTCGGTCCTCGCGGTTCCCGCGATCTCAACTGCCGCGCAGGAGAAAGCGCCCGTCTGAGCGCGACACGAGATCTTCCCAATCATCCTGACGCGACAGGCCAAGAAGTTGTCGCGCAGAAGCAAGAGCGCAGGCCCTTGCTGCCGCTATTCGCTCAGCCGAACGAGACAGAAGGAGCGAGCCATGCAGACCGTATCGACGTCCAATAAACCCATTCTGGTGCTCGGCGGGACCGGCAATAGCGGGCGCCGCATCGTGGAGCGGCTGCGCACTCGCGGGCTTTCGGTGCGCGTCGGATCGCGGTCGGCGAACCCGCCCTTCGACTGGGCGCGCGAAGAGACCTGGGACGATGCGCTGACAGGCGTTTCGAGCATCTACATCTCCTACGCGCCCGACCTTGCAATCCCGGGGGCGAAAGACGCGATCGCGGCGCTGGTCTGGCGCGCGAAACTGCACGGGGTGAAGCGGCTGGTGCTGCTTTCGGGCCGCGGGGAGGCAGAGGCGCAGGCGTGCGAGAAAATCGTGCAGGACAGCGGCCTCGAATGGACCATCGTGCGCGCCAGCTGGTTCGCGCAGAACTTCTCCGAAGGCGCTTTTGCAGACATGGTCGCCAGGGGCACGATCGCGCTACCGGGCGGCGAGACCCCCGAACCCTTCGTTGACCTCGACGATGTAGCGGACCTTGCGCTCGCTGCCTTAGTCAAGGGAGGCCAGGCTGGCGAGGTCTACGAAGTCACCGGCCCGCGCCTGATGACCTTCCGCGAGGTCGCCCGCGACCTTGCGCACGCGATCGGGCGACCCATCGATTATGTGGACGTGCCGCTCGACGCATTCATCGGCCAGCTCGCCGATTCCGGTGCCCCCGAAGAGATCGTGTGGCTGCTCGGCTATCTGTTCTCGACCGTGCTCGACGGGCGCAACGCGAGCCTCGCCGGTGGAGTAGAACGCGCGCTTGGTCGCCCACCGCGCGATTTCGCGCACTATGCGCGAAACGCCGCACGCGCCGGGGCTTGGGAAATCGCGGCATGAGTTATCACTGGAGCCTCTATCTGTGCGTCTTCCTCGCGCTGTGGGCGATGCTCACAGGCGGGGTGTTCAAGGCGTTCTCCGAATTCGTCATGCGCGGCCTCGCGCAGGCCGAGCCGGTCAGCGGGATCGCAGCGATGCAGGGGATCAACCGCACTGTGCTGCGGACCGAGTTCGTGTTCGCGATCCTTGCGCTCGGCGCGATTACGCCGGGCTTCGCGCTCTATGCGTACTTCGCCCTCGACGGCACGGCTGCCGTGCTAATCGTCGCGGCGGCGGCAGTCTACCTGCCGAGCGCGCTTTTCATGACGATTCTGGGCAACGTGCCGATGAACAATCGGCTCGAGCGGGTCGACCCCGCAAGTGCCGAGGCCGCGGAGTACTGGGCGCATTACGTAAGCCGCTGGACCGCCCTCAACCATTTCCGCACGCTCGGTTGCATCGTGACCGGCACGCTTTATGCACTCGCCGCGCTCGAACTCGGCGCTGCCACAGGGAGGGTTGGATGAAACGCTATGGGCTTCTGATCTTGGGAACGCTTGCGGTCTGTGTGGCGTGGGCGGCGCTCGTCTTCGCGACCTTGAGCGAGGGCTGGCTGCGCAGTCCACTTGTTGAAGGCGACGACCCGCAGGCCTTCGTTGCCGCGGCGAAGGCCAGTGCGATGGCGGATAATCGCGGCAATCTGGCCTTCGTGATGCTCGAAGATGGCCGCGAGGTCGGCAGCTTCGCTCTGTCGCAGGGCGATCCGGTCGACGGCGATACGCTGTTTCAGGTCGCATCGCTCGGCAAGTGGCTCACTGCATGGGGCGTCATGGCGCTGGTGGAGGACGGCCGGATCGATCTCGACGCGCCGGTGTCCACCTATCTCTCGCGCTGGCAACTGCCCGACAGCGAATTCGATGCCTATGGCGTCACTATGCGCCGCCTGCTCAGCCATACGGCGGGGCTCGACGATGGCCTCGGCTATGATGGCTTCGCGGCGAAGGAGGATCGCCAGACGCTGGAAGACTCGCTCACCCGCGCGCGCGACGCCTCGCCGGGCAAGAGCGGCACCGTGCGGCTGGGAAGCGAGCCCGGTTCGCAGTGGCAGTATTCGGGTGGCGGCTACACGCTGCTACAGCTGGTGATCGAGGAGGTTTCGGGCGAACCTTTCGCGCAATATATGGATCGCGCGGTTTTCGACCCGCTGGGTATGGAGCGCACCACCTTCGATCACGAGCGCGCGCTCGAGCTGGGCCTTGCGCAGAACTTCCGGCCCGACGGGCCGGTCGAGCCCTTCCGCTGGTATACCGCGCTGGCCGCGACCTCGCTGTTCACGACCGCGGACGATCTCGCGCGGTTTCTCGCCGTGCAGGGGCCGGATGGCGAGCAGCCCGTGCTGTCACACGACACGCTCGGCCTCATCGCCACGTCGCACGCCTCGCAGCTCGGCGCCGATATCTGGGGCCTTGGCGCGATGCTCTATGCGCCCAACGCCAGGGGCAGCTTCGTGATCGGTCACGACGGGCAGAACGGCCCGGCGATCAACACCGCCGCACGGATCGACCCCGCGACGGGCGACGGCATCGTGATCCTCTCGACAGGGCACGGCTCGCTTGCGACCGAACTGGCCGGGGAGTGGGTCTTCTGGAAGACCGGCAATGTCGACAATCTCGATTTCGCCGCCGGGATGGAGATTGCGCTGTTCTGGTTCGCTCTGGGGCTCGCGGTGATCCTGCTGCTGGCGATGATCATCGGCTTGCGCCTGCGTCGGCGTTCCCGCCGGATGAGCGAGCTCTGATGGTCAGGCGCGCAGGCGCTGACCCGCCAGCGTTGCCTGCCCCAGGACGCCCGCGGGCATGCGGGACGAGGTTTCCCGATACTTGCGCGGTGTCGTACCCGACCAGCGCCTGAAGGCGCGCGTGAACGAACTCTGCTCGGCAAACCCGGTCAGGAACGCTACTTCGACGAGCGACTGGCGCCCTTCCGCCACCAGCCGCAAGGCAACCTCGCGCCGCGCCTCGTCGACCAGCGACTGGTAGCTGTGGCCAAGGTCGGACAGGCGACGCTGCAAGGTGCGGCTGCCGATGCCCAGATGGCGGGCCACATCCTCGAGCCTGGGCACGCCTTCGCTCAGGGTATTGGCGACATAGACCAAGACGTCGCGGTCGAGATGGTCTTCCTCGGTCCCGGCGATACTCTCTTCCAGATGCCCCCGCAGGAACTCCCAGATGTGCCTGTCGCCCACACGGTTGGGCCGGTCGAGATCCTCGCTGCGCAGCACGATCGCGTCGATTTCCGCCCCGAAGGTGACCGGACAGCGGAACAGCGCCTCGAGCGGGACGAGCGAGCCGACCGGCTGGTGCATGAATTGGACCCGCGCGGGCGTCAGATCCTCTCCATTCGCGTCGCGCCACAGCGTCAGGAAGGTGCCCAGCCCCGCCTCGTGCGACAGGCGCGCGCCGTCGCTGTCCGCACCGCGCGAATTGGTCCACCACCATTCCGATCCGAAATCGGACAGGGCGAAGACCGAATAGCGGTTGAACAGCCGCACATAGCGATCGAGCCGCGTCAGCGCACCGCGCAGGTCGGGCGCGGACCGCATAGTCAGGCCCAGCGTCCCGAAATCCTCGCACCGCATCGAAGCCGATGTACGCATGTGGATGCCGATATCGGGGCGTTCGGGCTCGGCCAGCGCCTCGAACAGCGCATGGTGCTGCGACACGTCGACCGTGCTGGCAGGATCGGCCAGCGCCTCACGCGTGATCCCCACGCGCGCCAACGCCCGATCCGCCACCTGAGGGTCGGCCTGCGCGACGGCCTTGGCCGAGAATAGCGACGATATTTCCACCCGTGCCCCCGGAAATTCTGCGCAGCGACCCGTAAAACACCCTGCCTTCCTGTAGCGCATCGCGCCGCGTTTGGCACCTGGCGTCAATCAAACGGCATCCGCGGACAAGAACGCTCGGGCCCTCGCAACCTATTCAGGTGACCGACCGCCGGTGTGGCGAGCGCCCCATCGGCGCCGAGCTGCCGGGTCCAAGTCTTGAGAAGGAGCCGATCATGACGTGCGATACGATCACCCGACAGCGCCTGGCCGCGGCCGCGCTCGCTTCGGTAGCGACGATAGCCCTGACCGTGGCATCCGCTGTGCCGGCCACCGCACAGCCTCGCGCCGTCAGCGCGACCCAGCCGCCGGTCGACGATGGCCTGCCGATGCCCGGCTTCGATATCGAACCGGGAAGGACCGCGCTCGTCATCACCGATCCGCAGAACGATTTTCTCTCGCCCGACGGCGTCACCTGGGGTGTGGTCGGCGAGAGCATCACCGCTAACCGTACGGTCGAGAATATCGAGAATCTGTTCCTTGCCGCCGACCGCCACGGTATGCCGATCTTCATCTCGCCGCACTATTATTTCGAACACGATCATCGCTGGCAGTTCGAGGGCACCCTGGAAACGCTGATGCACGGTATCGGCATGTTCGATCGCCCGCATGCGCTTACCCTCGAAGGGTTCGCAGGGTCGGGCGCGGACTGGCTGGAGCGTTACAAGCCGATCATCGAGAATGGCCGCACCGTCGTGACCAGCCCGCACAAGGTATACGGGCCCGACAGCAACGACCTCGTCCTGCAACTGCGCAAGGCGGGCATCTCCAAGGTGATCCTGGGCGGCATGTCGTCGAACCTGTGCACCGAATCGCACATGCGCACGCTGATCGAGGCGGGCTTCGAAGTGATGGTCGTGACCGACGCGACCGCTGGCGCGATCACCGAGCATTACGATGGCTATGCCGCCTCGCTCGTCAATTTCCGCATGATTGCGAGCAAGGTCGACAACACCGCCAGCACCCTGCGCGCGATCGCCACCGCATACGAGTAGCGCGCCGCGCTTCACCGGAAACCGGCCCGGGCTTCCTGCCCCAGCCCGCACCCGGCCCGGCCCGGCGGCAGCCGATTGCACCGGCCACCGACCCCTGCAGCGCGGTCGCCAGCCGTCACCCCCGTCCCACCGACAGTCTAGAAGGAGACCATCAATGACCAAGAACCTGCGTCCCAATTCGATCCTCGTCGCGGTCCTGCTGGCCGTCGCGCCAGCCGCGCCCGCGCTCGCCGACGACGAATACAATGTCAGCAGTGGCTACACGCTCGACGGCGTCGGCCTCGGCGTTCACGGCGTTGATCCGGTCGTACTGAGCACCGCCAATGCAGTGGCCGAAGGGGATGCTGCCCACACGGTCGTCCACGATGGCGTCGCCTATTACTTCGCCTCGGCCATTACGGTTGAGCGGTTCCAGGCCGATCCCGATCGCTACCTGCCGCAATATGGCGGCTTCTGCGCCTATGCCGTCGCGCTGGGACGGAAGCTCGATGGCGACCCGCAATTCGCGGACATCGTCGACGGCAAGCTCTACCTCTTCGTCAATGCGGCGGTGTTCGAGAAATATCTCGCCGACAGGGAAAACACGCTGCGTACCGCCGAAGAGAAGTGGAGCAGCATCAAGCACGTGTCGGTCGAAGACCTGTAACCCCTGAAGTATCGAGCGACGGCAGGTTCTGCCGGGCCTGCCGCCGCTTCCATCCCTCTGCCGGAGACATGAGATGACCGAGCGCCCGCCGCTGCCGCCCTTCACATTCGAAACCGCCACGCAGAAGGTTCGGCTGGCCGAAGACGGCTGGAACAGCCGCGATCCCGACAAGGTTTCGCTGGCCTATTCGCCCGATACGCGCTGGCGCAACCGGGTCGAATTTCCAGTCGGACGCGAAGAGGTGCGCGCGTTCCTCGCACGCAAATGGGCACGCGAACACGCTTACCGGCTGGTGAAGGAGCTGTGGGCGTTCGACGGTGCGCGGATCGCAGTGCGCTATGCCTACGAATATCGCGACGACAGCCATAAGTGGTTTCGGGCTTATGGCAACGAGAACTGGGAATTCGACCCCATGGGCCTGATGACCGCGCGCCACGCCAGCATCAACGAAACGCCGATCGGCCCCGAGGAGAGAAAGCTGCACTGGCCGCTCGGCAGGCGCCCGGGCGATCACCCGGGGCTTTCCGAACTAGGCCTCTAAGCTCTGCCGTCTCAAACGCAGGATGATGAGGCTGTCGGTCACAAGTGGACTGCATCGAACCGCCTTGTCCCCATCTTTGACCGACGATGCTGCTGAAGGAATGGCCTGTTTCCACCATTCGCGTGTCTGGTGCACCATAGAAGCAAAGATGGGCACTCAAATCATTGGCGAAGTGCGACATTATTACGCTGAGAGAGCCAGCTCTTCCTCCAAACCCCGCCATATAGACTAAGGCCAGGGTGCGCGAAGGGGAATATTCCGTCACTTCGCCGCCAACCGTCGTCAACGGTGTCGTGGTGGTGGGCTCGTCGATCGGCGACAACGGCTCTGCGCGCCTCGAGGATGGAACGGTCCGGGGTTTCGACGCGCTCACCGGAGATTTGCTCTGGTCCTTTAATCCGATTCCGCAAGTTCCGGGCGATGATGGCGCAGATGGCTGGCCTGGCGCGAGCTATCGCTAGACAGGCGCAGGGAATGTCTGGAGCGTAATGGCCGCCGACTTGGAACGCGATCTCGTGTTCTTGCCGACCACCTCGCCTTCGTCCGACTTCTTCGGCGGCCATCGCCCCCGGCGACAATCGTAATGCGAATTCCCTTGTTGCGCTGAAAGCGACGACCGGTGAATTGGTTTGGGCCTACCAGATCGTTCGCCATGACTTGTGGGATTATGATCTGGTCTCACAGTCGCTTGTCGCCGACATCGAAGTCGACGGAGTGTCGACGCCGATCGTCGCGCAGGCGACCTAGATGGGATTCGTATTCGTCCTGAGTCGGGAGACAGGCGAACCGATCCATCCGGTCGAAGAAAGGCCGGTTCCGCATTCCGACCTGCCGGGTGAGACAGCTGCCCTGACACAGCGTTTTGCAGCGATACGTTTGCACGAAATGGGGGAAGACCTGCCGCCGATCTTCGCTCTTAGCGATGCGCATGTCACGAAATGCGAAGAGATGCTCAAGGGCACTCGCTACGCAGGTATCTAAACTCCGCCGAGTCTGGAAGGGACCGTCCTTTTTCCCGGCAATCCCGGCGGAGTGAATTGGGGATCGATGGCTGCGGTCGAGGCGGAAGGAGTTGCCGTCGTAGCCGTGAATCGTCTGCCTACGACCGAATGCTTCGGGCTTCTGATCTGCGAGATGGGAAAGTCGTATGGAGCAGCGAGCTGCCTGCGGGCCCGCAGGCCACGCCTATGATTTACCAATGGGATGGCGCTGTCCATGTGACGCTGACTTTAGGCGGCCTAAAGGCGGATGGAGAAATCGGGGATTACGTCGTTACATACCGCCTCAGTTCAAACCGCAACCAGTGAGGATCTCGGCCTAACCAATTCGGGGAGTCATTGCGCCGTCCGGAAAGACCGCTGGTTTGTCCGACCTCAGAAGCAGGCGATGGTCAAAGCGTCACATCAAGAATCGCTATCGCGAGCCTGGAACGCACCGGCAGCAGGTTAACGACACGAAAGCAGGAACGCGTCGACTATGTCGTCAACGCCCCCTCACCGCCATTTTGACTGCCTCTAGGTTTTGCAGAAGTGGGCCCTGGTGATCGAAATGAGGGGCTCGAACCAACGTCTGACGAGCCTTTCTTAGTTGAAAGTTCTTAACTGTCTCGAATGGGGTAGCCGCGAAGTGTCGGTTTTCCGCCAATCCTGAAAATGGTGCGGTCGAGAAGACTCGAACTTCCACGGCCTTGCGGCCACAACGACCTCAACGTTGCGCGTCTACCAGTTCCGCCACGACCGCACACAGTCTGCATCGGAAGCCCATCACAAGGACGGCCCCCGCCGGTAGGAGCGCGCCACTAGCAGCGAGGCTGCGCTGCCGCAAGCACCTTTATCGCATGGTAGCGCCGGTTAGCGCGGAGCCCAGCCGATATCCGCGAACACCGCCGATTTCGGCACATCGGTGACCGCTTCGTTGATCGTTAGTTCCTCGCCCGGGGCCAGCGTCGATTGCGGCGGTTGGACCACCCAGCTGTACACCTGCCGTTCGCGCTGGTCGCGCAGCACGATCAGGATCGGCGGGATCGGGCGGGATTCGCGGGCGGTATTGGTGACGATGATGCGCGCGCCGAAGAATTCGGTCCCGTTGGGCAGCGTGCGGCGTTCCTGTTCCTCCACCGGGAAGGCGAGTTCCAGGTCGGGTTCGGCAACACCGAACAGCGGGCGCGAAACCGGTACCCATTCGGGCAGGCCGACGTAATTGACCGCGGCAATCGTGGCGAGCGCGATGGCGGCGAAGATCGCCGCTGCCCAGGTCCACAGCTTGGCGATGTTGCGCCGCGGGCGGAACGGGGGCGCGTGCTCGAACCGCGAGGGCCCTTCATCGATTTCGGCGGCAGGCGCGGGGGGCAGGTCATCCTGCACTTCGCCATAGGGCGGGGCGGTTTCGTCGAAATCGGGACCATCTGCCGGCACGGGGCGGTCCGGGGTTTCGGCAAAGGTGAACCCGGGTTTCGCTGCCGGATCCGGCTGTTCCTGCGTATCTGCCGCGCTCGCTGCGGGTGGGGGCGGCGGCGGAGCGGGTGCAGCCGCCGGTACCGGTCGCGAGACGGGCGCCATGTCGCCGGGCGTCAGCCGGTCCGCGTCGGGCCCGTCCTGGAACCAGCTGTGCTTGCATTTGGCGCAGCGGACGGTGCGTCCGTCGATCCCGATCGCACTGTCGGGCACGACATAGCGCGTGGAGCAAGCTGGGCAGGCGATAATCATGGTGACCCAAGGCTTAGGCCGGTGCGCGAATCCCGACAAGCGACTGTACTGTTCGCAAACCCCCATGGGCGCTTTTTTCCACATGCAAGCGCGGTTATAGGCTGTGCCCGACGATGATGGGCGCCTTTTTCTTCTCGATCGACCGAGCTGCGCGATGAGCGTGGCCGAGCAGGAGATCGTCAGCTTCGACAATGTCGGATTGCGCTACGGTACCGACCGCGAAATTCTGTCCAACGTGTCCTTCACGCTGTTTCCCGGGCGGTTCTATTTCCTCACCGGTGCAAGCGGTGCGGGCAAGACGTCCTTGCTGAGGCTGCTTTATCTTGCGCAGCGGCCTTCGCGCGGGGCGATCCGCATGTTCGGCACCGATGTGATCACCCTGCCCCGCGAACGGCTGCCCGCCTATCGCCGCCGCATGGGCGTGGTCTTCCAGGACTTCCGCCTGGTCGACCACCTTTCCGCCTTCGACAACGTCGCCTTGCCCTTGCGCGTTTCAGGCGTGCGCGAGGCCGATTTACAGGGCCCGGTGGCCGACATGCTCGAATGGGTCGGCCTGGCACATCGCGCCGATGCCCGCCCCGCAACCCTGTCGGGCGGGGAACAGCAGCGCGTGGCGATCGCGCGGGCGGTCATCGGCCGGCCCGACATGCTGGTGGCGGACGAGCCGACCGGCAACGTCGATCCCGAAATGGCGCTCAAGCTCATCCGCCTGTTCGAAGCGCTCAACCGGCTTGGCACCACGGTGGTGGTGGCAACGCATGACGTGCACTTGCTGAGCAAGGTGCCCGATTCGCTGATCATGCGTCTCGACAAGGGGGTGCTGTCGGACCCTACCGGCGCATTACGCTATCCCCCGCGCCGGATCGGGGCGGGGGAATGAAGAAGCCTCCCGTTCTTGCCGGTGCTGCCGAGCGCGGACTGTCACCTTTTCGCGGACGCCGCGCCGCGCATCTCTTGCCCCAGGCGCGGCTGGGTGGGCCGATGCCGTGGGTGATCGCCATCATGGTTGCCCTTACGGTGCTTGCCGCAGGTGGCGGACTTGCGCTCGCCAATCTCGCCGATCGGGCGCGCGGCGAACTGGCGGGCAGCGCAACCGTGCAGATCGTCGATCCCGACCCGCAATCGCGCTCGCAGCAAGCCGATGCAGCGGCCACCCTGCTGGTCCAGGACCCCGCGGTCGCCGGTCTGGCGATCGTCCCGCCCGAAAGCGTTGCGGATTTGCTCGAACCATGGCTGGGCACTGACGATCCGGAACAGGCGGTGCCGCTGCCCGCGCTGATCGACCTGCGGCTGCGGGACGGCGCCGATGCCGCCACGCTGGACCGGCTGCGCAGCCTGCTGGCGGATGCGGCACCCGCTGCGCGGATCGATGCGCAGGCGCAGTGGCTGGCGCCGGTCCTCGATGCCCTGTCGGCGCTCGGCTGGATGGCGTTCGGGCTGATCAGCCTGCTTGCCTTCACCAGCGCGGCGGCCGTGTGGCTGGCCGCCCGCAATGCGCTGGGGGGCAATCGCGACACGATCGAGATCGTGCACCTGCTGGGCGGCAGCGACGCGCAGATCGCGCGGATATTCCAACGTTCGATCCTGGCCGATGCCGTGATCGGCGGCGCGCTGGGTCTGGTAATCGGGATGGCCGCCGTGTGGCTGATGGGGGCGCAGTTCGCCGCGCTCGATTCGGGCCTCGTATCCAGCGGGGGGCTGCAGGGCAGCGATTGGCTGGTCTTGGCCCTTGTCCCCGTGGGGGCGGTTGCTCTAGCGGTGCTGACAGCACGGTTTACCGTGCTCGCTTCGCTCAGGAAAATGCTGTGATCCTCCGCCTCTTCGCTGCAGCTGTGCTGATCTATGCGTTCGGCTTCCTTGCCTTTGCCGTCTCGCTGCCCAAGCCGGTGAGTGGGCAGCGCACCGATGCCGTTATCGTGCTGACCGGCGGTCCGGGCCGCATCGCTCGCGGGCTGGAAGTGGTCGACGAGGGGCTGGCCGAGCAGATGTTCGTTTCCGGCGTCGATCCCGAAGTGACCCCGGCCGAATTCGCCAGCGAATTCGACGTTCCGCGCCGGACAATGGAATGCTGCGTCAAGCTCGGCTATCTCGCCGTCGATACGCGCAGCAATGCGGGCGAGGCCGCGCAGTGGCTCAAGGAACACGATTATACGAGCGTGCGCCTGGTAACCACCGACTGGCACATGGCGCGGGCCGCCTCCGAATTCGCCGGGACGCTGCCGCCGCAGATCGATGTGCTGAAGGACGCAGTGCCCTCGCATCCCAACCTGCCGACGCTGTTCCTCGAATACAACAAGCTGCTCGCCGCGGCGATTTCGCAAGGTCTGCCAGACTGATCCGCCTATGCGATTGTTGCGCAACCTTGCCTTCTACTTCGCTTTCTATCTGGGGAGCCTGCTGATTACCTCGGCATCGCTGGCGGTTCTGCCGTTCAGCGTGGAAGCGTTCCGCCGGCAGGTGCGCAACTGGTCGCAGTGGCAACGCTGGTGCCTCACGCATCTGCTCGGCTGCGAGATCGTGCTCGAAGGCGCGCCGCTGGCCGAACCGGTGCTCTATGCGATGAAGCACGAAAGCTTTTTCGAGGCGATCGATACGCCCGCACTGTTCAATTGCCCCAGCGTCTTCGCCAAGCAGGAATTGTTCAGCATCCCGTTGTGGGGGCGCGCGGCAGCGGCGTTCGGGCTGGTGCCGGTGGAACGCAATGCCGGGGCCCGCGCGCTGATGACCATGATCCGTTCGGCCAAGGCGCTCGCGGCGGATGGACGCCCCCTGGTGATTTTCCCCGAAGGGACGCGGGTGCCGCATGGCGAAAAGCGTGAACTGCAATCCGGCTTTGCCGGCCTGTACAAGATGCTCGGCCTGCCGGTGGTCCCGGTCGCAGTGGACAGCGGGCCGGTCTATCACCGGCTCTACAAGCAGCCCGGACGGATCACTTATCGCTTCGCCGAACCGATCCCGCCGGGCTTGCCGCGGGCCGAGGTGGAAACCAGGGTGCGCGAGGCGATCAACACGCTGAATCCCTGAGGACGCCACCCGGCGCAACGTTATCGATCTTGCGAAAAAGGCTATGCTGTGCAGCCGTTTATGACGGTATTGAGTGGTCTCTGTAACACTAAATTGCGCATACGCGTCTATCCGGCCTTATCGTAAACGGGTCGATAACCTTCTCCTGTCTATCGCGAGCGGATGGATTCGCCGTCCGCCCCCAATCCGAAACCGGAACAACTGCGCCTGGCTGCGCTGGGCGAGCTGGGCGTGCTCGACACCGAGGCCGAGCGCGAGTTCGACGCACTCGCGCGGGTTACGGCCTCGATCATGGGCGTACCCAATGCCGGGATCAGCCTGGTCGATGCCGATCGCCAGTGGTTCAAGGCCTCGCACGGGATCGAGATCGGGGAAACGCCACGCGATATCGCCTTTTGCGATCAGGTGGTGGCTCGCGGCGAGGCGCTGCTGATCGCGGATACGCTCGAGTCCGAAGAGTTCGCCGGCAACCCGCTGGTCACCGGACATCCCAGGCTCCGGTTCTACGCCGGCGCGCCGCTGATGCTCGACTCGGGCGAGTGTGTCGGCAGCCTGTGTGCGCTCGATACTGTTCCGCATCCCGATTTCCCCATCGAGAAACTCGACCGATTGCGCGATCTTGCGACACTGGCATCCGAGTTGCTCGAGGCGAGGGGGCGCCGATTGCGGGGCGAGATCGCCGCCAAGATCGTTTCGGCGACGCCGCATGCGGTCATGGCCGCCAACCACCGCGCCGAGATCGTCTACTGGAATACTGCCGCCGAGAAGATGTTCGGACTGCCCGCGGCCAAGGCCATCGGGCGCAATGTCATGACCATCATCCCGAAGAAGTTTCACCATGGTCACCAGGAACGCTTCGAAGCAGCCGCAGAAGGGGGGCCGACGCGCCTGGTAGGGACATTCGTCGAACTCGAAGCGCGCCATGCCGACGGCACGGTTTTCCCGGTGGAACTGTCCTTGGCACCATGGGGCAGCCAGGACATGGGCGGGTTCGCCGCAGTCATTCGCGATACGACCGACCAGATGAAACTGCGCGCCGAACGCGACCGCAACAAGCAGTTCCTCGACGCGGTGGTGTCCAATCTGCCGTCGATGCTGTTCGTCAAGGACACCGACACGCGCCGCTACCTGCTGGTCAATCGCAAGGCCGAAGAGGTCATTGGTCGTTCCGCCGAGTCGATGAAGGGAAAATCGGATGCGGAACTGTTCCCGGGAGCGGGCCAGACCTTCGAACACAATGATTTGAAAGTGATCACCCAAGGGGGAACGAGCCAGACCGAAGCCGAATTCGAACGCGATGATGCCACGCGCGTCCATATCAGGACGACGCGGGTGCTGATCGATGGTCCCGACCGGCCCAACCAGTATCTGCTGGGATTGTCCGAAGACATCACAAGCATGCGCAAGACCGAGGCCGCCCGCTGGCGGCTGGCCAATTACGATACGCTGACCGGCTTGCTGAACCGCGGCAGCATGCTCGCCCAGATCGAACGCCTGATCGAGGCGGAGCACCGCTTCGCCATTTTGAACATCGACCTCGACCGGTTCAAATCGGTGAACGACCAGTTCGGCCATGTGACCGGGGACGAAGTGCTCAAGGTGGTCGGCGCCCGCCTTGCCGACCTGTCCGACGAGAACACCCAGATCGCCCGCATCGGCGGCGACGAATTCGTCTGCCTGATGACGGGCGAGCGATTGCGGGAACGCGCGGCGCGGTGCGCGGAGATGATCATCGCCGGGCTCCGGCAACCGATCAAGACGCGGGGCATTACCGCGCATCTCGGGGCTTCGATCGGAGTGGTCCTCTATCCCGACGATGGCCGCTGCGTCGAATCGCTGCGGCAGAATTCCGACCTCGCCATGTACCGCGCCAAGAACGAGGCGAAGGGCGAGCCGTGTTTCTTCGATGACGAGATGGATGCCGCGGAGCGCGATCGCCGCACGCTTGAGCGCGACATGCGCACGGCGATCGAAGAAGGCCGGATCGACATCGCCTACCAGCCGATCGTCTGCGTTGCGACCGGCGAGATAACCAGTGTCGAGGCGCTCGCGCGGTGGAGCGAACCCGATCGCGGGGCGATCCCGCCCGACATTTTCATCGCGCTTGCGGAGGACTGCGGGCTGATCGACGAACTGGGCGAACAGATCCTTCGCCGCGCCTGCATTGACGGTCTGGCCTGGCCGGAGAAGCTCAAGGTCGCGGTCAATCTCTCGCCGCGCCAGTTCTATTCGGGAATGCTGACCGATACCGTGCTGCGCGTGGTCGAGGAAACAGGTTTCCCCGCCCACCGGCTACAGTTCGAGATTACCGAGAACCTCGTCATCCAGAACGCGGCGGAAGCGTTCTCGCAGTTGGAGGAGCTCAAGAGCCACGGGATCGGGATCTCGATCGACGACTTCGGCATCGGCTATTCCTCGCTGAGCTACTTCCAGTCGTTCAGCTTCAACAAGGTGAAGATCGACAAATCGTTCGTGTCCGAACTCGACCATTCCAAGGCCGCGAAGGCGATCGTCCAGGCGGTGGTCGGATTGGCCACGCAGCTCTCGATGTCGGTAGTGGCCGAAGGGGTCGAAACGCCGTTGCAGCGCCAGATGCTCGAAGACCTCGGCTGCAGCCATCTTCAGGGCTATCTTATCAGTCGCCCCGTCTCCGCCAGTGCGATCAGCGCCATGGTGATTTCCGAAGCAGCGCTGTTGCCGGCCTGATCTGGATCCAGCCGTCTGAGCTTCGGCGCTTAGTGGTCCTTGCGCCCGAAATCGGGGCGCGCATCATCCTGGCCTTCGTCGATGATCGACCGGCGGATGGTGCGGGTACGGTCGAACAGGTCGAACAGCGTATCCCCATCGCCGTTGCGAATTGCCCGCTGGAGCAGGCTGAGATCCTCGGTGAACCGTCCCAGCACCTCGAGCACGGCATCGCGGTTCGACAGGAAGACATCGCGCCACATCGTCGGATTGCTGGCCGCGATACGCGTGAAATCGCGAAACCCGCCCGCCGAATACTTGATCACTTCGCCGCGGGTGACCTCTTCCAGGTCGGATGCGGTCCCGACGATGGTATAGGCAATCAGATGCGGAATGTGGCTGGTCACCGCCAGCACGAGATCATGGTGCCGCGCATCCATGACCTCGACCGTGGCGCCGAGCCCGACCCAGAAATCCGCCAGCGCATCGACCGCGGTCTGCGGCGTATCCTCGGCCGGCGTCACGATGCACCAGCGCTGGCGGAACAGCGTGGCAAAGCCTGCATCCGGACCGCTGTTCTCGGTCCCGGCAACCGGATGTGCGGGAATGACGATGGCCTCGGGGAGGGCTGCGCCCAGCGCTTCGCACACGCTGCGTTTCGACGAGCCCACGTCGCTGACGATGGTGCCGGGCGTGATATGCGCCGCAATCGCCTGCGCGGCGGCTGCCATCGCGCCCACCGGCACGCACAGGATGACGAGATCCGCATCGCGAACGGCGTCGGCCGGCGTTTCCCCGACCGTATCGACCAGGCCCCGCGCCGCCGCCTGCGCGCGGACGTCGCCATCGGCATCCCAGCCCGTGGTGGTCAGGTCGGGCAGGTTTTCGCGTACTGCGAGGCGGATCGACCCGCCGATCAGTCCCAGGCCGATGATCGCGACACGGCGGATGGTCATGCCGCGTTCCCGCACAGGCGCTGCAACACGCCGGCGATATCGTCCATCTGGCTGGCTGTGCCGATGGTGATGCGCAGCGCCTGCGGCAGCCCCTGGCCCGGCAGATGACGCACTGCATAGCCCGCTTCGGCAATCGCGTGCAATGCGGTTTCCGCTTGCAGCGCGCCTTCGAACAGGACCAGCACGAAATTCGCCTTGCTCGGGACCGCACGCAGCCCGTGATTGCCAAGTGCTTCGATCGCCTGTGTAAAGCGCTTGCGCTCTTCGCGGTTGGCCTCGCGCGAACGGGTAACGAATCCGTGGTCGTTTACCGCGGCGATCGCAGCGCGCTGTCCGCCTGCGGTGACATTGAAGGGGCCGCGGATGCGGTTGAGAACGTCGATCAGCTCGGGGGCGCCCGTCGCCCAGCCGATCCGCTCTCCTGCCAGGCCATAGATCTTGGAAAAGGTCCGCGTGACCAGCACGTTTGCGGCATTAGCAGCAAGCGCGAACCCGCCATCGGCCTCCTCGGGTTCGAGATATTCGGCATAGGCCTGATCGAGCACGAACAGGACGTCGGTGGGCAGGCCGGCGTGCAGGCGCCCGATTTCGCTACGCGGCAGGTACGTGCCCGTGGGATTGTTCGGATTGGCGAGGAAGACCACCCGCGTGCGATCGGTCACCGCAGCCAGCATCGCATCGACATCGGCGCCGAAATCGGCATCCCCGACTTCGACCGGTGTCGCACCGCAACGGCGTGCGGCAATATCGTAGACCGCGAAGCTGTAACGGCTGAACAGCACTTCGTCGCCCGGCCCGGCAAATCCCTGCGCGGCAAGGTTGAGCAATTCGTCCGATCCGGTGCCGCAGACGATCCGCGCTGGATCGATGCCGTGTTCGCGGCCCAGCGCCGCGCGCAATGCGCTGGCGTCCGGATCGGGATATTCTGCGGGGGCGTGATCGCGCGCCAGCGCCGCCAGCGCTGCGGCGCTGCAACCCAGCGGGTTTTCGTTGGCGGACAGCTTGGTCAGCCTGCGCCCGTCCGCGCCGGTGGACTTGCCCGGAACATAGGCGTGGATGCCCGCAATCCAGGGCTTCATCACGGGTTTTCCCGCGCGTGTATCGTTCTCTGCCATAGCGGCTTTGTCGCATGGAAGAATATCGGCCCTTCGACAAGCGGCAGGCTTGTGGTTAGAGGCAGGCTTTGATTGTTTCCGTCCAAGGTCCGATTGTGTCCACCGCCTCGCAAACCCTTGTCCTGCCTCATGCCCTGCCGCTCGATGGCGGCGGCGAACTGGCACGTGTCGAGATTGCCTACGAAACCTATGGCACGCTCGATGCGGACCGATCGAACGCCATTCTGCTGTGTCACGCGCTGACCGGCGACCAGCATGTCGCCTCGCCGCATCCGGTGACCGGCAAGCCCGGCTGGTGGCAGCGCATCGTGGGACCGGGCAAGCCGATCGATACCGACCGCTTCCACGTCATCTGCGCCAATGTGATCGGCAGCTGCATGGGCTCGACCGGGCCGGCCAGCGACGCGGGCGATGGCAACCCGCATGCGATGCGCTTCCCGGTCATCACGATCCGCGACATGGTGCGCGCGCATGTCGGCCTGCTCGACACGCTGGGGATTGGGCGGCTACATGCGGTGGTCGGCGGATCGATGGGCGGGATGCAGGCGCTGAGCCTGGCGGCGAACTGGCCCGAGCGCGCCGAGCGCGTGCTGGTGATTGCCTCGACCAGCCGCCATTCGGCACAGAACATCGGCTTTCATGAACTGGGGCGGCAGGCGATCATGGCCGATCCGCGCTGGCAGGGCGGCGATTACTATGGTGGAGAGGCGCCCGAAAACGGGCTCGCCGTCGCACGGATGGCGGCGCATATCACATACCTGTCGGAAGAAGCGCTGACCGCAAAGTTCGGGCGCAATCTGCAGGATCGCCCCGATGGGTCAAAAGGCGCCAAGACATTCGGGTTCGACGCCGATTTCCAAGTCGAAAGCTATTTGCGCTACCAGGGCAGCGGGTTCAGCCGCCGCTTCGATGCCAACAGCTACCTCTATATCACCCGCGCGATGGACTATTTCGATCTGGCAGAAGAACATGGCGGGCGGCTGGCAGATGCTTTCGCTGGCACCACGGCACGCTTCTGCCTTGTGAGCTTCGACAGCGACTGGCTCTATCCCACGGCCGAAAGCCGGCACGTGGTCCACGCGCTCAATGCAGCGGGTGCTGCGGTCAGTTTCGTCGAACTGTCGGCCCCGCATGGCCATGACAGCTTCCTCCTCGATGTCCCCGCGCTCGACCGGGTCGTGGAAGGTTTTCTCGGATGACCCTGCGCGCCGACCTCGCCGTGATTGCCGACCATGTCGCGCCTGGCAGCCGCGTGCTCGATATCGGCTGCGGTGACGGTGCGCTGATGCTGGCGCTGCGCGAAATGCAGTGCGACGTTCGCGGGATCGAAATCGATGGCGCCAGTGTCGAGCGCTGCGTTGCACAGGGCCTGTCGGTCGTACAGGGCGACGCCGATCGCGACCTGCGCGACTATCCCGACAAGGGGTTCGATTACGCGGTACTCAGCCAGACGCTGCAGACCGCGGTGCGGCCCGACCGCATGCTCGACGAATTGCTGCGGGTGGGCACGCGGGCCTTCGTCAGCTTCCCGAATTTCGCGCACTGGCGCACGCGCGCCGCACTGATGTTCGGTGGGCGCATGCCAGTGACGCGCAGCATCCCGGTAAGCTGGTACGAAACGCAGAACATCCACCACGTCACCATCAGCGATTTCCGCGATCTGGCGCGCGAGAAGGCAGCGACGATCGAACGCGACTGGTATTTCGCCAGCCGTGGCCCGATCGGCCGGACGGGCGCCAATGCGCGCGCCGAATTTGCCGTGTTCGAACTTTCACGCTGAGATTAGCGCGCGCTCGGACGCGCAGGCGGGGGATGACGGAGATTCGACCGTGCATCCCCCGGTGCGGCGATCACCCGGCGCGGTGCAGGCCGCAGATCTTGTGTCCGTCGAGATCGCGGAAATAGCACAGGTGCATCGCCCCCATCGCGCTTTCGCGCAGGCCCGGCGGGTCTTCGATGCTGGTGCCGCCCGCGGCGATCGCGGCATCGTGCAGTTCCTTCACCTGTTCGGGCGAATCGCATTTGAAGCCGATGGTCATGCCATTGGCGCAGGTGGCGGGTTCGCCGTCGATCGGCTGCGACAGCGCCAGCACATTGCCGCCATGCATGAAGAAGACGCGCTTGATCCCGCTGTCGAGCGTGTTGTCCATCGCCCCTTCGACACCGATCACCTTGAGCACCTTCTCATAGAACGCCTTGGATTTCTCGATATCGTTGGTGCCGATCATGATGTGGTTGAACATCGCATCTCTCTCCTTTGAGTTTCGTTTCGCCACCTTAACCGTGCGCAGTGGCGAGACAAGCGACGATCGGCATCCGGAGTAGCTTGCGGTTCATCCGTGCGGGTCTAGAAGCAGGACATGACCATGCTTCTCGCACCGCTCGCCCTTTCCTTCATGCAGGTTGCCTCGGCCGCACCGGCCGCTCCGTTGCCCGATCTGACGCTCGAACAGTCGGGCGCGCTGCGCTGTTCGGTCGCCTTCGGGCTGGTCCACAAGGCGCAGCGCGCGGGCGAGGACGGGGCAGCCGGCTATCCCGTGATGGCCGAGCGCGGACAGGAATTCTTCGTGCGCACGACTGCACGGCTGATGGACGAACTCGGCGCGGATCGCAGGACGATCATGGGGCTGGTGATGCGCGAACACACGGCGCTGGCCGAAACTCCCGAGCAATTGGACGAGGTCATGCCTGCCTGCCTGATGCTGCTCGACGCCGCGGGGCTCTGATCGCTTCGCCGGGCATTCCGGCACAGCATTCGCCGCGGCCGGAATGCGCGCAATTTTCTGCGTAGAGTACCGCGGCCCAGTGGACGCATGCCCCGGGCTTGTGGCAAGGCAATCAATCCATGTGGCAGCTCTACCAATTCCCCCTGTGCCCATTCAGCCGCAAGCTGCGCCTGCTGATGGGCGAGAAGAACATTGCCTACGAACTGGTGCGCGAACACCCGTGGGAAGGGCGCGACGAATTCTGGCATCTAAACCCGGCCGGACGCACGCCGGTGCTGCACGATGCGGGCCGCGGCGTCAGCCTGTCGGACAGCCAGGCGATCTGCGAATTTCTCGAGGAAACGGTCGAGCGCAACCCGATGATCAACGGTTCCGCGCTGCAACGCGCCGAGATCCGCCGGCTCGTCGCGCTGTTCGACGAGAACCTCTATGCCGATGTTTCAGGGCCCTTGCTGCACGAACGGATGAAGAAGCGGCTCGTGTTGCGCCAGCCGCCCGATTCGCGCGTCCTGCGTGAAGCGATGAAGAACGCGCATGCACATCTCGACTATATCGACTGGCTGGTGGATACCCGCCAGTGGCTTGCCGGGCCGACGCTCGGCCCCGCCGATCTCGCCTGCGCAGCACGATTGTCGGTGGCGGATTACCTCGGCGGGATCGACTGGAAGGGCCACGAACAGACGCGGCACTGGTATTCGGTGATGAAGAGCCGCCCCAGCTTCCGGCCGCTGCTCAGCGAGAAGATGGAAGGGCTGCCGCCACCCCCGCATTACGCGCTGGTCGACGCCTGACCGGCTATTTCTGGCACAGGGGGCAGAACCACGTGCTGCGCCCGCCCTGCACGATCCGCCGCACGGTCCCGCCGTCATCGCGGTGGCAGGCGTCGCCTTCGCGGCCATAGACATGGAAGCGGGTAGCGAAATAACCGAGATTACCGTCGGGCTGCGCAAAATCGCGCAGCGTCGAGCCGCCGTCTTCGATCGAGCGCGTGAGCACATCCTTGATTGCCGGGACAAGCCGCCTGAGCTGCGGCATGGTTACCTTGCCGCCGGCCTTGCGCGGGTGAATGCCCGCCTGCCACAGCGCTTCGCACACATAGATATTGCCCAAGCCCGCCACGATCCGCTGGTCGAGCAGCAGCAGCTTGATCGCCTGCTTGCGGCCGCGTGTCGCCTCGCGCAGATGCTCGGGCGTCAAATCGGCGCCCAGCGGTTCGGGGCCAAGCGCGGCAAAGGGCGGCCATAGATCGAGTTCGGGGGCGAGCAGCAGGTCGACCGAGCCGAAACGACGCGGATCGTTGAGCGCGAAGACATGGTCCTCGGTCTCCAGCACCAGATGATCGTGCTTGTCCGCTGCTTCGGGATCGATCCGCCAGCGCCCGCTCATGCCGAGATGGAACACCATCGCATGGTCACGGTCGGTATGGAGGATGCCGTATTTCGCGCGGCGCGACAGGGCCGAGACGGTCGCCCCGGTCAGCGCCTGCACCAGATCGGGCGGGAAGGGGCGCCGCATGTCGAGCCGGTTCACCCGTACGCTGGTGATCCGCTCGCCCTCGAGAAATCTGGCAAGCCCGCGGACGGTGGTTTCGACTTCGGGAAGCTCGGGCATCTGAAAATCTCGTCACCCCGGCGAAAGCTGGGGTTATTGTCGGAGGGCGATCCCAGCTTTCGCTGGGATGACGGGCTAATTCAAGGCCTTTGCCGCGGCCGCAATTCCCCCTAAGGCCCCCGCATGAGCGAAACCGTTTCCTTCGGCTACGAAGATATCGATGCTGCGGAAAAGACCGGCCGCGTGGGCGAGGTTTTTTCCAATGTCGCCGCCAAATACGACGTGATGAACGACGCGATGAGCGTGGGCATGCACCGCTTGTGGAAGGACCGCTTCGTCAAATGCGTCAAACCGCAGGCGGGCGAAGCCATTCTCGACATGGCGGGCGGCACCGGCGACATCGCTTTCCGCATGGCCGAAAAAGGCGCGAGCATAACTGTCTCGGACATCAACCAGGACATGCTCGATGTCGGGATCGAGCGCGCGATGGAGCGCGGGATCGACGGGCTGGTATGGTCGCGCCAGAATGCCGAGGAACTGAGCTTTTCGAGCCGTATCTTCGATGCCTACACGATTGCGTTCGGGATCAGGAATGTCACGCATATCGACCGGGCGCTGAGGGAAGCGCATCGCGTGCTGAAATATGGCGGGCGCTTCTTCTGCCTCGAATTCAGCACTGTCGAATGGCCCGGTTTCAAGGAAGCCTACGACCTCTATTCGCACAAGCTGGTGCCTCAGATCGGCAAGGCGATTGCCAATGACGAGGAGAGCTATCGCTATCTCGTCGAATCGATCCGCCGCTTCCCCGACATGCCCGGCTTCGAACGCATGATCCGCGAGGCGGGTTTCGAAAACACCCGCGTCGAACCGATCCTCGGCGGGCTCGTCGCGATCCATTCGGGATGGAAGGTCTAGGGGTGGCACGGCCCTCGACGCATATCTGGCGCTTGCTCAAATGGGGGCGCACGCTGGCGCGCCACGGAGCGCTGCGGGGGATCGAAAGCGATCCCAACACGCCCGCACCGATCAAGCGGCTGGCACGCATTGCGCGTTTCGGCACCCGGCAACCCGACACCCCCGACTACGCCGGAGCGTTCCGTGACATCGGCCCCGCCGCGATCAAGCTGGGCCAGACACTCGCCACCCGCCCCGATCTGGTCGGAGAAGAGGCCGCCCGCAATCTGCTCATGCTGCAGGACAACCTGCCGCCGGTGGATTTCGCCGAGATCCGGGCCAGCATCGAAGCCAGTTTCGAGCAACCGATCGAGGCGCTGTGGGCCGAATTCGACCCGGTGCCAATCGGCGCGGCGTCGATCGCGCAGGTCCACCGCGCGGTTACCACCGAAGGCCGGCAGGTCGCGGTCAAGGTGCTGCGTCCCGGCGTGCGCGAACAGTTCGCCCGCGACATCAGTACCTATGAGTGGGCAGCGGCGCATCTCGAGAGCTTCGGCGGCGAGGCCGCGCGGTTGCGGCCCCGTCTGATCATCGCCAATTTCAAGCGCTGGACCAATCGCGAGCTCGACTTGCGGCGCGAGGCGGCAAGCGCCTCCGAACTGGCCCAGCACATGGTCGGCACGGCCGGCTATGAAATCCCCGGGATCGACTGGGACCGGACCAACGGCCGCGTGATGACGGTCGACTGGATCGACGGAATCAAGATCAGCAACACCGAGGCGATCCGCGCAGCAGGGCACGACACGGCGGAACTGGCCAGCCGGCTCGTGCTCGCTTTCCTCAAGCAGGCGATCGCGGCGGGCTTTTTCCACGCCGACATGCATCAGGGCAATCTGTTCGTGAAAGCCGACGGCACGATCGCGGCGATCGACTTCGGCATCATGGGGCGGATCGATCGCCGCGCGCGTATGTGGCTGGCGGAAATCCTCTACGGGCTGACGACGGGCAATTACAAACGCGTCGCCGAAATCCATTTCGAAGCGCAATACGTGCCCAGCTATCACGATGTCGACGAGTTCGCGACAGCGCTGCGGGCTGTGGGCGAACCGATGCGTGGCAAACCGGTCAGCGAGCTGTCGGTCGGACAGATGCTCGATGGGCTGTTCGCGATTACCCGCGATTTCGACATGCAGACGCAGCCGCACCTGCTGCTGCTGCAGAAAACCATGGTGATGGTCGAAGGCATCGCCACGCAGCTCGATCCCGCAATCAACATGTGGGATGTCAGTGCGCCCTACGTGCGCAGCTGGATCCGCGATGAACTTGGTCCCGAGGCCGCGCTCGCCGATCGCATCCGCGAAGACACCGGAACGCTGCTGCGGATTCCCGAACTTGTCCGCCGTATAGAGGAACGCTTTCCCCCCAAGGGTGGCGCCCCCGAAGCGCCGCCGCTGCCCAAGGTCGAATTGATGTGGGAAAGGCGCCGCCGCAAGGCGCGCGGTCGCGGTATGCTGGGCTATGCCTTCGCGGCAGTGGCAGGGGGGCTCGCCGCATGGGCAGCGACAATGCAGGGGTGGATCGGCTGACCGGCACCGGCGCGGGTGATGCGCCGCGCTGGGACCGTTTCGCTCGCTGGGGTCGCTGGCCGGCTCGGGCGCTCCTCGCTCTGGTCGCGGCACTGCTGCTGCTTGCTGCGCTGACGCCGCTCGACCGCGGACACACCGTACCGCCGGTGGCGCGCGATACGCATACCGCCCTCATCCAGCCCACGCGTGACGACGATCTGGCCTTCTATGATCGCGTGATCGAGCGGATCGCAGGCGGCGAATCCTATTACGACTTCATTGTCGAAGAGCAGCGCGCACGCGATTATCCGGTTCGCCCGGGGATTACTGTCCGTCTGCCAACACTTGCTTATCTCCATGCCATACTGGGCGAGTTGTGGATGACCGCACTGGCGGCGGTTTTGCTGGCTGCCACTCTTGCTGCCTGGTGGCACCGCTTGGGGGATGAGCCGGGTGGTGAGCGTCACCGGGTCGTCGCCATCGCGCTGCTGGCGGCAAGCGCAACGCTCGGTCTCAACCGATGGTTTTTCGTCTTGCACGAATTATGGGCGGGGATGCTGATCGCGCTGGCGTTCGGCCTGCATCGGCCGGGCCGTTGGGGCTGGGCACTGGCGGTGACCGCGTTGGCGCTCGCCATTCGCGAACATGTCCTGCCCTTTGTGCTGCTGCTCGCAGCGATGGCGGCATGGCGGCGCGACTGGACGGAGGCAGCCGCCTGGGCCGGGCTCGTCCTCCTGTTTCTCGTGGGAATAGGCGTGCATCTGGCGCTGCTGTCGCCGCAGATACTGGCGAGCGATCCGCAAGGCCCGGGCTGGCTGGCCCTGCGCGGACTTGCTGGATGGCTCGGCAACGTGGTTCTGAGCTCGAACCTCCGGTTCCTACCGCATGGTATCGCCGGGCCGATCGTACTCCTGGCATTGCTGGGCTGGGCAGGGTGGAAATCCGCGGCAGGCACCACCGGCACCCTGCTTTATCTCGGGTACGGGATTGCCTTCATGCTCGCCGGACGCACCAACAATTTCTACTGGGGCGCGGTGGTCGCGCCAGCCATTTTTGTCGGTCTTGCCTTTCTTCCGATGGCAGGGGTGTCCCTGCTTCGAGCGGCGCGGGGGCGCTGATGAGACTTCCCGCGCACCCGCTCGCTGTGCTGTCCCGGAAGATGGCACTGTTGCTGGCTGTCATCACCGTCCTTGCCTGCGTGTGGAACGGGTTTGCGCTCGAGATGCGGGATGCGGCTCATACGGGCGACATCGCGGAGCGTCTCGAACGCGGCGAGCGTCTCGATATGGATCTCTACCGTGCAATCAACGGCCGGGTTGCCGCAGGCGAAAGCTATTACACCGCCGCGGCGACTGAGCACCGCGTCTTTGGCATGCCGACCGCACCATTCGTGA
>Ga0070752_1000458_pt1 | contig 34026 bp, 51 predicted proteins | sample VirMetDEL_Aug_30_FD_77440 | JGI IMG/M metagenome (GOLD analysis project Ga0070752, IMG submission 77440) | Aqueous microbial communities from the Delaware River and Bay under freshwater to marine salinity gradient to study organic matter... | ecosystem: Environmental > Aquatic > Marine > Coastal...
ATAGCTGCAAAAGCAAATCCAACAACAGCAAGTGGAGTAACTTGGTAATGGCTGAACAGAGCAATGTAATTACTATTGATGGTAAAGAGTATAAGACTGATGACATGAGCCAGGATCAGACTTACTGGATTAATCAGATTAAAGACCTACAAGCAAAGAGTGCTAATCTTAGATTCCAACTAGATCAAATTACTGTAGCACAAAATGCTTTTACTAATTCATTGATACAGTCTTTGAAGACAGAAGATAAAGACGAGGTTGTTAATGGTTAAAGCTAGTGAAGTAAAAGCACAGATAGACACACATGAAGCTGTGTGCGCTGAAAGATGGAAAGAAACTATCCTAAGAATAAAACGTATCGAGCATATTCTAATTGGTACAGCTGGAACTATGCTGCTTTTTATGGCTTCAATAATACTCAAATAAATAGGTTACCTATGTCATGCTGGAAATGCTTATTGCCGCAAATAGTGCTTTTGCGGTTATCAAGAAAACTATCGAAAATTCTGGTGAAATTATTAATGCTGGTGCAGCGATCTCTAATTTTTGTGCAGCTGAAGATCAACTAAGAAATGATTTACACAAAAAGAAAAACAGTATTTGGACAAACTTTCTAGGCAAACAAGATAGTGACCTGGAAGAATTTATGGCCCTAGAGCAGATCAAAAAAAAACAAGATCAGTTAAGAGAATTTATGCAGCTGTATGGGCGAGCTAATCTTTACAATGATTACGTTTCTTTTTGTGCAGAAGCCAGGAAGAACAGAAAACAAGCTGCGCTAGATAGAGCAAAAAGAAAACAAAAGATCCAGGATATATTTCTAAAAATTGTATTAGGTATTTTGATTACAGCTTTATTGAGTGGAGTAATTACTGTCTTGGTAGTTATAGCAAAGAAAAAAGGTATAATATGACCGCATTTCTTCTGGTATGTTCGTTGAATGGTATAATGAGTAATGGTATTTATTTCCAAAACGTAAATCATTGCGTAGATTACAAAGATAAACTCAACCAACAAACTTTTATGAAAGACGATAAGCCACAAACATATGAGTGTATATGTAAGCTCGTACCATTTGTCGATACAGAAAAAGTGAAGGTGTATTAATGGCACAAAAAAAACTGCAAAAAGAATCTATATATGCTGAATATGATGAAGATGGTGATGGCATAGTATCTGATGCTGAACTTAGTCATGTAGCGGAAATAAAAAAACTTGAACATGATCTTAGGAAACAAAGAGCGCAAAGACGTATGGCAACTGCAAGTCTGGTTGCTATGGGATTGTTTACTGCTGCAATGTTTTTTGTTTCTATACCAAGAGTTGAAGCGCTAGCAGATATATCAAATCTTTTTTACATCACTGGTGGTGGCATTGTTGCTGCTTACATGGGAGCTTCAGCTTTTATGAATAGGAAATAATTATGTTACAATTTTTAACACCGCTTGCATCCCTTGCATCTAGCTTTATGGAATCCAAGATAGAGCAGACCAAAGCAAAGGGAGCTGTAGCTAAAGCAAAAGCTGAAGCAGAAGCCGAGGTTATGAAAACTGCTGCGACACATGATAGCAAGTGGGAACTTATCATGGCGCAAAGCACACAAAATTCATACAAAGATGAAATTATAACTGTAATAGTTTTAATCCCAGTAATCTTGGTCTTTATTCCAGGTATGGAAGATATAGTTCAACAAGGCTTTCAAAGATTAAATGAGTTACCAGATTGGTATCAGAATGTTTTGTATGTAACGATCCTTGCTGGCCTTGGATTAAAAGGTTTGGACAAATTTAAAAAAAAATAATCCTCTCAGATGCGCCAGGAGCAACGAAACTAATTGTCCTGGTATGATTAGACCTGGAGATTTTAGCCAAAATGATGTTATCAAATAATTTTTCAATTAAAGAATTAATTAAAAGTCAAACAGCTGAACGCCGAGATATAAATAATAATCCTGGTGCAGATGAAATATATTATTTAAAAATTTTATCTGAAAAAATATTACAGCCAGTACGAGATCATTACAAAATTCCTTTTACTGTTAGCTCTGGTTATCGTTGTCCAGAGTTGTCTATTGCTATAGGTAGCTCAAAGAAAAGTCAGCATTGTAAAGGCCAGGCAGCAGACTTTGAAGTGCCTGGAATACCTAACTGGGATCTTTGTCATTACATAAAAGATAAACTGGAATACGATCAGCTCATTCTCGAATGTTATACTGGTGGTAATAGTGGCTGGGTGCATTGCAGTATAGCAGATAATCCAAGAGGTGATCTGCTTACATTTGATAGATTGAATGGTTATCGCAAAGGATTAATAGATGACTCTTAAAAAATATCAGAATCCAAAAGGTGGATTAAATGCAGCTGGAAGGAAGCACTATGGTGTTAAAGCTCCAGTTTCTAAAGGCACTAATCCCAGGCGAATTTCTTTTGCTGCAAGGTTCGCTGGAATGAAAGGTCCTATGAAAGATGCTAAAGGCAGACCAACTAGGAAAGCTTTGGCATTAAAGAAATGGGGTTTTGGATCTGTGGCTGCAGCTAAAAACTTTGCAAACAAAAACAAGAAAAGGACATAAGTATGGCTGGAATGTATGGAAAGAAATTATCTCCAAAGCAAAAAAAAATTGCTGGTATGGGTGGTAATAAAAACAAAATTGATAAAGCAGATTTTAAGAAATTAAGAAATTCTACTACAGCTAAAAAAGTAATGAAGAAAAAAAAGAGGATGGTATAATGGCTAAAAAACCTGGACTTTATGCAAATATAAATGCCAGAAAAAAGAAAGGTATTTCTCGTAGCAAAAAGAAAAGTACCATCACTCCTAAAGCTTATGCGAACATGAAAGCTGGCTTTCCAAAGAAAAAGAAAAAAGTCTAGGTATGATTTAACCTAGAATTGTTTTCGCTTCTGTATGACTCTTAAATCGCCACTAATATATATGCGATTATGACGTTTCCCCACATTTATACAAGGTGACAAAATCTACTCGTACGAGAATAAATGTCACTTTGGTGACAATTTGGTGACACATCTTAGACTATCTGAGCTTGACTGAACTTATCTTGTATTATACAAAGATAAGGTGAGCTTTGATTAGCGAAGATGAGTTAATCATAGATGCAGTAAATCACCGATTCGAATCTCGTAGGGATCACCACTTATTCCCTTGATTTTGTTGAGTTTTTTTAGTTGTCTGTTTCTATGGTGACATTTTGGTGACAAATGGTTACGAGAATTTTTGTCACTATTTTGTCAATTCACTTGACTTTTAAGGTCAACGCTCTCATATTTATAATATAACTATGAGGTGACTAATATGATGCAAAGAAAACAAATTTCACAAGATTCTAATAAAAAGAAAATTGGTTCTGCTAGTTTTGTTTTAGATCTAAGAAGTATTGGTGGAAAAAGAAAATACTTTTGGACTAAAAAAGCAGCTGAGTTAGAGCTTAGTAAAATGAAAGATTTGCACTACAAACATTTACAAGAAAGTTATACTTGGACTATCAAAGATTTACTTGGTCCATTTCCAGATAAAGAAATGAGAGTTGAATGGGATCAGCGTATAAAAGATAATGATCCACTCAGACATTTTTACTGGGAAGAATATACCAGGATGAAAAAAGGCAAGCCACTTCCGCAATACTTTGATTCATATAAAAAAGTTTTTGAAAGTTTTTTAGAAATAAAAATTGGTATGACCACTGTTGCTGATTTAAAAGTAAGCGACCTTACTGCACAACATTGTAAAACCTACATCATCCCAGCATTAGAAAACTCTGGTAAAAAAGGTAAGAGAAGTTACAAGACTTTGGTTGCTATGAGATCTATGTTTAACAAACTTATGAAACACGCTAAAGTTTGTGGCTGCATTAGAGAAAATCCTATGTCTGATATTGTTATTGAAAGACCTTTCAATGATGACCTGGAGAACAAGCCGCAAAAGGAAAAGTTATCTACAGATTTCATACATGATATAGAAAAGCTTTTGCCTAAGTCTGTTGTCCTAGCATATAAGTTTGCTTGTTCAACTGGATTAAGAGCTGGTGAGCAAAGAGCTTTGACCTGGGAAGATATAGATTTTAAAATGTTTGAGGTCACAGTTAACAAAGCTGCAAAGATTAAAGTAGAGGGCGGTGTAGGTAGAGTTAAAACCAGGACATCTAATAGAACTGTACCAATTAAAAATACTTTAATGAGGGAGCTGCAAGAGCTTTACATAAAGCAAGGCAGACCAGCTCAAACACATTTAGTGTTTGGTACTAAGTATAATACTATGGTTAATCCATCTACCTGGCGTGAACAGCTGCAAAAAGTTGTTAGGCAGCTTAGTAATAAGAACTTAACCTGGCATGATCTAAGGCATTACTATGCAAGTAAGATGCTAGAGTTTTATGGCAATGATGTTTGGACTGTATCAAATCTTATGGGCCATAGTGACATTGCTATTACACAAAGAACTTATGGTCATTGGATGCAAGACTTAGCAAGAAAGCAAAAGCTGCAAAACGATATGGCTCAAATCAACTTTTAATTATCTGGATAAAGCTCTACAACATTGTCTAAGTTTTGCAGAGCTTTATTTAAAGATTCTTCAGATCCCATAAAATCTTCTAATGTTTTTCTTGTCACATAGTATCTGCCACGATCTGTTATACTATTAATAGATCCATCTTTTACCATCCTAGTAACTCTAGCATACTCAGATGCTTTACGCTTACATGGCCCAAATAATATTTGTGTTGTTTCAATAAGATTAAACAAAGCTTTATTATAAATCGTCAAAACCATTAACTACTCCTTCATTTACTTGGTTTGTTTCATATCTTAAATCATTACAAAATGCTCTAGCTCTAGCTATATTCATTTTGCTATCAAATTCTTGCAGCTGCAAAGAAAGCTCCATGCCAAGATTTTTTATTTGTCTATGTATATCTTCAATACTTTTTTGCTGTTCTGCTGTAGGTGGGTAAGGTCTTTTTGCCTCTTCATCCCAGCCATTATCAAAGTTTAACCAAACACTTACTTTGATTTTTTGCCCAATATTGTCATCTGAAGATGATACTGGTCTTTGAAATTTTATATTAGTATTAGAAAATTGTGGTGAGTTTCCCATAGTAGCTCCTATTGTTGTAGTGAATTAAGTTTTTTTTGATAATGTTCCTCGATTTCTCCATACATTCTTGGAACTATTGCTTTCATATTTTTAAGAACATCTTTGTTATTGTTAAACCAGTGCATACACATACTTTGTGACTTCATCTCATCAATATTTCGTAAATAATTTTCAGTTATTTTTTGCCATTTTTCTTGGTCATTATTTTTGTCTTTAATTTCATCATCTGTTTTAGTCTGTTTTTCTTCTATAATTTCATTATTTCTATTAACCTTTTGAATTTCATCAACTGAGGCATATTGACCACCATGCAAACCAAGGCTTGCTAATGCTCTACCTATTGCAGATGTTTCACAGTTTTCTATAGCAGCGCCAGTATTAACATTTCGTTTATCGCCTTTTGCAAAATGTCCTACACCTCTTAATTCTTCAGCATATCCCTCGCCAACTGCAATTTCAGTATTTGATAAGTCATAGACTTGCGCTTTGATTAAAACTCTTATCCCATCATCAACTATTATATTTGTTGTAATTCCATATTTCAGTCCAAAATGTGTTCTAAAAGCTTCTACTCTTTTAGAAACTTCTGTGTATTTTTTGCCGCCTTTTTGTGTAACGCCATGTAATTGATTTATGTCATTGACCGCAGCCATTACATCTTTTAGTTCACTCATCATTCATCTCCGCAACTTGTTTACCTTTACTTGTAATTAACCAGGACAACTCATATGATCCTCTAGCGTTCTTTCTTTTATCGCCTGGTGTTATCAATCCATACTCATGCAGCTCAGTTAGCCTGGGCCTTACAGATACAATGTAGCCATCAATATCATCTACAATTTCAGATCCGGTTTTGCCTTTAGTCCATCCAGCACTTGCAACTGATTTTAAAACTGCCAAGCGAAGTTTTTTAATCCTTGGCAAGATAAACTCCAAAGCTAATTGTTCAGTCTCCCTAGCGTTTTTATGGATGTTTGGTGGTGTTTCTAATATATCTATCATCTACATAGCTCCTGGAAATAAAATGGCTAAAATCCAAATTAAAAAATAAAAAAATGCGAACAAAAAAACAGCGCCAAAAAACTCACTTATCCATAACCAGGGATCTTTCACTTGATCCCCCATAGTTTTTTAGCTTCTTTTATTATTACTGGTGGTTCAGACCAGCAAATATTTGTGAAGTCTGGTTCAATTAATTTAAATAGATGATCTTTATCTTGTGCTACCTTTAGTAGTTCTTCAGTAGCTTTATGTGATCTAGCGATTGTTTGTACTATATCGGCTAAGTAATCATCTTGTAGTTCTGGTGTATTATCCTGGTCAAATATTTTGTAGTCTGAAGCATTTGCATAAACTAAGAAGGGTGGTAGGCCGCCATTACACGCCCAGAAACCAGCTACCTGGTACAAGGCTGCTTGCTCAAAAGGACCAGTTAAACTTTTAGGTAAGCTTGCAGCTGCAAAACCAGACTTTGAGGTTTTGCTAATCCTGGACCATTTAGTTTTTAGATCTCCACGCCTATTGTAATCTGGTCTGGTATTATGTGGCAGCTCACAGCCAGCTAAGTTTTTTATGTATTCTATTTCACCAACAATCTGATTATCTTTTTGCATGGCTTCTTGTAGGCCAGCAACAGCGTTTTTAGTGACTGCTTCTATTTCATCAACATACTTAATTTTTTTGTTAGCATCTGTTTCATCATCCCAAGTTCGTGCTTTGAACTTATTATAGGTTTGTATGGCTTCCTCAATAGCTTCTCCAGGATCTATGTTATCAATCAGTATAGAATCAGCTGCTTCTTGCACTGTACGGCCACCAGCCATAGCTGCATTATCTTGACCATTTAGCTTTGAATCAAACTTTTCAATAGTAATCCAAGCTCTATCTCTAATATGTTTTTCATTATTTAAATTCTGATAAATATCCCAGGCATCAGATACCATTGGTCTAAGATGAATCTTGTCAAATAAAGCTTTACATTTAAGTTTGCTTTTAGGATTCGAGTGCCAAAGATAATTAAATCGTGAAGCGTATCTTGGTGTTTCTATAAATGACATAAGATCTCCTAAATTGAATTAGAAGATCCTATTATAGCTTGATTTATAAAGTCAAGAGGGTTGACTAAAACTTTTTTTCTACAACATTAATTAAGTCTGATCTTAGTATGCAGCTTATAATAGGACACGCCCATTTAAAGTTAAGACCAGAGGTTTTGTTAACTGGCTCGCCTACAACGCCAGTTACAACTCCATGATTACTTTGTGTATGCGAATCAGCATTAGAAGTAACTGAAAATGTGCCGCCTGGTTCTGGATAAATAACGCCAAACTGTGGTTTTGTTTGGCCATCAACCATGTATATGCTTAGTGTCATATAAGCATTAGGATCGACCTCACTTTTGTTTATAGGCGCAGAATCAAACATATACATTCTATAATTTGCCCATTTTTTTGATTGTTCTGTATGTCTTGAAATAACAATTTTTCTAGTCTCGTTGGTAGGAAAGGGCAAGAAAAAAGCTTTTTGTTTCTCAGCTGGTGTTATGACATTGACAACACTGTTATCTAAATAACCGAAAACATAAGTAGGCTGCTGCACAAACAAAACATCCTGGGCAGTGCAGCCAAGGATTATTGCATATTCTTCAGCATCTTTCAGTGTAAATTGTAATGCACCGCTAATATGTCTTGATACTGTTTCTGGTCGAATACCTTTACGTTCAGCAACTTCTTTATTTAAAAGACCAGATCTTCTTATCATTGCATCAAGATTATTAGGCATAAGTACATCTGTTGTTTTGAATTTATTTTTAAATTTGAGTACAGACATAATATTCCTTTTTGTTTTTATTCCAACTATTATTTGTATCAACAAGCTTGCTACAACATTTTGTGGCCAAAATAAAAACACACACAATATGATGTATAAAGTATAGTTGGTTGTGATTTATGTCTTGCAGTATGACTTCATACGTCATTATTGTCAAATATAAATAGGGTATTGACGTTTAAAATCACTTTATGTTACTTCTAAAGACATGACATTAGAAGAATATAGATTAGAAAATAATTTAAGTTACAAAAAATTAGCTGAAAAACTTGGGTTTAAAGAAGCGACTGTAGCTCGTAGATGGTGTTTACCAAAGCAGCATAATCAAGCACTTACGCCAAGTCCTAAACATTTAAGTTTAATTTTAGAGGTAACAATGGGATCGGTTACGCCAAATGACTTCATTATCCGCAGAAATTGATTCGGAAGATATAGTTCATCTGCGAATCGCAAGATGGTTAGATATTATGTTACCTCCTGGATCAGTTTGGCATCATTCACCGAATGAAGGTAATCGTCATGTAGCGTTTAAAGTTAAGCAAAAACGTATGGGAACAAAAGCTGGCTGGCCAGACATAGAAATATTTGTGCCTGGCGATCAGACTTTGTGCGGAGCATCGTTATCAATATTTATTGAGGTTAAAGGCAGCAAGGGTAAAGCAACTGCCAATCAGATAGTTATACGAGACAAGCTTGAAGAAGCTGGCGGTATCTGGCAGCTGTGTAGATCTGTTGACCAGGTACAAGAATTTTTAGAGGGATTAATTAAACTGAGGGGAAAATAGATGGGTCATTCCAATAAAACTGGTGCAAATCCAGTATCACAAATTTGCAAAGCATTAATGAAAAAGGCAAGGCCATTAACACAGCAAGAGTTAGCAGCTGAAAAAGCAGCTTGGAAGGCCCAGGAATTAAAAGTAGATCATTTTGATAGGATCATTAAATGAATCCTCATCAGTATGCAGAAACAGCTGCACAAATATTAAAAGATAGAGCTGACAAGCTTGGTGATTACCAGGAGTTATATGAAAATTTAGCAGCTAGATTAAATTTAAGTTTTAAAAATAAATTAAAACCAGGTGAAAAGTTTTATGCCAGTGATGCTGTTAAGTTTCATATTGAAAATAAATTAGCTAGGATGGACTGCGGCGAAGCCAACTCAGACCACAATTTAGATGGTGGAAATTATTTTTTTATTCATGGGGGGTTGACAGATGAATCACGATGATAGTAAAATTTTTTCTAAGCCAAGTCATGTAGCTAAGCTTAGCGCTAAGCTTAGCAATCCAATTAATTCCTTAAATAAAAAAAATAACTTAGATAGCTTAGCTAAGAATAATAACTTAGCTAAGATAAAGAGCTTAGCTAAGATAACAGCAAAGAAATCTAATCCAGCATATGTAGCTGTAGTTGAAAGAAGCGCCAAGTTTCCCATTGATGAGCTGCAAAGGCGTGTTTTATCTAAGCTTAGAAAAAGATATTCAGAAGATGCTTACAAGGATTTGGTGATTAACCTGGAGCATATATCCATGTTTGATAAACTTAACTGGCTTAGAGACATGGATGACAAGCTTAGAAAAGAGCGCAAGTAATGGATGTAGCGCAGTTAAATGATTTATTCTTTGAAGCTGCCGAAACTGAGAGAAAGTTGCCTACTGCTTTTAGAAAGCAGAAGATGGCTAGTTGGCCAGATTATGTGACTGAGTGGTCTGGTTATGGTTACAGCACAACAGAACCAACTAGGTTAAAAGCTACACCAGACCAGATTACTAGGTTAGATAAAGCTATAGACCTGGCGTTAACTAAGATGGATGACGAGGATAGAAGGCTTACCTGGGCGGTAGCTCACTCAGCTGCATTTACTGATCGTGGTCCTAAATGGACTAAGATAGCAAAAATCCTAGGACTAAATGATCCTAGGATTGTGAAGCGTAGATATAAAGATGCTTTGGTTAGATTGTATTATCGATTGTAATTTTATAAGATTTTTCAAACTTATTTTTGTTCATTCTATGCAAATATGCTTTTGGATTTTTTATACCAGCATTACGAAAAAAATTGTCTAAACCTTCATTAAGATCATTCATCATAGTAGCTTCATAATTTTCTTTGATATCTGCAAACTTTCTATAACTAGTAACGTCTTGCTGTGATTTATCGCCATGATTTACATCTTCTGCTATATATTCCATTGCACATTCCCAAAACCATAATTCAGCATCTTTTTCATCAACTTCAACATCGATAATTACTTTATATTTCATAACATATCCTTTTTAAAAAGTTGCTTACTGCTTTTATAGCTTTGGTTTATTGTTGGATAGTAGCCAATTCATAAGCACAACAACGGGACCGGGAATATCTTTTTCACCTGCCTCCCAACGTCTGACTGTCCTATCGGATGCGACTTTTAGTAAAGTCGCTAACTGCTTTTGTGAGAAGCCAAGCTTTCGTCTGGCTTCTCTAAATTCTGTTTTATTCATTTTCTATTTCAAAAAGTGCTTCTTTTTTAGCTCTAGCAATTTCAAGTTCTGTTAAGCTTGTTTCTATTTGTGTAGCCATAGTTACACAATCATTAGCTTTGTCTTCTGTGTCAGCTGTTATAGCAAGCTTTAAAGCTAGTTTATAAGCTTCATAATTGTTCTTAGGTTCATTCATTGTCTTTTCTCCAGATATAAAGATTTTGCTTGTTCAAGCTCGTAATTAAAATCAATCCCATACTCAATACAAAAATTTTGCAGATCTAAAAGTAAGTCTTGAATATGCCAATCATTTGAATTTTTAAAATCTTTTCTTTGCTTGTATATTAGCAAAGTTGAAATAATGTTATCTGTGTTCATAGTTTAACCTTTCTATAAGTGGCCATAAGTGGCCAAGATTGAGCTTATATAGCTCTCGCAAGGCAGTCAATAAAACTGCCTTACAAGAGTAATATAATTAATTAGAAAAGAATTGAGCTAACCAACTATTTATTTCTTTTTGTGTTACGTTGTAGGCTTTTAAATCTGATTCACTTGCATTATGAAACAAAAGCCATAGTAGCATTGCATTTGTCATTCTTCATCCTCTCTATTAATTCAACATTATCCTCACTAAATTCAGTTTCAGAAAAGCTTGAATCAAAATACATATAGTTTCTATATTCTTCAACAAGCTTATGAAGTGAATCCGTTGATATGGCTTTGTCTATTTCAGCGTTATGATTATCTCTAATAGCTTGAAACTTTTTAATGGCTTCTTGTTCTGTTTCAGCTTCAATTTCAAGGTTAGTGTCCATGGCTAAAGTAACATTTAATTTAACGCCATATAGTTTAATTTTCTTAGTCATTTTACATACTCCTATAAATTATTGAATTGTTACCAACTGAAATCTCATTATAATCAAAGCTCAAATCTCTAGCCATTAATTGAATATCAAGATAGTTTTCTAAATGTTTTGGTATTTCACCAAACAAGCCTTCTTCTATAAATTGCCATGCTAAATCTTCAAAAGACATATCATAATAAATATCTATATCTTCAAACAGATCTGGCGTTACTTCTTCATTAAATGGCTCAGATGTGATGTTTTCTTCATAGGCTATGATTAATGGGATCTTTTGATATTCTTCCCATTCGTTGGCAACCATAAAAAAAGCTTTTAAGTTGTAACCACCTTTAACGGCTTTGAATAGATCACAATCTATTGCAGAGCCATCAATAAAATCAAACATATATTCTTCAACTGGTTGACCATAAACATTGAAGTTTTTATTATACTTAGATTGATAATCTTCAAAGCTATCAAAGTAAAAGCCTTGTGCATCTAAGTCATATGGCTGGGCGTATAGTGTTAAAGTTTCAGCTTGTTTTAATTGTGCTTGTGTCATTTTGTTATATCCTTTTTAAAAGCGGCCATAATTGACCTAACATGATTCATTATATTCATATGACTTTTAACGTCAAGCATTATATTTATTTAATCAATACTATTGACTTAATGATCTGAAAAATGGCATAGTTTCGTTATCATATAGTTATCCTTTGCCTAGCAGCTACAGTTTTGGTTGCTAGGCTTTTTTATAAGCAAGGTACAAATGGCCAAAGTTATAAAGATTAGAGTTACAAAGCCACAGATGGAAAAGATCTGTGAGCGTATTGCAGAGGGCGAAAGCTTAACCAGGATTTGCAATAATACAAAGACGTTACCAAGTTGGCGTACTGTACTTAGATGGGTGCAAGAGAATGATGAAGCACATATTATGTATCGTAAGGCAAGGGCGTTGCAGTGTGAGGTTATGAGAGATCAGATACTTGACTTAGTTAAAATGGCTCTACCAGATGATCCAAAGCTTGCAATGGCAGAAGTACAAAGAAGAAGATTAGAAGCAGATCATATGGATAAACATATAAGGCAGATGCAACCATTAGGTGTTAGGGATAAAGCAGAGGACAAGCAAGCAACGAATAATGGACAAGTAACGTTGAGTTGGGCGAATGGTAATCTTGAAATAGTGTAGGCAGATAGGTTTGCTTTCATGTTGTGTTGGCAGTAATCTCGCACACGAGCCATACAATGAACAGCTTTACTATTAATTACGTCACTCTATCTCTTGTAACCATTGCGAGCCATACAAATAGTTACGAGTAGCGTACTCGTATGAGGCAGTTTTTAGGCAAACAGCCCCCCCCACCGCCCCACAATTAGGGCGCATCTGTATATATATATATTATCCTCTTAGGAGAGTGTCTAAGCCATGAACATCGAGATTCCGTATTCACCTAGACCACTCCAGGCAAAGCTTCATAACGAGCTAACAACTAACCGCTGGGGAGTTGTGGTGTGCCACAGACGATTTGGCAAGACTGTGATGGCTATAAACCATTTACTGAGGGATGCTATACTTAATGATAAAACGAATCCCAGGTACGCTTATATAGCGCCTACTTATAGGCAAGCGAAAGCTGTGGCATGGGATTATCTAAAGCAGTTTGCTGGTAAAGTTCCTATGGTTAGGTTTCATGAGACTGAGCTTAGGTGTGATCTTCCTAATGGATCGAGAATACAGCTGCTAGGTGCTGAGAATTATGATAGTTTACGAGGTATATATCTTGATGGAGCTGTCCTAGATGAGATGGCTGATATGCCAGAAAGTTTATTTCCAGAAGTATTAAGGCCAGCTTTATCGGATAGGAAGGGATGGGCGTTCTTTATTGGAACACCTAGAGGTCACAATGCTTTTTTTGATTTATATGAAGCAGCGCAGAGTAATAAGGATTGGTTTACACAAGTTTATAAGGCTAGTGAAACTGATATAGTTGATGCAGAAGAATTAGAAGCTGCCAGGTTGATGATGACTGAGGACCAGTTTGAGCAGGAGTTTGAATGTTCCTGGGTTGCTAATGTACCAGGAGCTATTTTTGGAAAAGAACTGCAAGTTGCCCAGGAAAGTGGGCGCATAGGAAATGTTCCCTATGACCAGGCGCACAAAGTAGATACCTGGTGGGATCTTGGTATAGGTGATAGCACCGCTATTTGGTTTACACAGAGTGTTGGTAGAGCCATCCATGTTATAGATTTTTATGAAGCCAGGAATGAAGGGTTACCGCACTATGCGAAAATACTTACAGGTAAAGGCTATTTTTATGGAAGCCACAATGCGCCGCATGATATTGAGGTTAGAGAACTTGGCTCTGGCAAGAGCCGCCGTGAGATCTCATACGATTTGGGAATTAATTTTAGGGTTGTACCAAAGCTGCCAGTTGAAGATGGCATACACGCTGCGCAACTTATTCTCAGCCGTTGTTGGTTTGACCAGGTAAATTGTAAGGCTGGATTAGAAGCATTAAGGCAGTATCACCGAGCTTATAATGAAAGATTAAGGACATTTAGGAATAGTCCAGTACATGATTGGGCCAGCCATGCGGCTGATGCCTGGAGATATTTTGCTGTGGGTGTAAGGGAAAACCGAGGGTTTGAACGGCCACCACAAGCGATTGCAGATAGTAGTTATAATCCATTTAATAGTATAGGAGCAATGTAATATGGGCGGATTATTTGGCGGCAGTAAGCCAGCACCACCACCTCCACCACCACCACCTCCAGCGCAAGCTGTACCAGCACCGACTAAGAGGAGTGAGGTAGAGGATAAAATGAAAGATCCTAAAAGAGTGTCTAGGAAAAAAACCATAATGACTTCACCTCAAGGCGTATTGGGTGAAGAAGATGGAGTGGCGTACAAGACGTTATTAGGTGGTGCAACTAAGAAGTCCTAGCTTTGGTGAGGTTGTTGAGCTTCTAAGGCATAGTCGGCTGCACAGATCTGTTAGGTTAAGAAAACTTATAGATAATTTTGAAACACCATTAACGATTAATCAGTATAGGTACTGGCGAAATAAACATCAAAAACTTGTTGGGTTTTGTGCTTATGCTTTGGTTTCTGACGAAGTGTTAACAAAATTAAGGCATGGCGCATCAATGGAAAAAGATTGGTGGCAATCTGGCAATCATTTATGGCTGGCTGAGTTTGTTGCTCCCTTTGGTCATGTATCATTTATTGTAAAAGATACAGTCCGCTATTTTAACAAGGAACATAAAATTGAAACTGGATATTGGTATAGGCCTTCTAAAAGGAAAAGAGGACATATTGGGCGAGATCATGCCCTTGAACAATCCGACCTTATGTTTTATGGGTGGAGATGATGGCGGCGGCGGCGGCGGCGGTGGCGGCGGTGATGACGATTACGATCCACCAGAAGAAGATCCAGGCTACGATCCAGATCCACCAAGCAGTCCAGATCCAAGTCCAGGCCCAGGTGATGATAATGATGATGATGACGATAGTTATCAAGATAATCCAGCACCAGATGATCCGCCAGATGATTTTTATGAAGATGGTCCAGCACCACCAGATGATGATTCAGAAGATATATCAGATGATGCACCAGAACCAGGTGATCCTGGCGGCGGTGGTGGTGGATCAGATGTTGGAAGTCCAGATACTGGGCAACCGGGATCAGACACACCAGACGATGGAACTGACCAAGATGAAGGCATAGGTGAAGATGAATCTATAGTTGGTGATGATCCAGCTACAGAACCAGATGAGCCAGATGGCGGTGTTGATATAGACGATGATCCAGTGCCAGATGATCCAGGTGATGGCGGCGATCCTAACGCTGGCGATGGCGGAATGGATATCGGTGGCGAGCCAGGTGGTGATCCTGGTGGCGGTGGCGGCGGTATGGATATCGGCACAACACCAGATGATAATGATGGTGATGATAATTTAGGTGGTAATGACGATAATGTTTACGATCCACCAGGCGATACTGTCACAGATCCGCCAGCAGACAATACTACTGGATCTGCTAATCCTAGGGATGTTGTTAGAGCTGGTGATGAGGAAGAAGAAGAAGAGCGTAAGCGTGGTCGATCAAAAGGCACAATATTAACTTCAGCTCAAGGTATTGTAGGCGGTGCGCCTATCCGCAGAAAAACTTTATTAGGATTATAAATGGCTTCAGATGATTTAGCACGATTACTCAATGAACGATTTGGCAGTCTAGCTGCGCAAAGAGTTACTTGGGAATCCCACTGGCAAGAAATAGCAGACTTTGTTGTTCCAAGAAAAGCAGATATTAATAAGGTTAGATCTCCTGGTGACAAAAGATCTGAACTTATATTTGATGGTACAGCAATTCATGCAGCAGAACTTATGTCTGCTTCATTACATGGGATGCTTACTAATCCTAGCACTAAATGGTTTAGTCTTAGATTTGGTGATTTAATATTAGATGGTAATGACGAAGCTAAAGAATGGCTGGAAAGTGTCGAAGATGTTATGTATCAAGAGTTTGCCAGCTCTAATTTTCAAGAACAAATACACGAACTGTACCATGATCTAATTACTTTTGGTACTGGCATCATGTTTGTTGAGGGTGATGACGAGCCTACACCAAGCTCATTAAGATTTAGCACCAGGCATATTGGTGAATGTTATGTTTCAGAAAATGAATATGGCCGTGTTGATACAGTATTTCGAAAATTTAAAATGCCTATGCGAGCTGCTATTAATCGTTTTAGTGCTGAACTTGTACCACAAAGAGTTGTTAAACAAAGCGAGCAAGATCCTTATTCTTTGATTGAATTAGTCCATGCAGTTTATCCGAGGGATGATATAGACGTTACTAGGTTGGATTCTGTAAACAAACCATTTGCTTCTGTTTATTACGATGCTGAAGAAAAAAAAGTTTTATCAGAAAGCGGTTTTGATGAGTTTCCATATCTTGCGCCAAGATATTTAAAAGCTAGTTATGAAATTGGTTATGGTCGATCCCCAGCCATGACCGCTTTAGCAGACATAAAAATGCTTAATAAAATGTCTGAAGTAACAATTAGGGCCGCCCAAAAACAAGTTGATCCTCCACTTCTTGTTCCAGATGATGGTTTTATACTCCCTATAAGAACTGTACCTGGCGGCCTTAATTTTTATAGATCTGGATCAAGGGATAGAATAGAGCCGCTAAACATAGGCGCAAATAATCCATTAGGTTTAAACATGGAAGAACAACGTAGAAAAGCTATCCAATCAGCTTTCTACGTTGACCAGTTAATCTTGGGCCAAGGGCCACAGATGACAGCAACAGAAGTTGTCCAGCGTACTGAAGAAAAGATGAGATTACTTGGGCCAGTATTAGGAAGATTGCAAGCTGAATTACTACAGCCACTTATAACTCGAACTTATAATATTTTAGCAAGAAAACAATTATTTAGGACTGCGCCAGAGTTTATACAAGATAATGATATTAATATTGAATATGTAAGTCCATTAGCCAAAGCACAGCGCATGGGCGATGTACAATCTGCAATAAGATTGTTTGAGTTATTAGGTCCTATTATGCAAATCGACAGAGGTATCATGGATTTTGTTGATAGTGATGGATTAACTAAACATATGATACGAGCTTTATCAGTGCCAGCAACAGCTGTTAGAGGTGATGAAGAAGTTGCAGCCATTCGTGAACAACGAGCTGAAAGACAAGCGCAGCAAAGAGAATTACAACAAGCTCAACAAGTAGCAGAAGCAGCTGGTAATGCAGCTCCAGCGCTTAAAGCGGCTCAAGGTTTAGGTGTTGTTTAATGAATATTCAAGATCTTAGGCTAGCTTACAAGACACTTTTAAATACTAAAGATGGCCAGATTGTAATGAAAGATTTGCAATCCAGGTATCACATTAATGGATCTACATTTTCACAAGATCCTAACGAAACAGCCTACAGAGAAGGGCAGCGAACTGTAGTCTTATTTTTATTATCAATGCTGCAAGAACCAAAAACTAGAGAGGACATAGTAGAAACATGAGTGAAGAAGCCCAGGTAGCGGAAGCTCCAGTAGATGCTGGACAAGCTCCGTCTGCGCAGCCAGTTAGTGATTGGCGCTCAGAAATTCCAGAAGATATTAGAAGTCATAAATCATTAGAAACTATCCAGGATGTAGGATCATTAGCTAAATCTTATGTTAATGCACAGTCCATGATAGGTGCAGATAAGGTTGTAAAGCCTGGTAAATTTGCTACATCAGACGATTGGAACAGTTTTTATGACAAAGTTGGTAGGCCAGCAAGTGCTGATGACTACCAATTAGAGAATAAACTAGCCGAAGGCCAATCAGAAAACGCTGATATGGTTAGTTGGTTCAAGAAAACAGCACATGAAGTAGGGTTATTGCCGCACCAAGCTCAAAATTTATTAAATAAATATAATGAATTTAGTGGAAGCCAAGTCCAGCAATCAGCAAGTGTTACTGAAGATGAGATAAACAAGGTAGCATTAGATTTAAAAAAGGAATATGGCCAGGCTTTTGACGATAGAATGGCTGTAGGCAAAGGCGTTTTAGAGAATTTTAGCTCTATACCAGTAGAAGAATTTGAAGATTTAACACTCAGTAATGGTATGAAACTAGGCGATCATCCAGCAATAATTAAAACAATGGTTAATATTGGACAATATATGAAAGAAAAAATGGGTGAAGATACACTAGCTGGTGTTAAAACCTCTGGTGGATTATCGCCAAGCGAAGCTTCTGAAAAGCTGGCTGAACTTACACAACCAAGCTCACCTTATTGGGATGCAAAACATCCACAGCATAGTTTTTACGTTGATGAAGCTATGAGATATAGGGAGATGGTATAATGGATGAAAGAGAATTTAGGCTTGAGGTTTTGAGAATGGTACTCGAAACTGGATCTGGTAGGATTATAGATGATCCATTAGATAGAGCTGACAAGTATTTGCAATGGTGCGAAATGGAAGATAAGCCAAATGGCCCTTCTAAAAAAAGTACTAGCAAAGTAGTCGAGATAAGCAAAGGCCCTCGCAACACCAAATAACTTACGTCTGGATACACCAGGTAGCGTTTTAATTTTAATCTTAAACTAACGGAGAAAGTGAAATGAGTTCACAAATCACTACAGCTTTCGTTAATCAGTTTAGTTCTAACGTACAGTTATTATCGCAGCAAAGAGGTTCTTTGCTCCGTGGTTCTGTATCAGAAGAATCCGTAACTGGTGAGAAAGCATTTTTCGATCAAGTTGGAAGTGTTGCAGCTGTTAAGCGAACTAGCAGACACGCTGATACACAGATCCTTGATACACCTCATTCAAGACGAATGGTAACTATGGACACTTATGAGTGGGCAGATCTTATTGATGATGCTGACAAAGTGAGAATGTTAATAGATCCTACATCTACATATGCTCAAGCAGCTGCTGCTGCAATGGGCAGATCAATGGATGATTCAATCATAGCTGCTGCTACTGGTACATCAAAAACTGGATCAAGTGGTAGTACAGATACAGCTATGGATGCTGGAAATATTATTGCTCATGGTTCAGCTGATTTAACTATAGCAAAGCTTATAAGCGCAAAGAAAATCTTGGATGAAGGTTCTGTAGATCCATCTATTCCTAGATATATTGCCGTAGCTCCAGCACAAGTTGAAGCTTTACTTGGTACTACACAAATCACATCAAGCGATTTTAATACTGTTAAGGCGCTTGTTGCTGGTGAAGTAGACACATTCATGGGTTTTAAATTCATAATGTCTACCAGGTTAGCTGTAGCATCCAATATCAGAACTTGCTTTGCTTGGGCTGAAGATGGGATCAAGCTTGCTGTAGGAAAAGACGTAATGGCAAAGATAGACGAGAGAGCAGATAAGTCATACTCAACTCAAGTCTTTTATTGCTCAACTTTTGGTGCAACACGAATGGAAGAAGCTAAAGTGGTTTCAGTCCTTTGTGATGAATCAGCTTAAAGGGAGATAGAAAATGACAACATTAAATTCTGATCTCGTAGCCAATTTTGAAGCCAACTATACAATGAGTGATGCAAGCCTTTTACAAGGTGTTACTCGTATAGCACAAGGCACAATAGAGCTAGCTGCTGGAGATAGCACAGACAATGATATTGTTATGCTTGCTCCAATACCAACTCATGCCAGTATTACATCATTAAAAATAGGCACAGACACCTTTGGTGGTTCATGTACCTTTAATGTTGGTCTATACACAAGTGCTGGCGTTGTAAAAGACGAAGATTGTTTTGCAAGTAGTGTCGCAGATGCTGGAGCAATGACAGATGTTCGTTTTGAAGCAGCCGACATAAACACTGCTGGACAAAAGGTTTACACCATTGCTGGTGATAGCACTGATCCAACTGGTGTGTATTATGTAGCGGCTACATTCAATGCAACTGGCGGTACAGCTGGTACAATGTCATTCATTATTGAATACGTTATAAATTAAACAACCAGGACAGCGTAGCAATGCGCTGTCCTTTTTTATAGGAATTAATAATGGCTTCTGCGGTTGATATATGTAACTCAGCATTAAATATGATAGGCGCATCTACTATCCTTGCTTTAAATGAAGATAGTAAGGCTGGCAGAATATGTAATCAGCGATATGAATCTGTAAGGGATAGTGTTTTTAGAGCGCATCCTTGGAACTGTTTAATAGCAAGACAGACTTTAGCGGCTGACTCTGAAGCACCAAATTTTACATATTCAAAACAATTTACTTTACCGACAGATCCATTTTGTTTGCGAGTTTTAAAACTTTCAGATCCAGAAATAAAATTTGAAATTGAAGGGCGTAAACTTTTGACTGACGAAAGCTCAGTAGATCTTGTTTATGTTGCAAGAAAATTAGATCCTAATGAATACGATCAATTATTAATTAACACGATTGAAGCGGCTATAGCTGCTGATATAGCTTATGCTTTGATAGGCAGCACTACATTAACAGCAGCAATGTATGATCTTTATAGAAACAAACTAACTGAAGCTAGGTTTGTAGATGCAACAGAAGGTAACACCATAAATACTGCAAGCATAACTGATAGTGAAGTATTAGCTGCTAATACATTTATTAATGCGAGGTTGTAATGGCCAAGGCTTCACCAACCTTTAATAACTTTACAGCTGGTGAGCTATCGCCAAGGCTAGATGGTCGCACTGATATAAGTAAGTATTTTAATGGTTCTAAAACCATGCAAAATTTTACAGTGCATCCTCATGGTGGTGCAAGCAGAAGGCCAGGCACAATTTATGTAAATACTGTAAAAGCCAGTGCTAATGCAACAAGATTGATACCTTTTGAGTTTAATGTTGAACAAGCTTACATATTAGAATTTGGCAATTTATATTTTAGAATACACAAAGATGGTGGCACTGTAACAAGTGGCGGATCAGCTGTTGAAGTAGCAACTGTTTACACTTCAGCTGAAGTCGCACAAATAAAGTTTACACAAAGCGCAGATGTTATGTACTTAGTGCATCCATCACATCCAGTTTATAAGATAACGAGGACAAGCCACACAGCATGGACATTCACCGCTGTCGATTTTAGGCGTGGTCCTATGCAAGATCCTAATACAACAGCAACAACATTAACGGCTAATGGTAGAACTGGAAGTGTAACAATAACAGCTAGTGCTGATTTATTTGCTTCAACAGATGTTGGCAGATTAGTTAAGCTGCATGATGGTTTTGCAAAGATAACAGCATTTACTAATGCAACGACTGTAACTGCGACTGTGCAAGAAAATACAGCTGGTAGAACTGAATTGATGCCAAGTATGACGGCAAGCACTTTAAGTTTTGCTGAAGGAGATCCAAGCGCTACTGGACTAGAGCATAATGATAGAATAGTTGATAGTGCTGCAAACTTTGTAAAAGAAGGTTTTAAAGTAGGGCAAAAGGTTGTTATTACTGGCGCTACAGAAACTGCTAACAATAATAGTTCTGCATTACTTGTCCAGGTAACAGACGATACAATGTTATTTGCACCTTCAGTAGATGTTGTTGATGAAGCTGCAAGCGCATCTATAACTGTTGCTGGATTGTTAGAAGCAGACGATGATTTTAGTTTAGGAGCTTTTTCTACAACAACTGGTTTTCCAGCGTGTGTTAGTTTTTATGAAGAACGTCTGGTGTTTGCTGGAACAACAACACAACCTCAAACAGTGTTTTTTTCTGTGGCTGGTGACTTTGAAGATTTTGCAGATGGCACAAATGCTGCGGATGCTTTGAGTTATACGATTGGATCTAGTCAAGTAAACGTCATAAGATACCTGGCATCATCCAGGGTTTTGATTGTTGGTACTAGTGGTGGTGAATTTGCTGTGTCTGCTAGTGGATCTGCCGAGCCACTAAGTCCGACAAATGCACAAATAAAACGACAAGCAAGTTATGGAACAGCAGATATACAGCCTATAAATGTAGGGCCAGTAACATTGTTCGTTCAGCGAGCTTTGAGAAAATTACGAGAATTAGTATTTAACTTTGATACTGATAGTTATAATGCACCAGATTTAACAATACTTGCAGAGCATATTACTGAAACTGGTATTGTCGAAATGGCTTGGCAACAAGAACCAGATAATGTGATTTGGTGTGTACTAACAAATGGCTTTCTTGTCGGTATGACATATAGACGAGAAGAACAAGTCGTTGCTTGGCATGAACATATTTTAGGCGGTAGGTTTGGTGATGCAACAATAACTGTGTCTGATTATGCAAATATAGCTGTAGGTACAACAATTAAGATAACTAAGACAAATGGAGAAACAATTACATTTGTAAGTGAAGCTGCTGGTTCTTCTGATCCAGCTGATACAACATTTGGTTTTAGACCGAATACAAATAACAACACAACAGCTGATAATATATTTACCAGAATAAATGCGCACTCAGATTTTACAGTGGCTAATCCTTCAGCAGCTATTGTTACCATTACAGAAACAGATCCAGAAACAACTGGGTATACAACAATAGAAACTAGCGATCCGACCAGGCTTACAACAACAAACCAAGGTAATGCGGTTGTAGAATCCATTGCTACAATACCTGGCACAGCTGATGAAGATGATCTTTATATGATTGTTAAGAGAACTGTAAATGGATCAACTGTAAGGTATATAGAATATTTAAGTAATTATGAGTTTGGTACAGATGTTAAAGATGCTTACTTTGTAGATTGCGGTCTTACATATGATAGCACAGCAGCAACATCTATATCTGGTCTTACACATTTAGAAGGTGAAAAGATTGTTGTTTTGGGTGATGGTGCAACACATCCAGACAGGACTGTATCGTCTGGTGGTATTACACTGGCTAGATCAGTGCAAAAAGCACATATAGGATTTAATTATAAATCAACATTGCAAACTATGAGAATAGATGCTGGCGGAACAGAAGGCACATCACAAGGCAAGAACAAAAGAATAAATAATATTACATTAAGATTATATAGATCAGTAGGTGTTAAAGTAGGTAGCTCAGAAGCAGAACTGGATCTTATACCATTTAGATCTTCAGCGGATGATATGTCGGAAGCTCTAGGAATGTTTACTGGAGATAAGGAAGTCGAGTTTAGAGGTGGTTATGATAATGATGGTTTTGTTTTTGTAAGGCAAGATCAACCATTGCCATTAACTGTATTAGCAATATTCCCAAGGCTGCAAACATTCGATCAATGATAATGGTAGATTATAAGCCAGAACATATTGAGTCTATCCTAGATGGCGATATGAGTAAAATGGCTAGAAAATCATTTGGTATGGCTGAAGATATAGCTCATGGATTAGTTGCACCTGGACTAGCTTTTTCTGGTTTGATTGATGGTTATGTCATAGCAAGCGCTGGCATAAAACCACTTTGGAATGGAGTTGGTGAAGGCTGGATAGTTGCATCAGATAAAATGCCAAATAAAAAACTTAGTGTCATTAAACTCATTAAAGATAATTTTGATAAAATGATTCACGATCATAATTTTGTAAGAGTTCAAGCTGGTGTTAGATCTGATTGGCCAGAAGCAAAAAGATTTGCTGAATTTCTAGGTTTTGAGCATGAAGGCATTATGCGCAAATATGGTCCAGACGGACAAGATTATTATAGAATGGCGAGGGTATTTTAATGGGAGCGCAAGCAGCTATAGCAAGTGCAGTATTTAGTGCAGCTGGATCTATCCAAGCTGGTAGAGATCAAAAAAGAGCTTATAATTATAATGCCCAGGTAAATGAACGTAATGCTCAAGTTGCTGAGCAAGATGCAGAACAACTCGTTCTTATGGAAGAAGTCGAAATTGGTAGATTTAGGCGTGAGTTTGACAATCTACAAGCAGCAACATCTCAGTCATTTAGATTTAATGGATGGATGGCTGACACTGGAACACCACTTAAAGTTGCCTTGGCAAACGCCCAAGAAGCAGATGAAGAAGTGGCTATCAGACGATATAATGCAAAAGTAGGTAAAGCAGAGCTTAAAGAAAAAGGCACTCAAGAACGTATGTCTGCAAATTTAAATAGGATGTACGGAAGAGCTGCTATGAGAGCATCATATTTTAAAGCTGGTAGTAGTTTATTATCCGGCGCTTCTTCTTACTCACAAATCAATGCACGATATGGAAAGTCAACTGTATGAGAGTTCCAACTTACAAATCTCAAGCCAAATTATCAAATCGTTCTGGCGGTATAAATATGAGTGTGCGAGCAAGTCCAGGTGCATTGTCTGCTGGATCACAAGCTATGGCTAGCTTTGGTGACCAAGCTATGAAAACAAGTTTACAGTTTTACGAGATTGAAAGAAAGAATGATTACGAAGCGCAAAAACAAAGCGGTATTGTTGAGTATGCAAAAGAGTTAGAAAGTATAAAAGAGCAAACAAGACAAAAGCCAAGCAATGTAGCAGATACTTATTTTGATACCGAGGCAGAAAAAGCAAGATTAAGAATTTCTAAAAATTTTACAAATGATGTTGCTAAAAGAGATTATCTTAATGAATCAGAAAAAGATTTTATTAATAAGAGAGTATCAGTTAGAGCAGAGGTATCTAACAGACGAATAAACGACCAAGCCTCTACTCACTTGTCAAGAGTAGCACAATTACAGAATGATGCAGTATACGGAAATGCCGCAGAAAAACACGCTGCATTAAACGAACTATTTGGCGATAAGCCTAATAAAATACTTGGTATGTTTGATAAATTAAAAAACCTTGGTTATTATTCTTCTACTCAATCTATCACAGCTACTAATAAAATGATGGCTGCCATAACAGAAGGTAACATTATTACTACGTTTGATGCACTAGGAACGTTAGAGGAAAAAAAAGAATATTTAGAAAGTTTTAAAGACAAGCCGCCTGCATCATTAGGTAATGTCAAAGTACGGCAGTTAACTAGAGGATTTAGAGCTGAAATAAATGGTCTTGTACGAGAACAGAAATTAGCTATTAGAGAGTTTAAAGTTGACATTAAAGATGCAAGTTATGTTTTAAAAACTGGTAATGAAGTTGATGATAAAATTATTAATGGCTTTGCTACGAAAGCACAAAACTTAAATGATGCAGATAGCATAGAGTTAGTAAAAAGATTAAATTTACAAAAAATTGTAATGTCTGGACTTAAAAAATCAAGTCCGCAAGAGGTTGTTAATTATATAAGCAACCTTAAAAAAAATGGGTTTGCAGGTGTTGAAGGTATTGGCATAGACTCAAGGTTTGAAGCAGATCTTGTTAAAGATGCTGAAACATTTTTAACAAATATGAGGACACAATTAGCTAGTGATCCTATAAGCTTTGCTGCAAAAACTGGTATTATAAAAAACTTTGTTCCGCTAAACTTTGACGATCCTACGTCATTAGGGGAAACTTTGATGGTAAGAAGCCAACAAGCTAGTGTTGTTAGCGCAAGATATGAAAATCCAATAAAATATTTTACACAAGATGAATTATCATCTCTTTCTGCAAAATTTCAAAATAGCACTACAGATCAAAAAATAGGTTTGTTTGGTGTAATGCAAAGTGTTTTTGGATCAAAGACAAAAGATGTATTAGTTGAAATAAATCAAAAAGGACCAGAGTTTGCACATATTGGAGGTTTATTATTAACCAAAAATATAGATAGCGCCACACTTGCTATGCAAGGCTATGATTTGATGAAATCAAATATCAAAGCTTCAGAATATACCAGTACAAATGTTGTTCCTGCATACTCTGATACTATAAGAACTTCATTGACTGAACTTGCTCCATCAGTAAAAGGATCTTCAATAAGTGTTACAGAAGCTATTTACACAAAATTAGCGAATGAAAGAGGTCTTGTTAACTTTAATTCAGAGGTTTTTGGTGAGGCTGTTCAAAGATCATTAGGCGCTGTTTTTGTTGAGGGTGAGCAAGTATCAGGTGGTGTTCAAGATGTTAATGACCATCCAACATTAATACCTTCATCAATGAATCCAGATATGTTTGAAGATATGATTAAATCTTTAGATGCTCTTAATTTTGAAACAAACAATATAGATAAAAGTTTAATGGATAATATTAAAGATGGTGACTTTAATATGTATGCCATTGGTAATGGGGTTTATAAATTTGGGCGTGGTAAAAAGGGAACTACTACATTTCAGTATGCAGCAGATCTTGATGGCAACGAACTTATATTAAATGTGTATGATTTTTTTGAGATTGAACAATGAGCTTTGCATTTTCTGAACAGACAACGTTTGCTAATAGACCAAAAATATCGAAAGGCACACAGTCATGGCAAAAAAATCTATTATCAGCTTTTGAGTCTTTTGAAGCAAATGATACGTCTACATCTGAATCCATTGTCTTACAAGAGCAATGGCAACCAATCATGGATATTTTAGAGGAAAAAAAAGACAGTTTAAAAGGTGATTTTTCAAGATCATTTTTTGATAGAAAACGAGCTTTGTATAATCCAGGTTCAAGATTAAGTATGACTTTGTTTGATGATGGGCGTTATGAGGAGTATGAAAATCAAGCCAAATTTATCGAAAAGATAATAAAAGATAATGCAGATGTTGTGCCAGAACTACAAGATATAAATATTGCAGATATACATGAAAAGGCAAAACAAACCGCAATAAATAAAAAGAAAGATTTTGATGAAACTGTAGAACGTAATCCTGGCTTTGGCGCATCTGTTGTAAGGTTTGGTGGTCAAGCTGGCGCTGCATTTAAAGATCCAATAGTTTTGACAAGTCTTATGTTTGGTGGCGCTGGAACTAAATTACCGGGAATAGCCTTGAATCAAGCTGTAATAGGTGCTGGTTCAGAGTATCTCATACAAGGCAAAGTAGAAGAATGGTACAAATCGTTAGGATTAGAATATACTAGCGAACAGTTTTGGACGGCTGTTGCTTTAGGCGGATTTATTGGTGGTGCTTCACCATTTGCTTTTAAAATAGCTGGTAAAACAATTAATTTAAGTGCAGACCAAGTAAAAAAAGGATTAAAAGCATACAAAGATAGTGGATATAAAGATCCAGCTGTAGACGTCTTAGACAGCACTATTGCAAAAAATGATGATGCCATAAACTCTAATCCGATTGAAGATGTAACAGAACACGCTGAAAGGTTATCAGAAGCAGACAGAGCTTTTGAAAACAATGAGTTGCCGAATATAACAGATAGAGCAGTATCTGAAAAAACTCCAAGCAGTTTATTCGAAACAGAAAATATTAATGGAACTGTTTTTAGATTTGATCCAGACGAGATTGAGGTTGATGCAAAAACATTTCAATTCAAAGCTGGCGCAGATCCTAAAGGTGTTACAGATAGATTGATGGGAGTTGAAACGTGGGATGATGTTTTTTCAGGGCAAATAGTTGTTTATGAATTTGCAAATGGTAAAAAGTTTATTGCAGATGGACATCAAAGATTGGCTTTAGCCAAAAGATTAAAAGGCAAAGGACAAGATGTAAATCTTATTGGAGCAAAATTAAAAGAAACAGATGGCTTTACGCCAAGTATGGCAAGAGTGGTTGCTGCAATAAAAAACATTACTGAAGGAACTGGATCAGCTATTGATGCCGCAAAAATTGCAAGAGAAGCTCCTAGTCAATTCAAAAAAAGAGTTCCTCCAAGATCTGCTGTAGCAAGATATGCAAGATCTATAGTCAATTTATCAGATGATGATTTTGGTATGGTTGTTAATGGTGTTGTTGATGCTAATTATGCAGCTGTTGTAGGCAGATTAATTCCTAATAATAATGAATTACAAAATGCTGCCATGAGAGTTTTAGCAAAAAACACACCAGAAAATGAGTTTCAAGCAGAAGCTATTGTCCGCCAAGTAATGGAAGCTGGTTATCAAAAACAAACAACCGCAAATCTTTTTGGTGATGAAATTATTGCAGAAAGTTATTTTACTGAAAGGTCTAAAATACTTGACCAAGCTGTAAAAATTTTGCGACAAGATAAATCAGCTTTCGATAGTTTAGTTAGAAACGCTGATAGAATTGAGGGTGAAGGTAATAAATTAGCTCAAAAAGCAAATGTTGACAGAGCTACACAAGATAGCCAAGCTATTTCGTTATTAAATACACTTGCAAATAGAAAAGGAAACCTAAGTGATGGCCTTACGGAAGCAGCGAAAATCGCAAGGGAAACAGGCAACTTCTCCAACGCTAGCAGAGGATTTGTCGAAAATGTCAGAAACGCAATTAGAAATGGCGATCTCGAAAGCATCAGAATTGACAATGCTAGGGGGATTGTCAATGATACAACGGAAAGCGGCCAGATACCGAATGAGCCAAAAGATCTTGAAAGTTTCTCAGAACCAAGCGGCAGAGGAGCAAACCAACAAGCAGATCAGCTAGAAGAAGATATTTTTGGTGAACGGATTGACCAAACGTCCTCAAAACAGTATGATGAAAACATAAAATCAGAAAGTGTTGTTACAACACGAACAGATCCAGAATTAGATAGAGAAATACCAACTGAATTAGTTGATGACGGCAGCGGAAATATAGTTGCTAAAACTCAAACTTTACGACAATTACAAGAAGAATTTGCTCAAGATCAAAGGATGCTTGACCGCCTAGAGGGTTGTGTTAAATGAGTTTTGGTGATTGCATTACCAATGGTAATAAAGAAAAAGATGAAGCTGGTAATAAACTTATTACAGACGAGCAAAAAGAAGAAGCTTTAGAACTTTTTAATAAATTAGATGAAGAATACCAAGGCAAAATGTCTAGGGGTGCAGCTCAAGCACAAGCTGCTAGAGATACTTTTGACACACTAAAAAAAGAAGCTATGGAAAGAAAAAGAAGAAAGCTTCTACAATCACAAGTTGTAAAAGAGATAGAAAAAAATATTTCTGAATATAGAGATTTCAGAGGCAAAGAAAATGTTGGTAGAGCATCTTTAGCTTTGATTGAACAAGACACATTATCTACTTATTCTAGTTTAGAACAAAGAAAAGCATCAATACAACAAACCGCAACATCAATGTTAAATAATGTTTTGGCTAGTTTTAAAAGAAATTTAGTAGGAGAGGTAAGAAACAAAGCGCAACTTAAAAATATGGTTCGTGAAAGTTTTGGTGAAAACACTGGAGATGTAAGCGCTAAAGAATTTGCAGAGGCATGGAAAAAAGCTTCTGAATATTTAAGGCTTGAAAGAAACAGAGCTGGTGGATCAACTGCTCTAAGGGATGATTGGGGATTACCGCAAAATTGGAATGAAGATGCTGTCGGCAAAGTTGCGCCAAAGCAATTTATAGATGATATAATTGATGACTTAGATCTAAGTAAAATGGTTAATGAAAGGTCAAACTTACCATTTACTAGAGAAACATTAGAGTTTGCATTGCGAGATGTATACGAAACTATAAGTACGGGTGGTTTAAATAAATTATCTGCAAATCAAGCTTTTAGAACAAAGTCACTTGCCAGCAGAAGAACAGACCATAGATTTTTAGTTTTTAAAAATGCTGATGGTTGGTTGCGAGCTATGGAAAAATATGGTGAGGCAAATCCATTTGATACTATGATGGGCCATATAACTAATATGAGCAAAGAAATAGCTCAGATGGAAATTTTAGGACCTAATCCATCAGCAACATTAGAATATTTAAAATTAAAAATAAGAAAAGATAAGAATAGTAGCGATTCAGCTCCTTATGATTTGCAGACACTTTATGAGGCTTCTATAGGAAAAAATAACATTCCTATAAATGGAACTTTTGCATCAACTATGGCTGGTACAAGACAAACATTACAAGCGGCACAATTAGGATCTGCGGCAGTGGCAGCGGTTACTGATGTTAATTTTCAAAGAATGACAAGAAGTTTTAATGGGTTGCCACAAACTGGAACACTTAATGATTATTTTAAATTACTTAATCCATTAAAAGCAGAAGAACGAGGCAGAGTAGCTGTACGTTTAGGACTTATAGCTGAAGGTTGGACAAGTATAGCTTCAGGTCAAATGAGGTATGTGGGAGATATATCAGGGCCAGAAATAACAAGGCGCATATCAGATTTTGTTATGAGAGCTAGTTTTCTTTCTCCTTGGACTCAAGCAGGTAGATGGGCATTTGGCATGGAATTTCTTGGTTTTATGGGAGATTCCGTTGGAAAAACATTTGACCAATTAGACGTACCATTAAGAAATGCTTTTGAAAGGTATGGCATAGGCGCTGATAAATGGGATATTATTAGATCTACAAAATTATATAAACATGAAGGTGCTGAGTTTATTGATTTACAAGGTATTAGAACAAGAAAAGACATAGACGAAAACACAGCAAGATTACTAAGTTTAAGAGTTTCGGAAATGATTAATACTGAAACTAACTTTGCTGTTCCATCATCATCTTTACGAGGAAGAACAGCTTTAATTGGTGAAGCTCCCCCAGGCACTATAAGAGGTGAGTTTTTAAGATCATTTGCAATGTATAAGAACTTTGGTGTTACCTTGGCAAACACACATATTATGCGAGGTGTAACAGCTAAAGGAGCTAAAAGAAAAGGTCAATATTTAGCAGACCTAATGATAAGCACAACTGTAATGGGTGCTTTAGCTATGCAACTAAAAGAAATGAGTAAAGGTAGAGATCCAAGACCTATGACAGATTCCAATTTTTGGGGTGCTGCATTTCTACAAGGTGGTGGATTAGGTATTTTTGGTGATTTTTTGTTTGCAGATCATAATAGATTTGGTGGTTCTCTTACACAATCTTTGGCTGGTCCTGTTGCTGGTTTTGCAGAGGATATTTTTAAATTAACAATAGGAAATATACAACAAGTTGCAAAAGGTGAGGACACAAAAGCAGCAAGTGAAATGATTAAATTTGCTGGTAAATACACACCAGGTAGCTCTCTTTGGTATGCAAGATTAGCTTTAGAAAGAGGTGTTATTGACCAAATGCAGCTTTGGGCAAATCCACGAGCAAGGTCTGATATGAACAGAGTTGTAGGCAGATATAGAAGGCAAAACAATCAAGGTTACTGGTGGAGACCGGGTAATCCATCACCAAGCAGATCTCCAAACTTAGATAATATTTTTGAGGAAATACAATGACAGTTTCAACAACAATCACTAAAAATTCGTATTCAGCAAATGGTACGCTTCATAGCTTTGCTTATGGATTTAAAATATTTGCAGATGCTGATTTGACTGTGATTGTAAGATCATCGGCTGGTACTGAAACAATTAAAACGCTGAATACACACTATGTTGTAACAAACGCTGGTACAGATGGTGGAGGAAATGTTTTATTTAAATTTAATACTGGCACACCTTCAGATGCGCATTATTCAACAACAGATCAAAGGCCTCAGTCTGGTGAAACTGTAGTTATATTAAGAACACTTACAAAATCCCAGGGAACTGACTATGTTGAAAATGATCCATTTCCTAGTACATCCCATGAAGATGCTTTAGATAGATTAACTTTTATAACTCAAGAGTTACAAGAAGAAGTCGATAGAACTATTAAGTTATCTAAAACAAATACTATGACATCGCCAGAATTTACAGTAGGCGCTTCTGATAGAGCAAATAAAATCTTGGCTTTTGATACTTCTGGTGAATTATCTGTTACACAAGAGCTTGGTACATATAAAGGCACTGATGCAACAGTAACAACAGAAGCATATGTTGTAAGGGATATTATTAAATCAACGACTGCTGGGCAGTTAAATAACGTGTATATATGTATTTCAGATGCTGTTGTAGGTGATAGCCTTACAGATACAGATCACTTTGAATTACTAATAGATGCAGTTACGGCAGCAACATCAGCTACAAACGCAGCAAGTAGTGCTACAGCTTCAGCAAGCAGTGCAACAGCAGCTGCAAGTAGTGCAAGCACAGCATCAACCCAGGCATCAAATGCAAGCACAAGTGCAAGTACAGCTTCTACTCAAGCAACTAATGCAGCTAGTTCTGCAACAGCTGCATCAAATGCACAAGCAGCAGCAGAAGCTGCCCTGGATACTTTTGATGATAGGTTTCTTGGAGCAAAAGCAAGTGATCCGACAGTCGATAATGATGGTAATGCTCTATTAGATGGTGCGTTATACTTTGATACAACTAACGATATAATGAAAGTGTATGATTTAACAAATACACAATGGCGACAATTAACACTTACATCAACAAATCAAAATAATGTTAACACTGTTGCTGGTGCTATCAGTAATGTAAATACAGTAGCTGGTGCAAATAGTAATATAAGCACTGTAGCAAGTGATATATCAGATATAAACACAGTAGCTGGTATTTCATCTAATATAACAACTGTTGCTGGTATAAGTAGCAATGTGACTTCTGTTGCTGGTAATTCAACAAATATAAATTCAGCAGTAAGCAATGCCACTAATATAAACACTGTGGCTGGTGCAATAAGTAATGTTAATACTGTTGGTAGTGGCATAACTAATGTTAATACTGTTGCATCTAATATATCTGGTGTTAACAGTTTTGCAGACAGATATAGAGTAGCAAGTTCTGCTCCGTCTAGTTCTTTAGATGTTGGTGATCTATACTTTGATACAACAGCAAATGAGTTAAAAGTTTACAAGTCGAGTGGGTGGGCAGCAGCAGGTTCTACTGTTAATGGTACTTCAGCCAGGTTTCATTATGATATAGGTAGCGCAGTAACAAGTGTAACTGGTAGTGATGCTAATGGTAATACTTTGGCATATGATGCTGGATTTATAGATGTATATGTTAATGGTGTTCGTATGTCTACGGCAGACGTAACCATTACAAGTGGAGATACAGTTACTTTTGCCAGTGCTTTGGCAGATGGAGATGAAGTTGACATTGTGGCGTTTGGTACGTTTGCAGTGGCAAACATTGTATCTACTGGTGCATTAAACTCTGGATCAATAACATCTGGATTTGGCAATATTGATAATGGTACATCTACCCTTACCACCGGCAATTCAGATATAAATGGCACATTAAACGTACAAGGTGAAACAACATTACAAACACATCTTAATATGGGTGACAATGATATTATCAAAGTAGGTGACAGTGCTGACTTACAGATTTATCATGATGGAAGTCATAGTTATGTAAAAGATAATGGCACTGGAAATCTACTTATTCAAGGTAGCACGGCTATTGTTTTAGAAGACCCCGATGGCAATAATATGATTTATGCCGAAGATGGTGGACCAGTTTACTTATATAACAATGGCTCTCAGAAACTCGCCACAACCTCTACAGGCATTGACGTAACAGGTAATATACTTACCTCTACTGCTTTGTATTTAAACTCTTTAAGTGTGGGTTCTATGGCTTATTTTAGTTATGGTGGTGGAAACCCTAAATTATGGAATACAGCTAATGGAGCTTTGCTATTTGGTACTAACAACTTAGAACGTATGCGTATAGACTCAGCAGGTCATGTAACCATGCCAAATCAACCTGCTTTTTTGGTTAGACCTTCTTCACAACAAACTAACATTACAAATGATGCTCAACACAATCAAGTAGCTTTTGGCACAGAGATATTTGACCAAAATAGTGATTTTGCATCTAATACTTTTACAGCACCTGTAACTGGTAAATATCAACTTGATACTGCTATATATACAGAAAATTTAGACTCAGCTGCTGGAGCATTGTATATTGTATTAAAAACATCAAATAGAGAATACTTAAATGTTATAGACCCAGATTTTGGACAAGATGCCGTTTATTGGACATTTTCTCTGTCTGTATTAGCTGATATGGATGCAAATGATACTGTAGACATTAAAATAGTACAGAGTGGTGGTGTTTCCCAAACAGACATAAATGCTTCTTCATATTTTTCAGGCTTTTTAGCCTGTTAGCCAAGAGTGAAACAACGTAACATAAAGGAGTTATAAAATGGCAGACCATACAAAGACAATAACATTAACAGATTTACAACAGAAGATTTTATCTAATGATTTGTATAATGATACAGACAATGCAGGTGTAGATGCTTGGATTGATGGTGCAATAACTGGCAAGTTAAACAACTGTTGGAAACGTATGCAACAAGAGTGGACTACAAAGCTAATGAACGACAGTAGTTTCACAGACCCAATACCATCTAATCAAGCAGATTTTGTTGCACTTGTAACTGCGAGATCAGACTACACAACAAGAAAACAAAGAGATGATGCTAGTAGCATTGGGGAGTAATACATGACAAGAGCAAAAGACATATCCAAGATAGTCACTGATGCAGACCTCAGTGGTACTCTTGATGTAACAGGTGCAGTGACAGCAGGTGGGTTGACTATGGA
>Ga0070752_1000461_pt1 | contig 33842 bp, 34 predicted proteins | sample VirMetDEL_Aug_30_FD_77440 | JGI IMG/M metagenome (GOLD analysis project Ga0070752, IMG submission 77440) | Aqueous microbial communities from the Delaware River and Bay under freshwater to marine salinity gradient to study organic matter... | ecosystem: Environmental > Aquatic > Marine > Coastal...
CTTTCTGCGTTGTGCTTGTGTCTTACCTGAGTGATACGCAGTAGCCCCAAGCCTATCAGCCATCAGATTTGTAAACTCGTTAGTACCACCGAAGGTCAGTATCTTGTCTTCGATGTGATAGTCAGCAATTTCTTTTGCTGCCTCGAGCTTATTCTCTGCATGCTGAACAACTTGCTTACGCTGCCGTATGGCATTGAAGAACTGTGCTGCTGCACCTTTATCCCCGGGTGCACCTGCTAGTATAGATTGAGCTTGTTTGAATGCATCAAACCCACCCAGCCTGTACTTCATCTGTACAAACAAGTTGTTGGCTTTCTTGTATGCTGCTTGTTCTTCCTCTGTCATCTCCACAGGGATGCAGATGATATCGTACGGAGCTACAAGCCCTAGTTCTACACACTCATCAAGAGTAATCTTGTAGCATGTAGGAGCAAGCTCTCCCAATAGTTTCTTGTACTCATCCTCTTCAGGGAGAGTAGCAGTCATACATAGTAGCTTATCGTAAGTATTCTTTTCAAAGAACTCACGATATACTGGACTCAATCCAAGATGAACCTCATCACATACAACGATGTCATAGTGTTCATTTTCAAGCTTATGCGCTGATTGATAGCACAGTATTTCTACACGTGGGAGTATGTCTTCACATCCCCACTTGATGAACTCTTGCTTGAATTGATCCTGTAGTTGTGTGGTGGGGACTAGAACCAGAGCTCTACCTCCTGATCCAAGGATATGGCGTACAGCAAGGACACCACATCTAGACTTACCAAAACCAGTACCAGCAATAATGCTACCAATACCGTTCTGCGTCCACCATGCGTTGAGAGCTTTCCTTTGTTGCTCATCTTTAGTTTTAATCGTTTGGGTTTTCATCAGTAAGTTCTCCATCTAATATTTCTTCTTGAAGTTGCTCTACAAAGTCAATGTCTGGTTCCTCTAAGTCGTACTCCATCTTAATTATTCTGACGCTTGGGGATACACCTGGGCTCCCACTTCCGTCTGGGTAATAATCTACCCTAGGTTCACCGGGATCAAATTCATACTCAATCCTCAGTGTTCCGTTCCCTAGTTCCGTATTCAATGGGGCTTCCCAACTTTTGATACTCATAGTTTAGTTCATTATACATGATTATAAGTCTAACGACTTGACGTTTGAGTGAAGACAAGTCGTTGCGTAGGACTGCTACCTGAGCTTCCAACAGTTCTGACTTGGCTTCTAAGACCCTCATGGAGTCCTGTGTGTTCGAATCCATACTTATCTAATTTAGATTCTGCAGTTGATAAACATCTGTGATACAAATGGTTAAAGGACTTGTCGACTTTCAACAAACCCTTGGCGGTTTTAGTGTTTGATACTATTGTAGAATGATCTCTCTTTAGAAACTTACCGAGTAGCTTGACCCTGGTCTGTAGGATCTCTCGGCAAATCAAAGAGAATATCATTCTAGCCATGACTATGTCTTGAAACTTTCGAGTGGAAAAGAATTCATCCTCTGTTACTTGTGTGACTTCGCACACTACTTGCATTACGCAGTGAAGCTCTCCTTTGTCGAATGTGTTAATCAAGACGATTTCTTGTCGCTGTTCATAGCCAAGACCAGCGAATACTTGCGGATGTATTACATGTTTCATAAAATTTAGAGTGTGTGCGCCAGGCAGGATTCGAACCTGCAACCAATCGATTATCCAATCGAGAACTCTACCAGTTGAGATACTGGCGCATTAAAGATCCAATACCCAACACGTTTAAAGGCTGGCTATGGGCGGTGCTACCTACGACCGAGATATTCATCTCATTGGATCCCTTTTATGTTATTTTATTTAGTGCGCCCGGTAGGACTTGAACCTACGACCTGCCGATTATGAGTCGGATGCTCTAACCACTGAGCTACGAGCGCATAGAAAAGGCCACCCACGTTTGGATGGCCCTTTCACCTTAACCAGATTGCGACGTTTAAGAAGGCGTCACCCTTATCCCATATAGTATACTTTTACAGAAGCAATGTAACCAGTGAATGCATTCACAGCTTGATCATTTTCAGGATCTTTGACATAAAAAGCTAAGCCATAAGTACTTGACGTAGTAAATGAGACTGATATTGTAGACCATTGATCTGCTGTAGGAGTACCTGATTGAAAAGCAAGGCTTCCAATACTTAATTTTGTCCCAGTCCCATCTGTAGGAACATATATCTCTGCTTCAGCCGTGTATGTTTCTCCTTCAAAGGCTATAGAAGGAGAACGAAGCAAAACATCGTAGAAGCCTGCTACTGAAGTAAACTTAAGAACGTTGTTTTTGCCTTCGTACGTTACTCCTGCTTCTGTAGTCCATGTACCATTTACTTGGAAAGACCATCCATCTGCATCTTCACTGAAATCAGATTGATACACGTACTGTCTAGTCAACTGAGGACCAGCTGATGTAATGACAGGTGAAGATGAAGTAGATAAACCTAGCTTAGGCATTACTCCTTAGGAGTCTTGATACGATCTGAAAAGACCATATTAATAAGTGAATCGATATAACCGAACACTTGGTTGTCTTTCTCGGTCGGAGTGAGATTAACAACCACTTTAATCAATGCCATGAGCGCAATAATGAGCTCGGCAAGGTTATTCATGATAAATGCTGAAATGTCCATAACAAATTTGTTTAGGTACAAATATATACAAACATTTTGTACTCCCGGCGGGATTCGAACCCACAACCTACAGCTTAGAAGGCTGTTGCACTATCCGGTTGTGCTACGGGAGCTACCTGATTACTCAGGCTTCAGCCTTGTCTCGAGCTGAAACTTAGTGTAATCAATCGTAGTGATCTTGGTGATGATATAGATCTTCTTGTTCCCCTCGAACTCAGTCTCCTCAAGCTTCATCTCATCCCCAATACGCTTAGTATACGTAGGCTTCTTAAGACCATCACGGATAGTCTCATACAAACCTGCGTGGGTGGTGTCTTCATAACGTTCGATAGCGAAGACCGCACCGACAATGGTTTCATAGATATTCTTCATTTTTCCCAAGTTTCTGAAATATTAGTGTCTGCTTTTAGCAACCCATTCTTGACAATCTTCATGGCTGCTTTCTCCATCAATTCTGTCATTTTGGTTGCCCATTCATCTGCTATCTCACGCTTACAGATAGTATCTATCTGGTCGTGGACAGTCATTACAATTTTTACATCATTCTTGTAGTTCTCTTGTATCTCATCATAGATATAGATGAGAGCTAGTTTAGTCATATCAGCTGATGAGCCTTGAATTGGGGTGTTCTTAGATGCACGTTCGATGGAACCTAGTTCCCCCATCATCGTTCTATCATTCCATATTTTCGGATACCAATTGTCGAACCACCTCCTACGCTTGAAGGGAGGCATAGTGGTGATGAAACCGTTGTGCTTACCGTATCTACCTAGCTTATCTAAGAAGTCTTTGATGTTTGGGAAGGCACTGAAGTATTTCTCTATCAGTTCTTCTGCTTCTTTCTTACTTATACTAAGTGTGTCAGCGAGCTTAAAGGGCCCCATTCCATAAGCCAACCCGAAATTGATTGTTTTGATTGTTGTTCGAAGGGTTTTACGAAGGTCAGCGTCAGCATCCCTCCATTTTTGTTCAAATACGAGATCTGCACATACTCCATGCAAATCGGCTCCTCTTTCAAGAGCCTCGAGCCACACTGGATCTTGACTTCCATACGCTATCACATTCAGTTCCTGTGAAGCGTAATCTGACGAGACAAAGACCCATCCGGACGGAGCAACGAAACAGTTTCTAAAGGTATTATCACTGGGTATCTGTTGCATGTTCGGCTTGGAACTAGACATTCGCCCAGTATCCAAGATCTGTGAGAAATTTGTGTGGACTCTCCCATCGCAGTTAATATAGTTGAAGAACTTGGTACCATAGGCATTCGCAAGCTTCGTCCTTTCCTTATACAATATATATTCATCAATCAGTTTGTGTTTGTACCTGTACTTGCTGAGCTTCTTACCGTTGACATCCTCAAGCTTAGGTACTAAATGTTTAAATAACTCCAAGGTTTGCATGGGTGAGCTCCAGTTTATGGAGGTCTTACGCAACTCTTCTGGGGGAGTAAACATATCTGCTTGTATTGGTTGTGCATACTTCGCTGCAAGCAAAGGATGTTCCAACACAAGCTTATCTAAGTGTAACTCCTGTTCTCGCGCCAATCTGACATTATCCTCTGCCATCTTGGTCCATTTTGTCTCATCAATCATGAGACCCTCGTACTCAATCTCAGCAAATACTTTTACTGCTTTGTTTTCGAGCTTGCTAACCATCTCAAGCTCGTACGTATGTAGCTGAGACTTCTGAGCCTCCCATATGTCGATGAGATAGACAACGTCCTTCGCACCATAGGTAATCTGATCGACATTAAAGGGCGCTCCACGTAAGTCGATGAACTTGTTCCGAACTTCTTTGTCCAAAATGTCACCGCAATACCTTTCGACACATTTGCTGAGAGAATAGCCGTGGTCTTGCTTACCACAATGAATAACCCTCTCGGCCAGGTAAGTATCGTATATGTTCTCAACGTCGATTTTTCCCCAGTTCTTAATAAACTTATAGTCGAACTTGGCGTTGTGGAAGATTTTGATGGTATCTCTATCTTCAAGAACGGTTCTGAGTGGCTCGATTGAGATGTCTCTTGCATCAATTACGTATTGTCGGTCTTTATCTCCGATCTGCAACATAACCAATTTCTTGCAGGTGAAGTCAAAGCCCTCAGTCTCAGTATCAACACCGAGGACTGACTTCTCCTTACAATATGCCACACACTCATCTATGGTCGCTGTCTGGACCTCGTTCAACAAACTCTTCTGTCCTATGAATCTTATGCTGTTCACCTTGCATAAATATTAGTATCTGTTTAGCATCCATTAGCGAATAGATGCGACCACGAAAATTAATGCGATCTGAGTTCAATCGCACAGCCTTCTTGATAAGAGTATCAAGTTCATTCATCCCATCATCTTGCATGACGATGAAGATTTCTTTCATTCTACCCATTGTACATTGCCTAATTGCAGTTAAAAAAAAGAAAGCGTAGCGCCTCCTGCTGGGACGCTACGTTGATGCTTTCTATACAAATTATGCACTTAGCAGGATATAATGAGGTGCTTAGCTAGCAATCTCATTGGAAGCAACCCCAAACGGAGTTGCAGCAGCAGGCTGAGCTTGTGCAGACTCAGATGCAATAAACGTGTGACTGCAGTTATCTGCAAGCACCAAATCAGTGTGACGATACACAGGCATCTGTGTACCAGTCACGGGATTGGTGGCAACAACCACCTCACCAGTCGAAGGGTTGACCTTTGGGGTCTGACTCTTCGAGTAAGGATTCTTATCGAAGTTCTCAGTCACCTGAACAGCGAGCTGAGTTCCCTCGGGCATGCCGAGCTTCTGATAAAAATCGTCTGCAGTAAAGACAGGACTACCCATAGTCGCGTCACCTTCACGTGACCCGAGGATAGCAGAAGCCTTGTCTGCATTAAACGAACGAAGGGCAGTCACACGAGTGTGAGTACCAAGAGCCTCAGTGCCCTGTTCCAAACTAATCAACAGCGAATTTGCGCTGCTTGCATCGTTGGTAGGACGCTCGACTGCCTGTTGAAACTGGACAGTCATTTGGTTCTTGGTGCTGTTCGTATTGAACCACCACTTACGGATGACCACTTTGCCCGTGGCCAGGGCGTTCTCATAAGCCGGGTTATTCATGGCTATGATAAATTAAAAGAAAAGAATGGGGACACTTGATGGTAGTCCCCGACACCAATATCATTCAACGAGGATGACTAACTCGGAAGTTGTTAGTAAGCTCATTGTTCCAAACATGCCGAGTCAATCCGATACCATTGTGGTCACCATCAACCCCAATTGTGATGTGAGGTATAGGAAGATGCCGTTCGATACCAGGAAACAAAGCCTCCATCTTGTGATGGAACTTCAAGTGATGCTCTCCTGGTTCAATCATGTACACAAGAGACTTGCGAAGGCCATCGTCGTATTGCTTCTCAATGATACGCATCTCATCATCGTCTGATATGTGGATGAACCTCTCTAGATACTCATGCGTAGACATCATGAACTCATTGACTGCATCTATGTAACGAGGCTCAAGAAGCTCACGGTTGGCGTTAATATGCTCACTAATAATCTTACCAGCTTTGTACCCAAGGATGGTGATGTGAAGCTCCTCTTTTGCTTTGAAGCCCATGCCTTGAGCCTGGTGTCTAAAATGTGGCGTATGAACTCTTGAATGCTTCAAGAGTACCAACAGCGTGTGATTCTTATCATCAAAATCAATTTTCTTTTCCATCTGTATTTAGTTTAAGAATAGAGCACAGTGTGGAATCGAACCACAATACTTCAATAGTGAAAACCGATTCAACTATGATGCTGAAGTATCTCCAAGCTGTGCATAAAGATGTGTGCTATCCATGAGCTTATTGTTATTAACCTGACGTAAACCCTACCCGCAGGCAGTTCTCGGATTCCATTACTCTTCTCCGGTATATAAATAACGTATACTCATCTTGCGTGTACTTGACTGCAGGAGTAATCCTTTGAACCTGCACGGCACACATCTGGTCGTGTTTAACTTGACTGTGGAATTACGACCAATACCAACAGCTGCCAGGCATGTTTCAAGAGAGCCTATCCTCCTGCTGATTCCACAGCAATATTCGCACGGTACATAGCCCGTGACTAACTCATTCTTACCATCAGAATGTAATGAGTCTCCCCATGTGAGACCAAGGGTAATTCACTGTGTTTACAGATTCATGACGATGACTACAAGGAGCACAATGGCTCCCTGTATCATCAAGATGGCTGTTGACCTCCTCACAGCATTCTGAGTTGGTCATTGAGATTGTAGACAGAACGCTGTGCTCTGTCTGCAAATCGTACATGGTCAGCGAACTGACCGAGCAACGCTCCTTGGTTCTCACCTGCGTTGTAAAGAATTTTTTCTCGCACCTCATAAGCAAGCTTCGAGTGAAGCTGTTGCTTTTTGAGTTCAATATCGAGCTGCTTCTCGAGCTCTTGAATTTGTCCTTCTTTTGTTTTGCTAAGTAAAATCATGCTGTATGTTCTTGAAGTTTGTAAGCGATGATGTTGTCGATTTCTGAAAGCTGGTCAGCTATATCTCTAATGAGTTGCTCTGCTTCCTTGTTGTCATGTACTATGTGCTCAAGACCTTCATGCAGATCTTCTACGATTCCAATGAATTCGTAGTCAGTGTCTTGGTCACTGGCTTGCATTATATCTCTCCAGATCTTCATTGCCAAGAGCTCGTACTCTTTGAAGTTGAACAGCTTTAGGTTGTTTACATATACCATAGACAATAGGTATACAACACGTTCTGCAAGTTGTTTAGGTGTCATGATTAAATGAAGTTGATTGCTACGTAAATCCAGAATGCAACAACAACTACGAGAGCTGTGAATGCATAGCTAGTAAGAATGAAAGTTTCAGTCTTCTTGTCCATATGTTTGAAAGATCCCCAGCAGCCTCTCGTCAGAGGTGCCAGTTCCGCTCCTAACGGCTTTTCTGTTGCCCCGCTTACGTGGTAGAGCTTCTAATGTCTCTACTCTTAAGTTGTACGCTGTCGTTGTTCGTCAACGGTGACAAAGGGCGAAGTGAAGTATGAAGAGGAATCGAACCTCTTTGTTAACCATTCATACTTGAGTGTGCTTACTTGGTTACGTGATATGCAAACAAGAAACACAAGGCCTTTAAAGTGAAGTACATCACTCCTGCTATTGTTGGTGTCATGTGTAATACAATCATTAGTTACGTTCGAAAGTGAATACGATATTCTGAAGGATAGTAAGGTCCTTGTCTGTCAAGCTTGTATGTTGAGACTGGTAGTCTAACCAATTCAAAGCTTCGTGCCTCGTTGCGAAGTTGTTGTCAATGAAGTTGGCTATCATCCATGAGCGTGTGTCGTGGTCTTGCAAGTAAGCAAGATGTTTGATGATATGAAGAATGAAGTCCATCATGTGTAATACAATTGAATGTCAATGAATTGATAGCTAAGTGGAAAGAGATAAAAAGTGTGGAGAGTGGCTATCACCTCACTCTCACACACTAGCCAATACCTCTTGCCCTCGGCAGACCGCTTACGCGGCCGCCTCGTCCTCTTGGGCTTTGAGGATGAGGTCGTACAGAGGTGTGCCCTTCCTGACGAAGCGTGGCTTAGGCACAGTGCCATCGGCATTCAGCTTGGTAGGTTCGGCGACAAGGTACTCCCCGGAAGGAGTAAGTTGGAAATCAGAAAAGTGCATAATGGTGGCGTGGGTTTGACGCCGTTAGATAGTAGGGGTCTTGTTTGGTGTAGGTTCACGCTCTCAAAAATTTTATCCCAAAAATTTTTTTATCTTAGTAGTATGAAAACCACAAGCACTTTTACTCCTAAAGACAAAGTCAATCGACCTGGAATCCATGCTAAGACTAAGACGTCTAAAAACAAAAAGTCTAAGCTGTACAAGAAAGCGTACAGGGGTCAAGGCAGGTAGGGTCACAACCTTAACCTGCAATGAAACTTGATGACGACACAAACTTTGGTATTAATATTAAATGGCTAATTCAAATTGTTGGGGGAGTCGGGGGAGCTGTGTGGATATACTTCACAATAATGCAAGCTATCTCTAGCCTTGAGATAGAAACCCTGCGGCACAATCAAGAGATTGAATTGAATTCTGAGTTCAGAGTCAAGTGGCCAAGAGGAGAGATGGGCAGCCTCCCAGACGATGCTGAGCAGAACCTCAGGTTAAATCACCTAGAAAGAGATGTAGAACATCTACAAATTTTAGTTGATGAACTACGTCAGAAGAATTGCGATTGACTATATTTGCATCTAGAAACCTCAAAGGAGACCGGCCCTGAGGTAACCAGGAAGGGCCTAGACATCGGGTTTTAGTAGGGTACTACCATAGGTATCTGAAAGTCGTCCCCGGTAGTTTCGAAAAGTGCGATGGTATAAAACTCGGGTGGGAACAAGGCTATAGGCTGAAAGAAATGCCCCCACGTAGGCTAAACACGGCGAGCGGAAATCCATCGTTAGACACGAAAACTGAGGGGGAAAATTGTATAGTTATGAGAGAAATTAACCGCATTATCATTCATTGCTCAGCTACCCCGGAGGGTAGACATGTAACTGCTGCTACTATTCGTGATTGGCATATGAGAAAAGGCTGGTCAGATATCGGGTATCATTATGTTATTGATATTGAGGGATGTATAGAAGCTGGGAGACCGATAGACAAAATAGGGGCCCATACTAAAGGTCACAACAAAGACTCTATCGGGATATGTTACATTGGGGGAGTAGCCAAAGAAAAGAATGAGAAAGGTCAGTGGGTAGCTAAAGACACTATGACTGATCAGCAAGAGCATGCTATGCGTGAGCTCATCTACTCTCTGCGTATGGTGGCAGACAAGCAACTCTCAATACACGGACACAACGAATTCGCAAACAAGGCTTGCCCCTCCTTCAAAGTGTCTGAAAAATTCAAAGACATACTATAAGTATTTTCTTTATATTTGCCATAAACCAAGCATTATGGCATTTAACTTTCATCCTACCCGTGATTGGGTAGTGCTCCCAATACGAGAGCAAAAAGAAAAGAGCGGTATCCTCCTAGCCGGAGGTGCAGAACGTAGTCTGCGTAGCAATATCCTAGAGGTAGTAGCTGCTGGTCCTAGTTGTGAAAACATCAAGAAAGGGGACACAGTAATGGTACACCCCACAACCGAAGGTCTAGTGATCGAGGTTGATGGGGAAAACTACGTTATGGTAAATGAATTCCAAATCTGCGGTAAGTTTTATTGATGACTGGTACCGTCACCATACCGCTGAAAGACTTCGACGAATTACGAGAAGCAAAATCCAAAGCAGACGAGTCTCAGGTAAAATTAACTCGTGCTGCAAAGGAGCTAGAAGTATTTCTATCCTTCCTTGTTACAAGAGAAAACCTGCAGGAATACGTAGACGAATTCAACAGACAGTCTCAAAGATCCACCATCTCCGTCATAGACGGGAGAGCAAAGATTGCATTCAATGACCCGAAGAATTAAAATACAACCCAACACCACGTATCAGTTCCTACAAGTATTCAATGGGATACTTGAGCTAACAGACAAAGAGCTAGAAGTACTCTCCTTGTTCATAGACAACAGCAGTACTGTAGACCTATGCTCCATAGACAACAAAAAGGTTGTAGCTGAGAAGCTGAACATAGATAACCCGAACACGCTCAATATCTATGTCAAACGGCTCAAAGACAAAGGAGCCATCACAAAGACCAAAGATGGGTATAAAACAAGTAAATTACTTGAGCGTAATAAACAAGTCATCATAGAAATCAATTCATAATGCCTTCTATATACAAAATGGTGAAAGGCTTCGTCAAAGAAGCTGTAGAGTATGCCAAGCAAGGAGCCCCTCACGTAACTGCCAAGCAATACGAGGATAGACTCAAAGCATGTTATAGCTGTGAGCATCTCAAAAAGGATGTAGAAAGATGCGGTCTATGCGGGTGTTTGATAGAGCACAAAGCAAAGTGGGCTACGTCTAACTGTCCAGATGACCCCAAGAGATGGGAGAAGATTAAAGTGGGGTCAGGGGGAAAGAAAATAAAACTCAATGGACGAAAGAATAATTCTACAGAAGCTGGCGACGAAGTACGATCTCCCGATACAGAAGATTGAGGAAGCAGTGTACTATCAATTCAAGTACGTATCACAAATAATAAAGTCAGGGACATTCGAGTCAATACGACTCCCGTACCTCGGTAAATTCCATGTACTCCCCGGGAGACTTAAGCACTTGAATAATGCGAGAGCTAATAACTGTAAGTAACAACGTAGTAGTACCCTCCCCGTACGCTATCACCATCAGTGAATTCAAGGTACTGAAGAGCAATGAGCTTGGGGCTGTATACTTCTTTGCAGATCACAACTCCCCCTATGCTGTCTACGACGAAGACGAAAGGGAAGAGAAGATAGGGCAAGATCTAAAGATTAAGTTCACAGCTAAAGTGAGAGCGGGTATAGATAAATATAGGGAACTATCTGAGACTCACGCAGTTAAACTATTAAAAGCAGCCCGCATATCAGTTAACAAACTTGAGCACTACTTCAAAGGTATGGACCTTACACTGCTAGATGACCACGGTAAACCTGTATACTCAGCCAAAGACTTGATCATGAATCTAGAGAAGATGGGGAAAGTAGTACAGGGTCTAGAAGACCTCGAAGAGATAGTCAAGAAGCAACAATCTAAAGGCAACCCAAATCGTGGTGGGGTAGTAACTAACAAGTACTCACAGTAATGTTCAAGGACAGTCATAAATACTCCCCTGCAGCAGAAACATACTTAGAGAGAGGATTCTACACGGACTCCCTACCTGGGACTAAGGAGTATTATGACTATTGGGATGAGCAGAAGCAACGCTGCTTGACTGGGTATCTGGACATTACAGGGTTCCATTACTTCTACTTAAACTTCTGCCCTATCGACAGAGTCATAGACGAGCTGCTCCCTGACGGGAGTAACATAGCAAGGAGAGACCGTACGTTCCCTGCATTCTATGATGGGGACTACGAGTACTTCCATGCAATAGATAGATGCCGGAAAGAGAACAAACATATGATAGTGCTCAAGGCACGTCGTAAAGGTTTCTCGTACAAGGCTGGGGCTATGCTAGCACGGAACTACTTCTTAATGCGTAACTCCAAGAACTACGTATTTGCTAGTCAAAAAGAATACCTCATCGGGGACGGGCTTCTGTCCAAGGCATGGGACTTCCTGTCCTTCATAGATGACAACACAGCTTGGACACAGCCCAGACTAAGGGACAGAGAAATGCACAAGCAGTCAGGGTACAAGAAGAATGTAAACGGGGCAGACGTAGAGCTCGGGATGAAGTCACAGATCATTGGGGTGTCCCTGAAGGACAACCCTGATAAGGTACGTGGTAAAGCAGGGGACCTCATCTTCTTCGAGGAAGCGGGATCATTTGGGGGATTGCTTAAAGCATGGGAAGTAGCTATGCCTACTATGCGTCAGGGCTCCAAGACTCTTGGGACCATGATAGCATTCGGTACTGGGGGTGAGGAAGGGGTAGGGTTTGACGGTATGGAAGAACTGTTCTATCACCCTGACTCCTACGACTGCATGGCATTTGATAACGAGTGGGACGCAGGTGCCATGGGAACCAAGTGTGGGTACTTCGTCCCTATATATCAAAACCTAGATGGATTTATAGACGATGACGGTAATTCGCAGATACAAGAAGCTAAAGAGCACGAAGAGATACAGCGTGAAAAGAAAAAGGGTGCCAATGACCCAAAGGCTCTTGACCAGTATACGGCAGAGCATCCGTTCACTCCGCAAGAAGCAACGCTGCAAGTAACAGCTAATCTCTTCGACGTCACCTCACTCAAAGAACAGTACAACAAAGTAAAAGCTCATGACTTGCACAAAGAGGGAACAGCCGGAGTACTGTATTACAACAAGGACAAGAAAATAGCATTTCGCCCATCTCAAGAAGTCACTCCAGTCCTTAAGTTCCCGCACAGGAAAGGAGATAAAACAGAAGGGGCTGTAGTCATGTACGAAGCACCGTACTCTACTAAAGAAGGGGAAGTCCCACACAATCTGTACTTTGTGTGCCATGACCCATACGCACAGGAAAAGTCTGGGTCTAACGAGTCACTTGGAGCTGCCTTTGTAATGAAGCGCCCAAACAACGTATCTAAACCTGATGACATAATTGTAGCTAGCTATGTCGGACGCCCGAAGACACAAGATGAGTACAACCGTAATCTATTTATGCTCGCGGAGTACTACAACGCCAAGATCGGATTCGAAAACGATCGTGGTGAGCTCATTGCTTACGCGAAGAGATATCGCAAACTTCATAAGTTACAGGAGGAGTTTGAGATGCTGGATAAGAAAGAACTCAAATCCAGGAACGTACGACGACAGTACGGAATGCATATGACCGAGCAACGTAAGAGGCAAGGTGAGCTATATATAAGAGACTGGCTGATTACCCCTCGCCACACAGACGAGGACGGAAAGACAACACTTAACCTACACAGAATATACGATACTGCTCTTTTGCAGGAACTAATTAAGTTCAATCATAAAGGAAACTTCGACCGTGTTATGGCACTAATGGTAGGGATGTACCATACCAGAGAGCTATATAATAAAGAGGTCGTGGAAATCCTTAAGGATGGGGCTGCAGATGAGTGGTTTGATCGTATATATCAATAATTTTGTAAGACATGTATGGACAAGCGAACCTCCCTAAACAGCGTATTCCCAAGTCACAGAAGACGAAAAAGTGGAGGGAAGAATGTGTGGAAGCTTACATAGACTTATCTAAGTTCGGAGTCAGTGAACGGAGATCATATCTAAAGTCACTGTACGACTATTACAACGGAGTTATCGATGAACAAGACTACCGGTATGTGCTTAAGCCGTACGGTAAGACTAGGAATAACTTCCCATCTAAACTTAGGAACTACCCTATCATCAAGCCTATCATAGACTTGCTGCTCGGAGAAAAAGCAAAGCGACCTCTGAACTATACAGTAACTGTTACTAACTCTGATAGTACATCTATTAAAGAGCAGGAGAAGCACGCCATGCTTATGAATATGGCAAATGAGATGTTTGCTCAAAAGATGTCTCCGCAAGAACAGCAAGGGCAACAACAACAGTCCCCGAAGCAAATAATAGATGAGTTCGAAAGAACCTATGTAGATAGTCGCGCACTAAAAGGTCAAGCTGCTATCAATTACATAATGCAGAACCAAGAAGTTAAAGACAAACTTCTAAATGGATTTTTTCACTACTTGGTTACTGGGGAAGTATACTCTCATAAAGGTGTAGTACGTAATGATCCATTCTTTGAGATACTTAATCCTCTAGACATAGACTACGATAAAGATCCAGATCTTGAATTTGTAGAAGATGGGGATTGGGCTATTGTACGTAAGTACGCGCATGCATCTACAGTCATAGACATCTTTGGGGAGTCCCTGACAGACGAGCAGATACTAGAGCTAGAGAACCCACAGCAGACATCAGCTGATTCTTATTTGCTGTACAGGGCAGAAGCTAACGGTAGTGATGAAAATATCTACCGCAACAGACTCGTAGAATGCATTACTGTATACTGGAAAAGCAGAAAAAGAATAGGATTCCTGTCCTATCCCGACCCTATGACTGGGAGTATGGAAGAGATGGTAGTTCAGGAAGGCTACAAAATGCCTGCGAAGTATAGAGAAATAGGGGCTAAGATAAGATACGAGTGGGTCAATGAAGTATGGGAGGGCACACGTATAGATGGGAGATTCTATATAGACATAAACCCCATAGCTAATCAAAGGACATCCATGGACAATCCGTCCAAATGTAAGTTGCCTGTAAATGGGAGAAAATACTCAGACATAAACTCCGATAATATATCAGTAGTAAGTCTAGGTATCCCCTATCAGCTGAACTACAATATCTTCAAGTATCGTATGGAACTAGCTATAGCTCGCTCCAAAGATATCATAGCTCAGTTCGACATCAACATGATCCCCAAGAAGTGGGACATGGACAAGTTCATGTACTTCGTAGAAGGTACAGGTATTGCATGGGTTGACTACAACAAAGAAGGTATACAGCTATCTCCACAGCATCAGTCTGTGTTGGACATGTCTATTAAGACAATAGACCAATACCTGCAACTGCTCGAGTCCATACAATTAGAGTGGGAAAAGATATCTGGAGTCAACAGACAACGTCAAGGTGGTATAGGACCATATGAAGGAAAAGCTGTATCACAACAAGCTATTGTACAATCATCTCATATAACCGAAGATTTATTTAGAAAATATTCTAGGTTCGAGCAAAGAGAACTGCAAGGTCTACTTGATTATTCTAAAGAAGCCTGGGTGAATGGTAAGAAAGGTATGTACGTCATGCCTGATACTACGATACAGATGTTTGACCTCTCATCGATGGAATTGATGGAGTCAGAGTTCGGAATCTTTGTGTCTGACTCTGGGAGAGATCAAGACAAGCTTGAACAAGCAAGAGCTATTGGACAATCAATGGTGCAGAACGGAGTACCAGCATCTGCAGTGCTTGATATGTTTGATACTGAGAACTTTATCGGCCTTAAGGATAAGATTCGCAAAGCAGAGAAAGCTCAAGAAGAATTGCAACAAGCTCAGCAGCAAGCACAGCAAGAACAGCAGCAACAGCAAATGCAGATGGAGCAGCAGAAGATGCAGATGGAAGAGCTTAGCAAAGACAAAGACCGTCAGGTTGATATTGAGGTAGCGCTTATAAATGCAGAAGCACGAGATCAAACTGACAAGTTGCAGATTGATATGGAGAAGATGATGCGAGACTTTGAAATAAAAGAAAAAGAATTGCAACTAAAAGAAAAAGCGCTTTTCACTGAAGGTGATACTGAACCTAACGGGGTATGACAAACAAAGAGCGTAGAAATATTGTAAATGACGCAAAAACTCGTGGATACACGGGTAGTTACGTAGATCTTTTTAAGGAAGCTGCATTAAATCCTACAGGAACACCAACTCCTGATAATGTAGCAGTAACTCCTCAAGAACAAGAAGCAGGGCTGAGACCATACCACGATGCCGGGGATACGAACGCATCTATGGCATTCAAAGATGTGCCTCCTAATACCCCATTCAATACAGTCGGAATGAAGAGGCCGATTGATATTAAAAAGTATGATAAGCAGGGACACCTCGTAAAATCATGGAACAGCGTTCCCCCCGGCATCCAAAATCTCGACACTGGTCCAAATGCAGGTACAATAATTGAGACTCCTGCACGTATGCAAGAGGGCGGTCCTGTAAAAAAACAAGTAGGTCCTAGGGTACCTAAACAAGATACCCCAGTAAGATCTACTGAGAGTAGGAACTTAGACAACGACTCTACTTACAATACTAAAGGGTGGTTAGCTGCAGGTGCTCCCGGAGGGATAGACCCGGGAGACGGAGAGTTTCATGGGGCGAGTGTAGACCCAAACACAGGAATGTGGCTTAAAAGCAAAAATCATTCTACAGCCTGGAAGGAACACTTAGGAGCACAGCTTAGCCCTGACCAGTTCTTCAAAGAAAATATGGCAGTTGTAAACCCAGAAGGATACTTCGGGAATAACCAGCTGCAGTATGTTCCTAGGAAAAAACAACAAGTAGGAGGGTACAACCCGGGTGAGTATATGAATGAGATGCAGCCCAAAGTATTCCCGAATCAAAAAAGGGATGCTAAATGGGTCAAGTATACTACAGATCACGACTTTGCAGGGAGATTCCCAGGAGAAACAAGGAGCAACAGAGAGCTTGGGTTAGAAATATCTAATAGAAATACTGTTTCACTCGTCCCAAACCCAGATCTACAATCTGCAATTGAAAGTAAAAAAGTAAAAGCTCAGTATGGATCTTTTGTTGCCGGCCAAAAGCGAGACGAGCTAAATAAAAAACTTGCCGGAATGAATGCTGAAGACCGGGAAGCATACATGCAGACTGAGGAATACGATAAGGAGTTTAGGCAAACATTGGGACAATCAGAAGCTATTCAGTACGTACCATTAGTAGAAGGTATAACATTTGGAGCAGCACTTGCTCCATTAGCAGGACCAGCTTTTGGTCGTGCTACTACTGCGATTAACGAAGCTGCTGGAAGTTTGTATACAGCTGCAGGTGATGCTGTTGGGGCACTTACTAATACAATAGGCAGTACACGCGCAGGACAAGCTATGGCAGCAGGTAGAGATGCTCTTGCATCAAGTAGATTGGGACAAGCAGGACAAGCTATTTACAACTATGCCCAAGCGCCAGGTCAATATATTGCAAATTCCAGGCTTGGACAAGCTATGGGAACAGCGTACAATGCTCCGATATCAGCACTAGGAGGTCAAAGTTTTAAAGGAGCAATTAAACCCTTTATGACTTGGTATGGTCTGACTCAAGGTGACGATGTTGTTAGAAAACTATCAGAAGGAGATATAACAGGAGCTGCAAGTTCTGCATCAAAAATGCCAGGTTTGGGGGGAGCCAAAAATGCTGTTACTCAAGCAATCAACACGGCAAAAACAATAGGGTACTTAGATGATAGTGCTACTGCTGCTGTTAATATAGCTTCAGGAGAAGCAACTGTTGATGACGTTTTAGATTTAACAAAAAGCACTCCTGGTACAAGTGGAATTAGATTCGTAGGGAACACCGCAAAGAATGTAGTCGGGAATGATGCAGAGGAAGATGTATCTATAAACGTAGAACCTCAGTTAAAAGAAAAAGAACCTAGGGGCAGAAGTGAGCGGTATGATAGAATGGGAAATGTAGTTACTGAATTTGAGTTTCAGGAAACTAGCGAGGGAAGAAGAGCTCCTCAACGTGCTCAAAGAAGTTATGATCCTATGACTTTAGGAGGGTACAAAAAACGACCAGTGCGATATAATAATAATCGCTATAAAAAATACTTTAATAAAAGCAAGCCATAAAACACTAAATACCTTTGTATAATGACAGACCCAAACGACAAATTAGATTTCAACTCGATATCGTTCGATGACGTTATCGGTGACGGGGCACCGGGCCTTGACATAGTTGAAGAAACCTTGCCTCAAGAAGTTGAGGAAGAAGAACCTATTGACAACGAACTAGACGAGGATGCTAGGGGGTATGGGGACGAAGATGATGATGATGATGATTATCACCGCCCAGAAGAAGAAACTTACGTAGAAGATGGATACGAAGATTCAGATCCCCCAATAGCACATCAAATTTCTGATATTCTAGGCTACGAACTTGAGAACGAGTACGACGATACAGTTGAAGGCCTGACAGAATATGTAAGAGATATTTCTCAAGAAGTTGCAGAGGAACAGCTAAATGAACTGTTCGAGCAATTTCCAGAAGTTCAACGGCACTTAGACTATGTGCTTGCAGGAGGAGAGTCAGATCAATTCTTTGAAGCACATAATCCGCAGAACGATTTCTCAAATCTGCATATGTCTGAAAGAGATACCATGACTCAAAAGGCTGTACTGTCTCAGTACTTCCAGTACAAAGGTCATGACCAAGCTTTCATTCAAGATATGCTGGATGACTATGAAGACAGTGGTAAGCTCTTTGATAAAGCTAATCTTGCCAAAGAGTCTCTAGCACAAGTGCAGCAACAGCAACGTGAAGAGATGTTCGAACAACAACAACGACTCTTTGAACAGCAAGAAGCTGAAAGAGAGCAGTTTTGGGATGGGGTAGCAAATACACTTGAAGAAGGACGAGAGTTTGCAGGGATTAGAATTCCTGACAGAGATAAGTCTACATTCTTTGAGTATATCTCTGCACCTATAGATGACAGCGGTAGAACCCAACGAGACATAGACTATTCAGAAGCTGATATGGATATCAAGCTTGCAATAGACTACTTGATGTTTAGCGGGTTTAACCTAGAAGATATTATTTCTACAAAAGCTAAGACTGAAAGCGCACGCAATTTGCGTGATCGTATTGTCTCTAACCAAGAGAGAGTACGTAATGCTAAAGGTCAAAGCAGAAGTAGACAAACAGCATTTGATCCAGACAATCTGGACATAAACGCGCTTTTTCAATAAGCAACCTAACTTTTAAATATAGACAATCATGGCTTTGATGCAAGTACTGAAAACGTACTATAACGATTCGCAGATGACCGACACAAACTCGTTGGTTAATGCATTGATGGAGAAACCCGAAGAACTCTCCCCAATTATCACGCACTTGGCTGGACGTGAAGAGAAGAAGTTTCCGCTTTCTTTTCTGACCGAAGGGGTTGGAAACACACGCTCGATCAACCGTTGGGAGTACGAGTACCGTGTTAAAACTCATGAAGTCAACGTCCGCCCGGTCGTTAGTGTTAAACAAATAGCAGCTGGTGGCGATACCGCTATTGGTGCTAGTGGATCTACCTTCAAGGTAGTGTTCCCCGACAAGTGGTTCATCTTTCCTTACACGCTCGTCTCCCAATCTGGTGAGCTTGCGCGTATCATGAAAGACCCTGAGCCTGTTGGTGATGGATATGAGTACACCCTTCAGTTGGTTAAGCCCAATGCAGGTGGACTTAGTGCAGCTGCAGGTGGTGACCTTGCTACTGGTGCTCTCTGGGGTATGCTGTATGCTAACGTTGGAATCGACTTCTCAAGAGGTAACGCTTCCAACTGGACAGCACCTGGCCTCGTCCGGTCTAAGATTGGAACGATTCGTAAGTCCTACCAGTTCTCTGGTAACGCAAAGGACTACGTTGCTGAGTTCAATCTCCCGACCAAAGAAGGTTCTTCCACCAAGTTGTGGATGGACTACGAGGAGTACCGCCACATGCTGAAGTTCAAGGAGGAGTGCGAGATGTACTACTGGTACGGTCAGCGCACCCATGACGACAAAGGTCGTACGACGATGACTGACGAGAATGGTCAGCCTGTTGTTTCTGGTCCTGGTCTGCTTGAGCAAATCATCAACAAGGATACCTACTCCACCCTGACTCAGAAGAAGATGGAGGATGTTATTGGTGACTTGTTCTATGGTATGACTGATGCTACTGATAAGCAGGTTACTCTGTATACCGGTATCGGTGGTGCACGTGAGTTCGATAAGGCTCTGCGTAACTACTATGCTGGTGGTGGTTTGAACCCTTCGGGCATTGCTGCTGATAGTGGTAATAACGCTTACCTGCGCACGACTGAGTCCAAGTTCATTACTGGAAGCGGACGTAGCCTTGGTATTACTGGTTACTTCACCAGCTATGACCACATTGATGGTCACACGGTAAACGTGGTGAAGTCTCCTCTGTTTGATCATGGTCCTGTTGCTCAAGCTTCTAAGAAGCACCCCGAAAGCGGTCTCCCGCTCGAAAGCTACAGAATGGTCTTTGTTGACCAGTCCAACTATGACGGAGAAAACAATCTCCAGATGATTAACAAGAAGGGTCGTGAGATGCTTCGTTGGGCTGTTGCAGGTTCCGTCGTCCCGAAAGGGTTCAAAGAGTCGGATACCCGCGCAAGCGATATAGACGGTGCTTCTGTGCACATGCTGAAGACGGCTGGTATCCTGCTCCGCAGATTTGATACTTCGCTGGATTTGCAGTGCACTGCATCGTAATTTGGTGTTTGGTTTGCATGAAGGGGGGACTGCGAAGGTGGTCCCCCTGAAATGCGACTCTACATATAAGTTATTCTTAAACTAAAAAGAACATGAAAAAAGTGTACATCAGACGTAAGGAGCTTAACGGCTACCTTCCAAAGGAAATCCTCTCAACGGCGAGGATATCAATCGGTTCAATTTATGTGGGCAGACAACCCCTGAAAGGGTTTGAAGACGAAGAATCCAAAAAACACCTAAGACGGATTCTTGACGTTCCCCCAGATCATCCTAGCTGGCCAGCTCTTGAAAAAAATTACTGGTCATCTATGAGTCTAAAAGTTCCATTCGAAGGAGTAGAGCTTGATATAACTCTTGATGATAATGGAGACGCTGTCAATCCTCAAGACTATGCTACATTCAGATGGTGCCAAAGGCACAGACAAGTAGCAACGTCTAAGGAAGAGATGGATAAAAGTAGTCACAAAAAATTCTACATCTATGATCCACAAGAAGACTTGATTAAGTCCAACAACAAGATCAAGCTTAGCAAAGATGCTGATAAAGAGTTCATCAAAATCTCATCCGACGCGGATAAGATGCGAAGAGTTCTTAGAGTATTGACTAAACAGAACACGGATAAAATGACTGACATGGAAATAGAGAATACTCTCTACGGACAAAAGAGCAGTAATCCAGGTTTGTTCCTAAAAGTATCTTTGGATAAGAACCTTGATGTTAGAGCTGAGATAGAGGAACTGATCGAGCGGGGAGTACTTCGCAAAATTGGGAACCAAATTATCCATGAAGATGAAACAATTGGGTCCGATATGACGGACACTATTGTGTACTTCAATAACAAAAAGAACTCAGGTGCTGTAAACGCCATGAGAGCAAAACTTAAAACACTAGCATGACAGTAGAGGAGATGCACGTAGCAGTAAACTTGGGAGTGCAAAAAATTGCATCATTCCAAGCAGATAACTTGTTGTCGGAAGAAATCGACTATGAGCTTAATACTGCTGTACGCAGACTTATCTCCCAACGCTACAACATGCTAGGCAACAAGTATCGGCGGGGGTTTGAACAGTCTCAGAAGAGACTCGACGACCTCCGCCATCTTGTTGAAGACTATACCACGCAGAACTCCAGCTATATGGGGATAGGGTATACGTCACGCACGAACGGGAATATTGATATCTACAGATACAAATTTCCTAATGACTATATGTTCTTGATTAATGTGTTGTCAGAAGTTACTTATGATTGTAGGAAAGATCCTGTACAGATAACTGAAGGATACACATACAAAGAATATTTGAAGATATCTCTTACAGTTCCTGCACCTGGGTACATGATACAAAGTATAGCAGTAGCTGATCAGGAGGGACTCCCTGAGACAGTAATATTTGGACAAGAAGGACTTAGCTATGATTACTTGATAGGTCCTTACTACAGTGGTAATATCAATCCTAGCTTGTCCAACAATGACAGCTTTACTGATAGATACTTCGATACTGTAGCTACTGACTCTCCCCCAGCTGATGGAAACGAGCTATATCTAGAGAGAGTGTTTCAGGTTGAGGGTCAAGGATTTAACCAGTTTGACGGAGGTGCTATGTCAAACAATGATCCAGATGTAGACGGTAACATTTACAACGGAGCTTACGCTATAGTAACCTGGGTAAATCCAAGCACGCTGGAAACTTTGGAGCAGGTAAATAATCTAGATCCAACAACAACAACTATCGAGACTAGAGTTGCTAACTATGGATTCCCAGCACCACCTCAAATAAGGATCTCAAGAACTAACTGTAAGTTCTCTCAACAAGATGATATTTACGCAATTCTTGATGACCCATTTAATAGCACTTCTCCGTCAGGAATATTGTATACAGTTCAAGAAACTTTCTTAGATTTGTATACTAATAATACTTTTGTACCGAACTCGGTTCAAATTAAATACATACGTAAACCCGCAACGATCTCTCGTAGGTTTGGTGTGGGATGCGAACTACCAGAACATACACATCATGAAGTTGTGGAAATGGCAGTGAAAAGCATCTTGGAAGGCTTCGAGTCTCCGAGATATCAAACGCAATCTAGGGAAGTCCTGGAGAGCGAGTAATTTTTGTATAATAGTCTTAAAAATATATCATGAGACAAGTTTTTTTCAAGACCGTGGACGCTTTGGAAGCTGCGGCAAGTACAGCAGGAGATGCTAGATTCAATGACCTGGAATCAGGTAAATTGGGTTTCTGGAACCTCGATGCTGCTACTGGAGGTGATTGGTTTGCTACTGCTTTGTTTCAAGCTGCAATTGACACTGATGCTGAAGCTGGCGACGACACTACAGGCTTGACCACTATTGCTAACCCAATTATGTTGAAGAGAAGTCTTCAAGTTGTACAGGGTTTTACCAGTGGTAATCCTATTGCTACTCCGATCATCAACACAAGAGACGTAGTTCGTGTGACTGCTGAAGGTTATGTTGCTAGCACAAAGCATCAGCAAACAGTAACTTTTGCAGCTGGAGATGCTGGAGATGAAGTGCAGCTCAGATTTGTTGTACGCACTGCTCACACGGGATACCTCGACTATGTCAATGGCGAAACTGCGTTTTCCGATTTGACCGGAGAAGGTTATCACTTCCCACTGGGTGTGTTCAACACTACTAACCACAAGGTGATCAACTTCAGCTTTACTGCAACTAATAGTGGTTCTGACAATGGAGCTGCTGCTTGCGTAACTGCAATCGAAGGTAACGAAACGTTGAACGCAATGTTCAATGTTGCTGTGGCTAACACCAATACGGTTACGTTTGATGCTCGCCACGCTGGTGTGATCTTCGATATCATTGCTGATAACCTTACTGGTAGCACTAGCCTTACTGTTACTCAGTCAGCTAATTGGACTCCAGGTGTTGGTAATGCTTGGCAAGCTCGTACAGATGAGTTGAAGTCTCGTGCTATGGCAGGACACTACAACCGCATGTACTTCCCGATGGATTTCCAAAACTTCGTTACTGCTGCAGATACAGAGTACGACAGATACGAAATCACCTACAAAATTGATGGTGATCGTGCTGTTGTCAAAGGATCTCAGTATGGTACTGCTATTATCTACGAAGTTAATGGTCAGAACGACGTCGGCGTTGTCCTCAACGCAGGTACGGCTGATCCGGTTGCTACCAAAACAGAGTACGTATTTGCTTAATTAATATGGGGGGCATCACACTAGTGGTGCTCCCCTATATTTCTATCAATCATGGGTCTTAAGCATCTAGCAGCAAATACTAAGTTGAAGGTAACCAGCAAAGGAGTTCAACCAAACTCCACTTTTGTTATTACCGTAAATAATCTTAGCTCTGGAAAACAATTTGTTTCTAGATCTAAAAGCAGATCCAGTACGTTTATCTCAACAGTTACTGCAGACACTAGAGGTGTAAATAAAGTAACTGTTACTGATAAAAATCAAACGATAGTTAAAAGCTACGTTACTGTAGGTAGCGCTGAAATAGATTGCTGCATTGCCAAGCTGGTTCATGACGCAATCAATTGCACATGCAAGTGTAATAAGTGCAAAGAAGATCTTGAAAGAGCACAAACTATTAGGCTTTTGCTTCAAGCTGCAAAGTATGAAGCTACACTTGGACTGACTGATAGTGTTCAGGACAAGTACAACAAAGCAAAAGAGTTGTGCACTGAAGTATGCGCTTGTGGCTGCTAACAAGTGACATATGAAAGGCAAACATTCTAACAATAAGCTGGTATTTGTATACCAAGACAAGACTGAAAGAGCAGCTGCAAGTAATCCATCACTGAATGCAGCTGAAAGCGGATCTTGTGTAATTAGAGTTGTACAAAATTGCATAGACCCTGCAAACAATATTCAGACGCATCACGACTACGTTAGCAGCGGTGCGACACAGCTTGCCCAAATAGGAATAGATTCACTGGTAAGTGCTAGTGTGTCAGGGATAATAAGAACTAGTCAAACAGGAGCTAGTTCATTTGAGTCTACGTCTGATATAGTACAATCTATTAGTCACTTCCAAATAGGAGGGGCTAAAGTGATAGATATAGTCATATCGCAAACCTTGCAGAGTATTATCAATACTCAGTCAAATCTGTACAAGGCAGTAGTAGAACTCAACTTTATTTCTGGGGATGTAGAAGATGTGGTGCTTAACCTTAAGCCTGCCGATGGCTGTGCTTTAATCATAAGTCCAGATCAATTAACCATACACGGACCTATCTCTGTCACGGCCGGCAATGAAGATCCTGATCTTCCACCTGGTATGACAGGCAGTAGAGTAGCCTACTCGTTTTCAAAGATTTACAGAAGACTAAACGAAAGGTCAAACGCTTCGACTAGTACAAACAATACTACAAGAAAGCAATATGGTATAGGCTACAAAGGGCATGCAACTTTTACGATGCCTTGGGGAGGTATTTTTGATGATCTATCGTCAAAGACTTTGTTCGGTACATTTCCAGCTGGAAATCAAAGCTGGCTTTCTGAGAGCGGATACGCTACTGCAAAAACTACTTATGTAAATTGGTTTACAGGTATTAATGATGTAACTAATGTTAGATTCCCTAACCCTGATATTTTTCAGATAGGAAATGGCCAAGGGCAATCACCACCAGCATTAGCACTCAGCACCCAAGGAGTTAATTTCAGTAACTTCTTCGGATCAAAAATAATTGTAGACAGAACAACCAGCGATAGCTCAACTCTAGCGTTTTTGGTAAAGCCGGAGGGAAAACTGTCTTTTGGTAAACAGTTTGGGTGGTTTTCTACGTTTGTAAGCGGAGACATAGTGTCCCCGACAGGGCAAGTGATGGTATCTGAGAATAGTGAGAACTATGGTGTACCTCCTATATTCAGAGAAAGCTTTCAAGCTCCTAATAATGGCACTGGTGTAGATAGACCTGGACATTTTTGGTGTGCGTTCTCTGACACTATTCCTGCAGCTGATGGAACAGCAATAGCTAATGATTTTGGTCTTACATCTCTTAGCACAACTTTCGGACCAAATCCACAGAATCAAAGTACAGACCCAACAGAGTCTAGGTACAGCAAATTATTCTACGGAGGGAGCAACACAGATTGGCATCTTCCAGGACATACAAATGTGAGTACAGGCAGCGTAGTAAACACTAATTTTAGTACTGCTTATATAAACTCATATCTAGCTGACTACGCGCCTGAGACTATAAGACCTTACTATGCACTAATAGTTGTAGAAGATACAAAGCTTTCAGGTACAGCATTAAATAGTAAAATAAGACTAGGATCTCTAGACCAAATAACTAGTAATTATGGGGCAAGCTTTTTCTACCCAGGAAGTGCTGGAACAAGCAGTGACCCATATGTACCTGTGTTCAAAGGCATTGCTAGAATATGCACAGTAACAAGATATACTTTAACAAGTGACACAACTCTTGGGCTAAGCTTGTCTAATAGCCTCAGGTTGGGAGGACTGGATGATAATTCTCTAGCAGATGTACATGGAATATATGCATCGCTTGTTCCGCATACAAATCTGAATATCAACGAAAGTCCAACTCAAGGCTTGGGACCTGATGACGAATTGTTTTACAGCCTCTTGTTTGCAGGTCACACTTATCCAAGACAGTTAACTGGGTCTCTGCAGGATACTATGTGTGGACATATGCCGCAGGTAAATGCTGCTGCTTTTCAAACCTGGAGGCTAGGTCTTGACTGTTTGCGTACCGATGGAGCAAACATACTAGTAGGACAAGGAGAAATTCAAGTTAGTGCACAGGACATAGTAGTACTTAATAGTGGAATAGTTCCAGACCCGTACAACGGTTTTAGTCCAAGTGATCAAGATAGCACTGACTCAAGAGGTAGGGCAATATCAAGGAACCATCCAGTAGGATGGGCAGGAAACAAGGACCAACAGGTAATAACTCCATCCTATGAGCACTTCATAAACTCACAGTTTGGAGTACGTCCGTACCCAATTACATCTCGGTCATACCATACTGACTTGGGAGAAGATGCAACATCTCCTGTACCTCCGTACCCGTATGCCCCAACTATGTTCCTGACTCAAACTTTGGGTAAACCTGGATATGCAAATTTTGTAGGACCAGAGTCAGGGACTACTGGCTATTTCCACCCCCAAGTAAGCGACAGTAATGATGGTGAAACATTTTTAACTAGCGCTGGGCAGCAGGGAATAGTAATACCCACATCAGCTAACACTGGGTTTAATGAGTCATTTTTCACAGGAACTGACCAATGTTTTACTGGTCAAGCAAGCACTGTGACTTTAACTGGAGTATCAGGATCTCTCTCGAGTGCTATAGGTACAGGAGAGCTAAAAATCAGATACGAGTTTTTCTATACAAACAACTGTAGCGGAGAATTTGAAACTGATGCAGGATCAAAGATAGTTCTAGAAAACAGCGACACTCTAGCTAATAGAATAACTAAGGTTAGGCAGATATTCCCACATATAGAATATCGACCACTAGCTATGGACAATGCGCTCAATGAAAGCCCATTGGCATACAAACTGATTGTAGAAGACAACAATGATGTCGATAATATATTTATTGACAGTATAGGGTCAAACTCATATAGGCTAGTTGTAGAGATAACAGCAGACTCCGATGACGTAGCATTTTTGGAGGGCGCTGACGTAAACTTCCCTTATGGAGATATATGGCCAGATACTCCCTACCCATCAGCACCTTCTACTGATAGTGAAGAGCTGCCTGACTTCTCTAAAAGATATATATCTGTAGAAGGAAACGTAGACTACAGCAGGTTTAAAGGGAGCTTTATAACCATAGCTAGTGCAAGTAACTGGAATACGTTCCCAGGCAACACATCAATTATTCAAAGTACGAATGCTGATCTCACAAGATTTGCTTACCATACTCCGTTTATTACATATGGTAATCTTGTAGATCCTCCTGATGGAGTATTCGATATCCCGGGATGTACGGATGAGAATGCTATCAACTATGATTCTACTGCAACAGTAGATAACGGTACATGTCTGGAGTGTAATAGTGTAGCAGAAGCTCAGGGATGGGACATAGCTAATATAGGATTGAACAACGGCACTACCGGTATGCGCTTGGGTGTATACGAAGGACCTAGTGCTGTAAACTCTTACTTGTGCGGACTAACGGGTGATGCACAAACATCGCTAGAGACATATTTCAATGTGCAAGGTCAGGCTTATGGTCAGCTTTATAATTCTACCGGAGCACAATATGGTGGTGCAGTAGTTTGCAACAATGACTTTGCAGATAACACAGGCGTAGCTAATCTATCCATACGAGGAGTAAACCAAGGCTCTACAGCCTTTACAAACTTACTCAACTGGATGGCTACAACGTACAATGAAACGTACACAGCTTGGAAGCTACACATCAGGCCTCTTACAGACCAGCTTGCAAATATCATTGATCTAGAGCAGTCATACAGCGAGTCTAATCCACCGCCTACACAGCTTATCCCAGGTGCTTTTAACTACGTAACTCCTGATTACACAGCTACTGCTACCGGAGGAACTATCACAGAACCTACTTGGGATGAGATTGTAACTATTGCAGCTACTCAAAATTGGTTCAGAGCAGGCAGAGTTTATCTGATAGAACTTGAGCTTGATCCACAAGAGCTTCCTGCAGAATGCACGCTGTTAAACTCTAACTACAATAGAGTTCTTGGATTGATGTGGACCACGTTCTGTTCATGTGCAGATATAACTAATGATTACTTCAGCTTGGCAATGTCAGGCTTCCAGTATCCATGGCAGCAGAACATTGCATATCCTATACTTCCATATCAACCTGCTTCAAACTGTCCAGATATAGTCCCGTCCAACAATTTGTTGGGAGACGGAGCTTATCCAAACAGCATATGCTTCACTCAAGACGAAGCTACAACTAACTGTGATCAGTACTGGTTGTGGTGTATTGCACAGACTACTACAGTATGTGACAATGGAAACCTTGACAATACAATTGACATAGGTACTACTACCTATTTTAATTACGTATCTGGAAGCATAACAGTTAGCATTGAAGGGGTGTATGATCCTGCAAGCAATGGATTTATATTTAGCCCAGACATAGAGTATACGGTAGTTGTTACAGGTCCCCAAGGATACTTACAGACTCAGACTCAATCTGACAATGTCACACCTAACATACCTCAGTTTACAAATGAGTTCTTAGGAACTATATATCCTGGGACATACACAGTAACTGTCACGTTTACAAGTCCTTACGTAAGTTACTTTAGCGGAGATGCTCCTTGCGAGTTTGTGGACACAGTATACATCCCATCTCCAGATGAGCAGGGGTGTGATACTTTGGTTGGGGGATGTACCGATCCCACTGCGGACACCTTTGATCCTAATGCTACGTTCGATGACGGAAGCTGCGAGAACACTGACCCTTGCCAAGAAACGCTTAACAATGCAGCGTTTACTACAACTATTACGTCAGTAAACTCTACGTCAAATTGTGTTACAAACACCACCGTAGTAGAAGGGGTATCCTTTGAAGGTCAAGTTATCACTCCAAATAACAATGGTCAGGTAACTGTAAATATATCGTACAATTCTGCAGGGACTGAAGGAGTTAACATAAATACGTTTGCAGTTCTACTTGTTGCTCAAAACAGCTCTGTACCAGGAGTAACCAATATACTTGATTCAATAGCTACTATGTTTACTAACCTTCCCACTAGTGAAGAGTTAGGTACATCTATAGCTGGGGTAGGATATTGGTCTCCTTTGAATAATACTGCTACAGGAAGTTCATTTACAGAAGTATTTACTGGTATTCCTCCCGGGTTCTACTACGTAATAGTGGCAGCTAACCCTACACCTGAATCTCTTACAAACTGCGGAGGATTAGCATTCTCACAGCTGTCTACATATTTGGATACTGTAACTGTAGGTTTGGATGCACCGCTAGACGAATGTCTTGAGCCGTGTGTAGGACCAAATTGTGAGGAATACACACTTGGGTGTACCGACCCGGAAGCAGATAATTACAATCCTGATGCTACCTACGATGATGGGACTTGTGAAGTAATATTGACTCATTGCGAGCAGAATCCAACTGACGAAGAGTGTTACGATTGTACAGATTTGTTGGAGGGAGCAGGGGCACGATTTGCTCTAGGAAGTCTTTCAGAACCTCCTTGTGATGATTTTGAGGGAGGTGATGGTGAGTGCACAGATCCTAATGCTTGCAACTACAACCCTGACGCACCTCTAGACGCAAGCAACAACTTGGTATGTGAATACTGTGGATGCGTTGGTTCTATTGACCCTGACTGTGATGGAAGTGATACAGAATGCGATCCAGCTACAGACCCCAATTGTCAAGAACAAGAGCCTGAATGTCCTGATCCTAGCAACCCAAACTGTGATCCGACTGTTTATGATCCTTGCCCTGTTGGTGATTGCGGACCTCCCGTTGACCCATGCATCATACTTGGTAACTGCACTGAAGATGGAGGTGGAGGAGATGATGAAGACGATCCGTTCGTGGATGTTGTCAATCCTGTGGAGATTACATGCGCAGTAGACATTGAATCCGCAGATGGAAGTCCTCTAAACTTCAGCGCTGTTCAACAGCAGGCTTTCCAATGTATGTCTGAGGAAGGTAAGAAGCTTCTGTTCAGAATGAAGTCTGGAGCTTACTACGATGATACTGACATACTGAAGCTGTCTCTAATTGCCTACCTGTTTGCAGGAGGACTTAACAACTCAGAGCTCCCATGTCTGTTTAACTGTAACTACGAATCAGCTGATAAGAGCAAGGCATTTGACTGCTCAATCCAATGGGTAGCAAGTGGAGCAAAGTACTACAACTCTACAGACACATACTCAAAAGGTGAGACTATAATGTACTTCCACCAGAAAGGAGGAAAGGTAACTAGGAGTTACTATACAGCTACTAGGGAGATGACACCTCTGGACATACACCCAAGATTCCCTAACTCAGGATGGGCTAGATGTCAAGATGTAAAACTCAGAACTGCAGACAGAAACAACATTGCCACTGGTAATGAGGAATACCTACAAGTATTCTGGGAGTTTATGACAAGATTCTGCAACGAGTGCCAGGTATCTACAATGCCTCCTAGTGCAGAAAACGTAAACAACGTGGATCCTAAAGTTCTCAAGAACTACATAGATCCTAAAACAAACAATAACACTTCCAGCGGATCCGGTATACTTGGAGAAGATGGAGAAGAACTAATATTCTAATGTCCAAGAGAATCAGCCAACTTAGAACAGCTAATAAAGCAGCTAACACAAGTCGTGAATACTTGTTGCTTAGTAATATAGATTCTAGTACCTCAAGTAAAATTGCACTTAATGACGTGCTTCCTACACTGCAAAGTGGTAAGGCAACTGGGGGTGTTACTCAAGGCACTGCAGGTACCACAATCCAAGATTTGTTTGTAGGAGGAGGTGTAGGCAGTACTGCAGGTAACACAGATAAGTCAGTCCTTATATTCAAGGGGCTTGGAGTATCTGATACTACAGGTACTCTTAAAATCAGAAATGATAAGAGTACTGCAGATTCTACAAAGCAGAACTTGATGCTTGTGTTTGATCCCTCTAACATAGATTTGAATGCAGCAAGCAATACAAACTCTAAGTTTCTGTCAGAATTTGGAGGACCTAATCAACTTGATCTTGCAGATACTACGCACTACACTAACCAACTTGCTGTTGCTGGTGGTGGTACGGGAGCTTCTACGTTTACAGATGGTGCCCTACTTGTTGGTAACGGAACTAGTGCTGTAGAAACTATAGGAACTATGGCTGCAGGTGCTCTTGTTGTTGGAACTGCAGCTGGAACAAATCCTGGAGTTCTTACGTCATCAGGCAGTAATGGGCAAGTACTGACTGTAAATACTTCTGCTAGTAACGGTTTGGAATGGGCAACTCCAGTATTCAAGTCAACATCCTTTTCTGCTACTCTTGATACTAACGGAAATGATATAAAGCTTGGAAATGGTGTGCTTAGAGGATCAACTGCAGGAGACAACGGCATCACCCTGAATACTGCTACAGACTATGTATTTATAGGAGGAGCAAGCAAATACTACGATTCTTTCCTAAATGTAGGCGGTGATATAACACTGGGCATACAAGATGGAACAGCAGCCACGAACATAACTGCTAGAGATTGTAGTTCAGGAACAAGTCCGCAGCTTACTATAAAAGCGTCTAGCAGTACAGCAGCAGCAGCTGGTGGAGCTATAAGAGTACAGGCAGGTGCTGGACATACCAATGGATCTGGGGGTAATACCACGATTGCTGGAGGCAGAAAGTCAGGATCTGGTACTGAAGGAAGTGTGTTTTTAGAAACAGCAGGTACGACTAGACTTACTATAGATGAAAGCGGGCACAGCACATTTGCTGATCAAGTAGTTCTGGAGTCTAGTAGAGGTATGCTTACTAGCGATTCAGGAGCTATAACGCAGGGTACTAGTCTTACTACAGCGGTATCAATAAACAAGTTTGCAGGGGTTATTACTTTGCACGCTACCGCAATTAGTGCAGCTGCTGAACATGAGTTTACTGTAACAAACTCCCTGGTAAGCACTACGTCTATGATTATGTTGACTGTTCAATCTGCAGCAGCATCTACAGAAAACGATGGTGCTACTCTCTGTGCTAACATATCTGATGTAGCTGCAGGGTCTTTCAAGATTAGATTAACCAACCCAGGATCACAAGCTACAAGTACTTCCAATAAAATACACTTCTTGATTATAGGAGTAAATTCGTAACTTAGCAAAAACCATCAAACCTATATACCATGGAAAAGTTTAACGCAACTAACCGAGAGCTTCTGAACCTTTACAAAGGACTTGAAGCAGTAAAATCTATCAAAGGAGCACGCTTTGCTGTTCTTGTTGGGAAGAATATTAAAGAACTCCGTAACATACTGGATCCGCTTGAACAGGCTGCTGTTCCTAGCATGGAGTTTCAGGAGCTGTCGGTAGAGATGCAAAAACTTATTGAGGCTGAAAATCAAGAAGCTATAGAAAATCTGGAGAAGGAAAACACTGAACTTATTGATCAGCGTAAGAGACAGCTTGCAGATGTAGAGGAGCTTCTAGATAATAAAATTGAGGTGTTTCTGCACCCCATCAGAGAAGACCAACTCCCTGATGAAATAACAGGGGAGCAAGTAGAAAAGCTCCTACAAATAATTGCCTAATGGGTACCATCAACACAAGAATATCTATTCGCTCAAGCAATACTTTTAGAAACAGTATATCTCAACGTCACGACAGAACATTCAATGTAGAATCTCAGATTGACTCAGCCACAAGGCTGATTAAAGCTACTACATCTGGTTCTCCGTATACTCTGTTTGACGGGGCAGATTTTTATGACTCTGCTGAAACTGGGGCAGGTGCCAATCAGGTGTATGTGTTTATACGTAACACATCTACTACTGGGGGCAAGACTCTCACCATACAGTTCAACAAGAACGGTGTGAGAGATGACGCCTTGCTTTTGAATGCTGGTGAGTTTGCAATGTTTCCATGGAAATGCGACGCAGCTACTGATGACATTGAAGTATTCTCCAATGACGCCGCAGGAGTTAGAATCGAATACATTGCCTCCCCAATGCGATGAGCGACAAGAAGAAACTACGCGATACCAAGGTTGGAGAGTGGCTAAAAGAAAAGGCCCCATCTGTCCTCGAAGTGGTCGGAGATGTACTCCCGGACCGCGGCGTATTGGGCGTAGTTAAAAATCTTGTAGATAAAGACCCAACGCTCGATAGTGAAAGCTTTCAAGCAGTTATGGACGCAGAAATTAAAGCTCAAGAGAATGTCACACGACGATGGGAAGCGGACGCGAAATCAGACGTTAAGCTTGCTAAGCTTATACGCCCTATTATGCTTGTTCTGCTATGTGTTTTCTTTATGGTGATGATGATTTGGGAAGGTATTGATCCCAACTTCAAACCACCTAGCAGCTATATCAGCTTACTAGAGATACTAATGCTCACTGTATTCGGAGCATACTTTGCAGGCCGCACCGTAGAAAAAGTAAAGAAATGAAAGATCCAAAGACACTTATCACTTCAGCTGCAGGACTTCTCGTTGTAGGTATAGGCACTTGGCTTATAGCTACTACTGCTGACAGCACCGTAGAAATGGCTACGGCAGAGAAAGACATTGAATCCATAATCATCAAGCTTGACGAAATTGAGGAAGATGTAGAAAAGCTGCAGTCACAGGTCAGAGAGCTCAAAGCTAGTGCACATACGCACGATAAACGGGGAAATGTAGTAGAATGACAATTGAAGATATAAAGGACTTCATCGGGGAGAGGCCTGGTTATCTGAAGAAGAGTGCGCAAGTACTTGCAGAAAGACTTGACGCACCGATAGAAGACTGTGAAACAGCACTTTACGAAGCTAGAACGCTAGCTCGTGGTAACTCAAATGAGAGCGATAACGTAATCAGTGAGTTCCAAGAGTACCTTGACAAGAATGGAATCAAAACTTCAGACGTAGCTAGCGTAAAGTTTTGGCAGACAGTATCAGGTAAGCAGAGGATCTCTGTAGTTACAAAGAGCGAATCTGTTAGTGTGCAAGATGTAAAGCA
>Ga0070752_1000463_pt1 | contig 33787 bp, 27 predicted proteins | sample VirMetDEL_Aug_30_FD_77440 | JGI IMG/M metagenome (GOLD analysis project Ga0070752, IMG submission 77440) | Aqueous microbial communities from the Delaware River and Bay under freshwater to marine salinity gradient to study organic matter... | ecosystem: Environmental > Aquatic > Marine > Coastal...
AACCCATAAACCTATGCCTAACGCCATCGTTAAATCGTCATTGTAACCATTAGCAGCTTGTGCTTTACCATTGTGCCATATAAACGTCATTAATTCATTGATCATACGTTTAGAACGAATCGTAACTGTTCGTTCTCTAAAGTATAAATCCAACTTGGATATTACCAATGGACGTGTTCTGGACGACATAGTAAAACCAGCAGTCGCTCTTTTGTCTTTAGCATTCCATTTGTTAGTAAACTGATTGTCTAAATCAATATACTTCAAATCGTCTGTCATGTAAAATAAATTTTGATAACCACGATCGATTATCTGTTGAATAGCAGCCCATCCAATTGAACTGTTTTCCACTATCAATAAAGCATTATTCCATTCTGTAGCAACCTGAACCAACAAATTGCCAAAGTCTTTTGTCTCGATCTTACCACGATATTCAGCAACCTGTGTGTTGCTTTCTACATCCAATACGTGAAACGTTGAATAATCCTCTCCATCCCCACGTGATACGTCAGCACACACAACATAATCTTTTGAAAAATTAGGATGTTCCCATCGCCAATAACAATTATCCATATATTCTTTGGATATTGGCTCTATTACATAAGTGTCTTCATACCATTTTAAAGTTTCTAAGTCAATTACAGAGTTACCGGATGAAATAAAATCGCAGTCGCATTCCTGAGCAGCTCCCTTTTGACCAAGCAATACATCCTGTTCATCACGCCAATTTTGGTCATATTCTGGATGTTTTGTCCAGTGTAATTTAATCGTATTAAATTTCTGAACACCTTCCTCGGATTCTTTCCACATACGATAAAACCAATTACCCATACCATTCGGTGTAGATAAAACGATCGCGTTTCCTCCACCATGAGTCATTGCTGATTGAACAGATGTCCAAATCTCGTCAATCTGATCAATGAAAGCAGCCTCATCGACCACCAATAAACTCAAAGCCTCAGAACGACCAGCATCACCACTAGCAGACACTGCCTTGATCTGTGACCCATTCGCTAAACGTAAACTCGTTCTGTTGTTCTCTACCTCCTTTTGACGCATCCATGAAGGTAAATTGTCGTTCATAAAACGAACCTTAGTTACAAGGTTCTTAGCGACGTCCTGTTTAGTAGCAATTACAAGTATAGACTTGTCTTTATGAAATGTCATCAACCACATGCCATAACCAGCAGTCAACGTGGATATTCCCATTTGACGACATTTTAAAATGATGTTTTTGGGATTGTCTCTAAACTCACGAACACATTCCTCTTGAAACGGAAATAACTTAAAGTCGATTGTTCCCTTACTTGGGTGTTGGATTTTACAATATTTTTTCATGAAGTATGCAGGATCAGCCGCACACTTTTTATACTCAGACTTTATTAATTCACGTAACTGTTTAACTTTGTTCATCTATTTTTGCTAACTCAGAATCAATTCGCTCCAACGTGGATTTGCCTTCTTGAATGTCTTTTTGTAAATCTTCTTTAACCTTGTTCAAATCCAAACCACTCCAGCGCTCAAGATCACCAAACTCATTTACAAATTCAATTTTTTCATCCAAAACCGTTTTTTCAGCTTCCTCTAATTGATTTAACATATCAATCACATAGTCACGTTGTTTATTCAATACAAATTTTAATTCATATTGTTTGAACGTTCCATTGATACGTCTTTGTGTATCCAACTCAACAGTACAATCGAAACACATTTTAGTGCTTCTATATGTTGAATTGTCGTATCTATGAGAAAAATCAATTTCCTTTTGGCATGCTGAACAACATGGGTTTGTGTCTTGTAAAGCGTTTATTACTTTTGGAATTGATTTTTTTCCATATGATGTCTTTTCCCATATCTTACCATCTTCATCGACCCATTGATCTCCGACTTTACGAGCACGTTCTTCTTGTGCTTTTTCTATTCCAGCAAAACTCACAGACGGTGGTCTAAAATTTTTACCGTCTACCCAATCATTTATAATTTGTAAATTTGAACTCATATATATAACCTCTGTAAGTTATATATATGAAAAAGTTTTAAAAAACTGTTTTTTTACATTTTCTTCTTTATTTTCTTTTCTTCCGTATCCGTGAATTGAGTATATGGTTTTTTAGCAACAGTTGATGCTCCTGCGTTTAATTTTGTTTTTGGCATTTCTTCACAGGCAGAATCATCCATTGAACAGGTTCCGTTGTTCGATTCTTTGTTATTTCCTTTTCCAATTCCACCATCCATCATCTTTATTTTTTCAGCACCATCAGTTGACATTCTTTTTTCAGCAGTCATAAATTCATCTAAATTATTAACTGAATTTACCTTAGAGTCTACCTTTGACTTTCCTGATTTTTTCTTGGGATCTACTTCCGTGTATCCACGATTTATAGTTGGTTTGTTACCATCCAGTTTTGAATAGTCTCCTCCGGTTGGAACTTTCGTATCGTCTAAATCGGGAGTATCATCTTTAGTATCTTTAAATTCAGAAGTAGTGTTGTCATAATCTCTATCTTTAGCATGATCAAATGAACCTGCTTTTACATATTCATTATACAAATTCCCAATTTCTTTGAAAGATTCTTCTAATGATACAACATTAGACTCAACAGGAACTTCACCGTATATTTTTATAGTATTTGCTTTAAATTGTAACTCAACATCTTCTACCGCAAAAACTTGGTCATCGTCAAATAATTCTTTAGCAATTTCAAATCCTGTTATGGTAGCTCTATCTCTCGAAAATGACTTATATCCTTGTAAACTGGCAAATGGTGCCATGTCTCTAGTTCCTCCTTGAGTGTTAGCAGTTGGATTGTTTTCCAATAAGATTGATTTTAATTTACCCTTATTTTCAGTTATGAACTTTTTCTTTAAAAGGTTTGATTGAATTTTCGATCTGATTTTATCTCTAACAGAATATTCCTCACATAATTTTCCGGAAACATCTACAAATGTATGTTCATCATCCAATGGAACATCCATGCTTCTTTCATCGCCGTCGATATAATCAATTAAATCATATCCAATTTTATCCGCCATCATCTCATTACGATCTTCCCAATTCATATTGGTGTTATCACGTTGACCAATGAATGACTGTAACATATCGGTAGGAACAACAGTTGATAGCGTTTGGATTGCTGGTATAGTAGATATTTTCAACATCCCACGAAGCATTTCACATTCGTCGATCTTCATGTGATTCTCAGTTTCGTCATCACAACCACAATTTCCACATTCTCCTAATGGATAGTTATCCTCATTTTTTGCAGCCGGTGTATCCATTGGCTCCAAATAAGTTTCTTCTAAAAAAGGTTTTACAATTGATTCTACTAGTTTGTCAACATTCATGTTTATAAATATAAATTAAACTTCATTTCCGTCGCTTATGGATGATGGAACTCCATTATTAATACGTAACTTAGGAGTAACTGAACCAGATACCCACAATCTATAATTTCCCATTTGAAATAAATTTCCTCCATTCCAAGCAGAAGTATATGTAACGAAATCAGCAACTTCCGAATGAGAAGCACTTATAGCAACATCAGCATTAACTGCGTGTGAAGCACTTGTTGCTGAAACAGCGTTGGTTGCATTCGTAGCATTAGTTGCGTTTGTGGCATTCGTAGCATTTGCTACTGTTCCGGTCACGTTTGTTCCTGCGACACTTCCAATGAAAGAATCAGCAGTTATATTGTTGCCGCTTAAATTCGGAAAATTGTTTATCCATGCTGGAATTCCTGTTAGATCTCCCCATGTAACATTTCCTGATAGTGAACCGGATTTTGCTAATGTATCTCCATTTGGATCAAAAAACTTTACATCTTCCAACACAACAGGAACATTATTATGATCAACGTCGAATAGTTCCGCTCTAACTAAAAATCTTTCATTTGCAACACTAACGTCAAACGGAACTCTTACCGTTGTAATCTCGGGTGAAAAAGAGAACGCTTGATTTGGTTTTATGGAAATATCCGATGTTGTGAAATCTCCATATGAAGGTATCATAACCATCGTGCAATTCACATCTTCGTTTACAGTAAATGAGATTTTAAAATCTTTAAATGTATTTGTTAATCCGGATTCAAATTCAACTTTTCCTAAATTAATTCCAAATCCATCGTATGATGGTGACGTTGGATATCCCAGCATAGAACCCGTTAAATAAAATGTTAAATTAGATTTTGTTGATAAATTACTTCTTCCATCATACACTCGTCCGGATAAAATATATTCAACGTCTTTGTTGAATAACATAAAATTACTATCCCATGAACTTCCGCTTCTAATGTTCATTTCAGAATCAACAATAGGAACATACGTTTCATCTGTGGTAACTTCAGTGTTGTCTTTAGCAATAACATAAATTGATTTGTTTTTATTCTCACCAACCGCTCCGTTAAAACTCATACCATCGATTATATTAGAAGCATCATAATCCAATGAAGTTAATCCATTTTCATACCAATATTCGTCGATTTGGTCCTGATCAAAAGTAAATCCTATATTTTCACGTTGTCTATCGCTTGTGATTTCATCAACTAATATTTCTTTTGATTCTAATAAACTATCGGCAATAATTTGACTGTCTACGTTTGAATTAAAACTTTTTCTATAAATTTTAAAACGATATACGTTTCCTGTAAACGTTTTTAGGTTTTTTAATGTAACACGTGCCAGTGAAGTTTTGAAAATTTTACCTGAAGACGCCGCTATAGACGTTCCTAACACAGGAGTATACTCAATGTTATATGTGGCTGATTTAAAAGACCTCACGATTCTCTGATCGTCTGTATTAGGATATAATACGGGAGTTTTTACAATCAACGTGCTTTCATTTATAACATTTTTTATTTCAAGTGAACTTGTTGATGGAATCGCTGTGCCGTCTGCCAATGTTATTCCAGTGAGAACTAACGTTTCCCCCTTCATTCTCGATAAAAATGGATTGCCGGATGATCGTATGACCTTATATTCAACCGGATTACGTAAATTGTCGTAATTTAAAAAGTTTGTTTTTGGTTGAGGAGCAACCGCTATGGAATATGAAGATCCTGATGCTGTAATAGTATCTGAATTAGCAAAAATGGACAGTTCCGATACAAATGGTTCAACGATAACTTCCGGAGTTTTATAAAATCTAATTTTTGTCTTGTTTTGTTTAGATGAGTCTATGGTTAGATCAGCACTCCATCTAACCACTTTATCTTCATTAGAAGTTCCAACTATATAAATTTTGCCATTTCCCTGTGGAACAAATGATTGTACGTGAATAGAAACTACTATAGAAACACCATCACGAAATTTTACATTCTTTTTGCCGCGACCAACTTCAACATATAAAGGTTCACCCTCAATGTCTAACACCTCAACCTGTATAGAACTGCCTGGCTTCAATCGTTCGCTTCCTGCCAGAGAGATAGCATTTTTTCCACCAGTTAACACAGGATTAAAATCCTTAATCCCAAAAAATACAGAATCTAATTTAGTATCCTCTTCATCAACTTGTAACTGACCTAAACCTAGTTTCTTACCTTTACGTAATATCGCCATGTCAATAAATATATATCAATTATATATTATTGATTGAACTGAAACCTTCTGTTTTTTTAATTTCGATTAGAGAATCTGCTAAGTCTTTAGCCGAATCAATGTGGGTGATCATCAACACGAAATCAAATTGATCTTTTAAGAATGAAAATAAAGCAGGCATCGACGCCATAGCATCAGCATCCAAAGTTCCTAACCCTTCATCCAAACATAAAAAATTAGTCTTTGGCATATTAGAAATGTTGGTTAATGCTATTCTTAATGCTAAATTAGATATAAATCCTTCTTTACCACTTGTCAATTCTAATGCCCAAGTTCTTTCATCATATACGATATTTCCGTTTACGTTTTTACCATCTGTATCGATAGACACATTAAATTCGACAATCTGTGATAAAATGTTATTAGCCTCCGCTTCAATCGATGGAACTGATTTACGAATGATATCGTATGGAACTCCATCACGATTGACGCATTCTAAGTATAAACGATATGATTCAAATTGAGATTCCAATTCTTCAAATTCACGAATTTCAGATTTACATTTTTTCCGTTCATTTTTCCACAAAGTTATATTTGAATTAGTTTCCATTATTTTATTCGTTGCTAATTCTATCTTACTGGATAATTCTTTTACTTGGGAATCCAATTCTATGATATTCTTTTTTATTTTTTCGTTTACTTTTACAATTTCAATTGAGTCGTAGTATTTTTTCTTTTTATCTTCAAGATTCTCAATTTTGTTTTTTAATGTAACTATATCATTTTCTTTTTGTTTTACATTATTATAACATTTATGAAATTCAGATTCATTTAAAGTTAAAATTTCTTTTAGTTTTTTATATTCATTGAATGTATGTGGAATATTTTCATTGTCTTCTAAATATTGATTAATTTCTTCCCGTTGAGATACCAGCAAGTCAGCATCAGGTTTTAAAGTTTGGAGTTCTTCTTTTGCTTTTATAGCATCTTGAACAAAAGCATTTTTCATGCAAAATTCACAATCTTCGTCATATTCATGAGTATCCAAAAACTTAACTTTTTCTATTTTATTTCTTATATTAACCTTCAAAACATCTATTTTGGAATTAACTTCTTTTAGGTTATCTATTTTTGAATTAAATTCCTCACATTTGTATTCGATGTTATTCTGAATGTGTGCTTCAATTTGACTTTCAATGATTTCATTATCACGTTTGAATTTAATACACTCTTCTTTTAAAGAATCGATGTCGATTGAATCTAATAAGTTTTTATTATTTTTTAACTGACTTTCAATTTTGTCAATATTTTCATCAACATCCTCTAATCTGACAATCATTGAATTTTGTCGTATTATATCTTCCATTAAAGACTCTTTATCGTCAACGATTGAATTTTTGACCTCAACCATCTTTGAATACTTTTCTTCAGCACATTCAATAAGCGAGTCGTATTCTTCTATATCAGACTCAATTTCATCTTTATTGAATTTCTTAATCACGCCGTTGATTTCTTTACTTTCGTCGGAAGCTATCTGATTTAATCTATCAAATACAGTAATTCCAAGAAATCTAGCAATCAAATCCTTTCGTTCGGTCTGTGACTTCTCTGTAAAATTGCTATTATCTTTTTGTAAACTTAATGTCGTTAATACAAAATCATCATATTCTCCTAAAAACGATCTTATGATCTCATTCGTTGAACGTCTGCTTTCATCATTTAGATTTTCTCGCTCACCATCAATCATTCTCCAGAAATCAACATTTACCGAAACCTTACCTTTTTTATCACGTTTAGCTGACCGTTCTATATAATAATCAACTCCGTTTAATTCAAAATTAAATTTAGCATGAAAACTCATTTTGCTTTCATTCATTACCTCAGAAGCCTTAAACGTCCGTTCACATTTATCCCAAATGCAAAAACACAAAGCACTCATTAATGAACTTTTTCCACTGGCATTTCCTGCGAAAATTCCATTTATACCTTCTAGTTTTGTAAAATCGATTGTATTATCTTCTCCATATGAAAACATATTACTAAATTCAAATTTTTTTGGAATCCATTGTATACAGGGTGATTTGTCTTCAGCTGATAATTTAGAATTTACGTCTTTATTTATTTCAAAAACGCCATCGACTATTTTTTTATGTAATTTAGGATATTTTGCATTCAAAAAGTCTTTTATCAAATCATTTTGGAATGTCACGTCATTCAATTTACTTAGTTGAACATCAGAAACCTCCCCACGTTTTATATCTTTTATTTTTTCACCACGAATATAAGATACTTCTTCCAAATCGGATAACTCTCCAATGTCAGATACCGCTGATTTAACATCCTTTTGTTCTGAATTATAACAACGGATACGAAGTCTTGCCTTTTTTGGAATCTTTTTTAAATCGGTTTCAATCTTACCTTCTTTGATATCCACCGTGAAATAACCGTAATCATTTTTTAAATTAAAATGTTTATGTTCACGTTTTTTAACATCCCAAACACAATATCCATGTTTGTCTAAATTTTCACCGTGATTTTGTTGAACTAATGATCCAGGATATACAATCGCAGGTAAATCATTTTCTCCATCGAACTTTTGTAACGTCTGATATTTGTGAATGTCGCCTAATAACGCCATATCAAATCCATCGAACTTACGTATCGTAACCATTTTGTTGCTTACTTCATACCCAATATCAGTCTTTGCAGCGTTCATTGGCCCATGCCATAAAGCAATAGTCGTATCCACTTTATCACGAAAGCTCTTTGGGATTTTATCAAATGTTATATATTTCTCAACGTCTTCAAATATACCAAAATGTGAAAATAAAATATTCTTACATTTATATAATCCATTTTCTCTAAGATAATGAACGTGTTTGTTATTCAAAGCATCAACAACAGGACTGATAACGTCTAATCGTTTTGTATTGTTTAAATTACAATCATGGTTGCCTGGTATAACAATAGTATCTGTTAAATTAGCACAATTAACAAACAAGTCTGTCATCTCTCTAACCAACTCAGGGCTAGTTTCTACCTTACTGTGTGCTATATCACCAGCAACGACAATCAATGAATTTTTCGTTCCTTTGCGTTTTACTGCTTTATAAAACTTTTCAAATACCTCTCTATATTCTTCATGTCTAGTTACGTTACGAATATGAACGTCTGCTATATGATAAATCTTTTCAATCTTTTCGTGTTGTATTTCGATATATTCTAAATCCATTGTGTTTATAATGAAAGTTTCATGTTAATAAAGTCTGTAAATCCAAAATCATTCGTGTTGTTGATTAAATTGTGGATTTTCTTATATCCCATTTCCGATGGGTCTTTTTCATTTAATTTAACGGCATGAACGTTTATGCCATACGATTGTAATTCTTCAGTGTTTTTCATGACATTAAATAAAGCATCGTTATCTAAAATAATATAAACGTCTTTAACTCCATTCATAATTATTTTAAATACCAATTCTTCAGGTAAAGTTTTTCCAAATAAAGGTATAGCATTTCGTTTTATTGCTATTGCGTCAAAAATTCCTTCCACTAAATATAAAGGCTGTGTGTAACTTAAAAACATTTCAAACCCAACCACATTTTTTGACACCTTTGGATTTTTATACTTCAGTGGGTGGTCTGGTATCCATGTTCTACCAACAAAATAATTTAACTGTCCATTTTCGTCATAACTAGGTAATATGATTCGTTTTTCATATTCACCTTTGTCGCAATAACCAATGTTATATTTTAAAATTTCCGCCGGAGTTATTCCACGTTTTTTCAAATAATGTATTGCATGATTGTATGAAAAATCGTTTTGTTTGTAACACAAACTTTTAAATTCATCAGGTAACCGCAGAACTTCATCAACCGTTTCGGTTTTGTGTTCATAATCACCTTGGATTAATTTTAATTGTTTTAATCCTTCGTATAATTTTTTTGGAACTTTTAAAAACTTAAATAAAGTTCTAATGCTTTTTCCTCTTGTGTCGTGTGAATGTCCACAAATCCAACATTTCCAATTCTGAGTCTCCAAATTTACAGACAACTTGGGTTTGTGGTGGTTACAACATGGACAGAAATAAAGCGTCTCGCCACCACGAACCTCTTGACCTGTATGACCAAACGCTTTATCTATTAAACTTTTCAACGACATAACACGATATTATATACTATATCAGTGGAATTGTCAATATATAAAAACTATTTATTATAACATGCTAATACAATGGCATCATACATATCAATGTTCTTTTTGTCAAAGTTGCCTGCTCTGTTGATATGAACCCACCTAGACGTGTCAAATCTCTTTTCTATCTCTTGTTTGACATAATCCTTAGAGTTGATACCTTTGACTCTTGCTTTACCAAATAGCGACTTTCTAGCGGTATTTACATTAACAAGATGAATCGGAACAGGGTAAAACTTATCAGTTAGAATATATTCAAATATTGCATTGAATCTAACCAACTGAATTATAACCTGTTGACTTGTTCTTCCTCCGGAGAATCCACTGAGCGGAGCTTCTATATTAATTCGTTCAGGAACTCGTTTATCGCTTAACGAATCCAAAACAGCATAAGTTTTTTCTTTTGGGGTTTCAAACTTGCTGATATCAACATAACCAGCATCTATGAGTTTTTCGTCACTCACATATGACCAACCGACGCATGTTGTGGATGCGTCAAATCCTAATGTAACCATTTATAACCTTTATTGTTTGTTTATTGTATTCCGCCAGTATAATAACGTTTGTTACTAAAACCAGGAATACCATCTAAATAATTTAATGCGTTCGCTTTATATGAAGTTGACTTAACTTGCATATTCTTAACAAATTGACTTTGATATAAGTCAGTAAAGTAATTTACAGCACTTGGAACTCCACGTTCTTCAGAATACATAGAGATTGCACCAGGTCCACCCAAGCCAATTCCACGAAAGTCAGAAGCATCTCCAGCACTCTTACCCATTACAAATCCATCAGCATATTTGTTTTCCATATAGTCAACCGAAACAGGCGCTTCACGTTCCTTCTGACCCTTCCATCCCAAATAACGCTCCTCTAATGAAGTCGCTAATGAGGTTCTTGTAATTCCTACTCCTGTATCTGATGAATCTGCTGTTGCCATAATATTTCCTTTGTTGCTTATAAATATAATGATTTTTTAAAAAACCATCACATATCGATTCTAACAATGAAATTTAGCGGATCGTTTTGTAACACTTTTATTGGCTTTCCTAATTTAGCAACCGCAACCATTTCGTAATTTTCATTGTATAATCCAATTGACGTTACGTATGGAGATTGATAACTTCCTGTTTTGTCAATTGAAGACGATTCTAAGTAATTGTAAAATGTTGGATCGACTTGTGTTAAATTAAATTTACCGGTTAATTTATCTAAATAATTTACTACCAAATCAGGAGTGTTTCGTGTTGAATTGTCGTTTATATTTCCTTCGATTAAACGTTCATCACGTAGATTTGACCAATAATTTAACAATATATTAGCATCATAATTGTCAGCCTTTCCATCTCCATCAAAATCAAGATAACCAGCATTATCCAACGCTACTAATTTATCATACGTGTCTGCGTCTAACTTACCACCGTCCAACTCAAATTCTTCCTGTAATACATTTGTTTCATACCCATTCAAAACAAGAGCATCTTCAGCCTCAGTAATTATAATATCATTGTTCCACCAAGCCTCAGTTTGTTCCTGAACATAACCATTGTCGGTTGATGTTTGATCTTCTGGTAAAAATTTAAATTTGTTTAAATATCGAAGAATCAAATCTAAATCGTCAAAATCAAATATACCATCGCCATTTATATCCAATATGACCTTTTCCTTTACAAGAGCGGAAGGATTTGTGCTTATATTAAATTCTCCTTTTTCAACAGGAATCAAAAACTCATTTTCGTATAAGGTGTGTTCTCCCTTGAAGTTGACAATATGACCACGACTTCCTGTTGCTGTAAATATCTCACCGAAAAATGAACCCGTGTCGGTTATGGTCATTATGCCATTCTTATAAAATACATTTCCAACTTTGTAATAGTTGTTAAGATCGGGAGTATTATAAATAAATACAGACCCGCTTGCCTTCATAGGCATCCCCGACTTCAACGTTTCTAATTGAAAATATTCACTTGAATGTGAAATCGATGTATCATAATCCTCATTTACATGAGAAGGTGCTCCAACGAAAATATATTGATCTGTGATCTTTACGGAATTTCCAAATTGTTGTGTAGAACGATTTATAAGCTTTCTTTTTGTAAAGTTCTTTTCGAGTTGCCAATTTAAATCATCATCTAAATTATAAACAAACAATTTACCAGCGTCGGTTTCAACTTCGTAATCTTCAATTGAATATGATCCAGTTCCATCGTAAGATGCTGTTACAAACGTTTTCTCAATTGGACATCCTACCACAAATCGATTGTTTTCTATGTCAACCGACTTACCAAACCAATTGTTTCGCAAAGTATCTCCTTGGAACATAAATCTGTCTGCAAACTTAACCCCACATTCTATAGTTTCAATGTCATCATCACAACAATTTCCACAATAAAATAAATCCTCAGGAGGATCGCCTGCTTCATAAGCATACACCGCTCCTATATTAAAACTCTGAGACACCAATGTTACCGTTCCAAATGTAGGCGACCCCACAATTACATACTCACCATCAACCGCTACAGAATGTCCATATGAATCGCCAACGTTTTCACCAATATACTTAGGAACTTCAATTGACGCTGTGATAGAATAATTTTTATCCATCTTACAAGCAGGCAACCAAGATCCAGATACGCAACTCGATCCGCTTATCTCAACTTCTTCTCCAACGAATCTATATACATATACTTTGCCACCGCCGTGTTGTTGTCGTTTGTCGTTTCCAATAACCAATATATCACCATCCATGTCAAGACTTCCGCCAAAACGCTCGTTCTCCTTCGGATCAGGAGCAACCAATCTAGCATGCAAAACAAACGTATTTGTTCCCGATACATAAGTTGGTGGATCAGTCTCCATAAAAATAGTAGCATCTGTGTCCTCCAGTATGAACTCACTAGCACAAAATGAATTTGTTAAAGGAAAGAAATATGAATCTTCGGGAGATACAGGCTGATAAAAACTTCCTGTTGCTATATCTAAACAAGGATCGGTTTCGTGGTTGTATGTTTTGCGTTGGTAAATATAAACCGCACCAGCATCATTGTTATATCCAGGCGCACCTACCGCTAATACATTGTTGTTGATCTTTACAGCAAAACCAAATTCATCGTCGGTTACTTCACTTTCAAGAACGTTGATTGTTCCCCAGTGATCAATTCCGCCTTTATATTTATCAAATACAAATACAGTACCAGAACGACTTCCGCTCAAACATTCTACATTAGGCGAACCAATTGCCATAAACTGACCTTCGATAGAAATAGCCGATCCAAATTTGTCATCTTCTGATGTAAATGGCGAAGGTTCGTTTGACGTTACAACATATCCGCCTTGTTCCATTTCAAGTAACCACGAATCATCTGTAGCAATTTGTAATGCAATCGAATGTTGACTCCAAGGCGAGTATAACGTTTTAAGTGATCTAAAAATACTTTCAGACACATCATACTTCATCAAATGTGCCCATCCGGCTTTAGGATGTGTTAAACTGCCACTATCATCTGGACAACCAACTAACAAATATCCGTCGGTATAATCAACTTCTTCTCCGAATCTTTCGTTTAATGGGTTGAAACTTTCTGTAGGATAAATTGTCAAGTGACGATCATTTGCGTGATGTTCTTCGTTTGTCAATGGTCTGACATTCACTTCCGATTGGAAATATTTGTCAGTCATAACCAAATTAGTATAGCCATCGTCAGCAATAGTATAAACTTCGTCCGGATTTGATTTGTCAATTATTTTTACGCTTCCGGGATGAATACTTTCACCATACAATTCCTTTGGAACAGTTCCAACTGTAACCGTGTCATAAATTTTACGAACTTCTTTACGTTTTCCGAATTTATCGAAGTCGATTGTCTCAATTCCAAATTTATGTTCTGGATTTGAAAACTCATAAAACTGACTTTTGATTGCGTTATAAACCAATCGTTTGTAAGTTCCGTCTGTATTTAATGGGTTGTCAGAACCACTATAAAATAAACTAGAGGATTCGTAAAACGTTCCGGTGATTTTTTCACCGTATGAAATTTTAAACTTTTTTGAATCGTCTGCACTATATAATAAAGATGCAGACGGCGGGTTTGTGCAAAATAAGGGTAAAGCACTTCCAAATTTTTCTACCCATAAATCACACACCTCTTCCGTAAGCTCATTGTCTTCCCCCATATTCTGAAGAAACCACGTCTTGAAAGTCTTGAATGGTCTTACGGTAATGTCGGAACGTTTTAAATTCTTTATCATGTATATAAATATAGTTTAAACAAATATCTTGTCTATAACATCATCAACAACGGTTATGTCTTTATTTATATCAGTTTCCCATAATCGATACACAATATAACCACGACGTTCTGCCAATTCTTCTTTGAATTTGTCGTTTTTTCTAACCTCATTTATTTCTTTACAATGAGACTTTGTGTTCGGATTTCCGTGCCAAAAATCACCATCAACTTCAATTAAAGCAGGTTTGCCTTTGATTTTAAAATCGTATATTTTACAAATATCACCTTCTGTTATATAAAATTGAAATGTATTATCAATTCCTAATTCATTTAACCGATCATTTACTTTTTTTTCTAACTTATTCATCGGTTGTCTCTCAAATATTTTTTTTATAGTTTCTGGAGAGTGTGTTTTGCCATACATTGGATTGTTTTTAGGATCTTTAAGTCTTTCTTTAGCCTTTTCTCCTATTTTTTTCTTAACGTCTATCGAATGTTCCTTTCCAAACATAGGATGATTTTCTTTATTTTTCAAACGCTCTTTTGCTTTTTTGCCTATTTTTTTCTTGATTTCATCCGTCATGAAATCACGTTTTTTTCCAAAGAACGGATGTTTTTCTCCTTTTTTACCCTCACTTAATTTTCGTTTGGTTTCTTCTTTCATATGGCCTTTAGGTATACCCCTTTGCATATCACCTATCAATTGAGGGAGAAATTCAGGAGAAACTTTTCCTTTAACCAATTTATCGCTATATGGACATATATTCCAACCGAATTCATGAAAATCTTCTATGTTTTCACGTATATATTCTTTATATACAATCCCATGCTTTGATCTTAAATGTTTTGACATGTTTTGAATGCTACAATCAAATCCACAAACCTTACATATAATACGTTTTTGTTTCTTCATGATTATATATATCACGAAAAAACAAAAACTATACGGTATCTAACTTTATTTTTAGTAAAGGCTCAGTTACCAATCTAAGCGAATTTTCAAAAGGGCTTCTGTCGAAAATGTTTTCTGAATTGGTTGACTTAACTTAGCAACCGCAATCAATTCGTTGTTATCATCATATAATCCAACAGTTGTGATATAAACTTGTGGATCGTTTTGGAATGTAGTAAAACGAATTTTTCCTTCGTCGTTTGGATTACTTACCTCAGTTTCTCTCAAAGAGAATGTTGGATTGTTTGAATAATTAAATTCTTGGTTTTTAACACGAACAAAATAATGTCTTGATGGAATACTTTCTTCATTTCCACCCTTCATAATATTTGATGTTATAGCAGAATTTAATGCCTCATATAGTTTAGTTTGATTTAAAGCATATCCATTTGCACTTCCAGTAGAAGGAGTTAACTCACTACCAACGATAGCAGCCAACTTCTCAGGATTCAACATAACAACTCCCAAACGTGGGTAAATTAGACCAACACCTTCTGGATCAAATGTAGTTGCAAGTGATGTAGACGTTCCAAGAGAACCACTGACAATGTTATACTGAGCTTTAGCAGACAGAGATCCTGTTGTAGAAAATGTAGCAGATTCATCTACAAATGTAAACAATCCATTACTTCCGCTAATAGAGAACTGTAGTCTTCCGTTTACAAGTCTTTCTTTAAATCTGCTAGAACCGAAGTTAATAGCATAAAAGTCTGTTTTGTCGATTGACGTTGCATTGTCACCGCTTCCACTTTGGAATGTGAAAAAGTCATCTCCCGGACTTAAAATTAAATTTTGATATTGTGTGTATACCGCTTGTGTCGGTTTGATCTTTACAGTCGATAAATCACGTTCAGATGACCCCGAAGCAGCATTATGACCATACGTAAGCGAGAATAATTGTTCAGACGTTGCTGAACTAACATCAGAATCAAATACATCTAAATAATATAAACCACTTTTAGGTTCAAATTCAGAAGAACCTGTTATTTGTGCTTGAACACTAGATGTAAATAAACTTGATGAAAATGTAGAAGCTCCTCCTGGAAATAATCCAAGAGATACGTTCTGCACTCTTCCTGCTACGATGTCACTTGATTCAAATGTTCTAAATGTACTCATTATTATGATCCTATTACATTAACGGTTACATCAATTGTTTTACTACCACCAGACTCATTACCGATAAGAGTAAGTGTAGTGTTTAGTGTAGACGTTAGAGAATTGTTTGGTATGAAACGGAACTTGATGCCTGTTGCTACTTGAGCAGTTTCGGAACTAACATCACCCAAGAAACTTGGGATTGTAGCTTGAACAGAACTGTCAAGACCTTCACCGATAACCGTTCCAGCATTTTTGTTAGCAAGAATAGCAGTATATCCAAGTTTTGTATTGAATGTTGGGTTTGTAGAAGGAACGATCACAGTCTCACCACGATATGTAGACTTAACGTTGATGTTCTCCTGACCAACACTGATGACCGGGATAAAAGTAGAACCAGCAGGCAACGTAACCAATTTATACTTCAATACTTGAGACTCATCACTGAATGGTTCAAATATTGGAGTGTTTTTTAAAGCCACATCATAAAAAGCACTTCCTTGTGGATGATTTGGATCGTATAAACGATAATCAATTTCATCATCAGATAAAGCGAACGATGTGATATTCAATGCTCCACGTTGAGCCAGAATCTCTCTTCCTTTTTTGGTCAACACTGCATTTACAGTAATTGTTGAATTGTCAAGGTATGCCATTATTAAATTCTCCTATAATTTGTTTATTACGTATAAATATTCGTCAGTTACATTTTTCTCAGATTTTACGAATCCGAATCCAATACAACTCCTTCTCCTTCAGTTCCAACATTAACAGTTCCTCTATCAACTGTGGTCAATACTACAACCTCAGAACCATTTGGAACACCGCTTTCTTCGTCAATTGTTGAATCCTCTGTTTGTATAGATATACCACCAAAAAAGTTTCGTTTAAATTTAAAATGTCTTCTGTCATATCCATCCAAAACTCTTGAGTCCGGAAATGATAAAGAAGCACTCAAATCAGTGTCACCCAAATCAATTAAATTAATTCGTTCAAATGATTGTGTTACCGGAACATAATTGTCGTTGCTAACCGTATCATCAAAACGATATAATGTTCTGATCTCCTTCATTACCTCAGCATAATATCGTTTTCCGCCTTTGTGAACAATTCCGTCTTCGGAATAAATCTCAGAAGCATGAGTGTCAGGTTGATCGTCAACAAATGTATAAAAATTTCTTGGATGTGATGTTGTAGCGTCTACATTTGGTTTAAGTTCGTCTACTAATCCATTTCCGTCTAATACATTTCCAAATAACATTTCAGAAGACACTTCACGAATGACATCTTTTTCAGTTTCTATATCATTGTGAATTGTTAGTTCAGATGGTTTGTTTTGAACTTTATTTCGTTCCAAAATTGTCGGTTCGACCAAAATGCCAGTTCTGAAAGTAGCCTTCGCTGGAACAATAGTTTGTAAATGTTTAAACAAAGAGTTGTCAAAATATGATTTGATTAAATTAATATAACCTTGGAAATCTATATTAGACAATCCTGTTTTATAAAACGTCTTTTTGAACGTGTCAAATGTTTTGTATTGATTTTTATATGTCTCTCTAGGATCGCCGATAAAATCTGAAATGTCAAAGTCGCCGAAAAATTCTATAATGCGTGTGTTTAAATCGTCAATCGGTGAAAAGAAAACACCCAATCCATTTGATCCCTTTGTCTTTGTCTTGGAAGACGGTTTGGTTGTTCTGCTATCATAAAACAAAGGTTTCTCAATCTCGTTTGTAATATAATTTACATTGTTACTTCTAAACTTAGCAGCTCCATAATCAGGTATCTTAACAAGTTCTCTTGTTTGGAACTTTTTAAAATGCCAAGGAAAACTAGCAGAAACATATTGAAATACTTCTGGCTTCTGATCACAACAATCGTCACACAATGTATCGTCGTATGATTTACTGGTTGATAAATCGTGGAAATTAATTGCTTGTATATCACCCAACTTTGTCAAACTAAGTGAGTTGTTTGGAATTGTAATAGAACCGCTTACAGCGTCCGCTGATCCTGAATATAAATCTTGCGGTTGATTAAAGTTTAAATGTAATGCTAAATTGTCAACCGTATCCTCCGGAAAGTCAGAATCATATCCATTGATGAAATATACATGACTGTCAAATCGTTTGTCACTCACAGGATTCTTCCAAAGTCTTACCTGATCAATCACACCATAAAAAGCTTCTGGATCTGGAACTATAGAAGACGTAATCTGAGAAAAGTTACCAACATATACACTTGCATCTGATCCACTAGCTCTAAAGTTAGCATTATAACTTCCTGTAAAATAAAAATCTTGTGTGTCTTCAAATACAATTCTATCGTCGATTGCTCTTTTAACCACTAAATCATATTTGATCGGAACTTGATCTACGAAAGTTTCATCGGCTAATTGTGCGGCACTCAAATTAAAAAAGTTATCCACATCATTACGACGTAACATGACACTGAACAAGTCGCCATTGAAAACCGGCAACTCATCAGACATAAGCGTTGTAATCTCAGCATTGCTTCCTGTGTCAAATGCTAATGTGAAAAATACCTTACCCCACGTGCTTCCTCGTTCACGTTGAACTCCTATCACCCAACGATCATCACAACTCATAAGACGGAATATCTCGCCTTCGTCATATGTCTTATGAGTGTCAAAAGCAAACTTAAATTCAACTGTCTTAATATCCTTATCCCAAGGCATATTCAGATATTCGCCTTTGCCATCAAAGTGTAAAGCATAATAGTCATTGTCAAAGATAAACTGATTGTCATCTTTTGTTTTGTCTATTTTTCGTATACCGCCGAACTCCCGAATAGAATACAAACTTCGTGGTATGCCATAGCATGTAAACAATGAACGAATACATTCCTCACTACCCTTTGTCTTTAAAATGTGAGGCAACGAATTTAAAATCCGTTTCCAAATTAACTGTGTTCTACGTTTCGCAGGTATGTCTTCCAACCCAACCGAATCCTCTGTGTCGCCAGTTAGTGCAACCAACAAATCCTCATTGTCATTTCCACTCTCAGGCGTCCATCCCAAGGATGTCAACATCGTCTTTATCATCTCATTCGACAACCCAATATCATCACGATTCTCAACACGAGCAACAGTCGGAGTATGCTCCAAGTGCATCCAAATCTCGTCAAACGTCTGACCTACCATGTTTAGGAAATTTACATAATCACCATTCTCAGAATCCTGTATGATAAAATCAGGTGTGTTGCTTATCAATGAATCGTCATTCCACTCATCATATAATGACGCTGATGTTTCATATGTTCCCTGTAAAGTAGTTGTTCCTACAGGTTTACTATGTTCTATATACCAATCAGGATTGTCAAATAAAAATTGTTCATATCCATCAAATCCCTCTTTGATCGTTTGGATCTCATTCGACCTAACACTTCTATCAGCAAGATGATATATGTCATTTGGAGAATCTACCAACTTAACATCAATCAAATCAATTTCATCTTCCAATTCATTTATACGATTTAATTTATATTCGTAATTGTTGACACGAGCAGTTGCAGATGAAAATTTAATAAATTTAGAAAAATCCGAATAATCTATGTTTATTTTATTATTATCATCTTCTTTTTTAAGAAGAATATCTAATGAACCGCTGTCAGCAACACTATCCAACGTATATTCTTTTGTGGAAAATAAATTTTCACTGTCGTTAGCAAAGAAATTGGGGCCTTTAATCTTGTTTAACGTTATTTTATTATTTTTGTAAACTATAAAATCATTATAAACAGGATTGGTTGTAAGTCTTGAAAATATAAATTTATCGCCAACGGTATAATCTTCTAACAACGGTTCTGCTAATTTAAGTAAAAGCGGTTCATGTTTACCCTCAATAGAAACGTTTTCTCCGGAAGCAATATAATTAACAACAGGAAACATTACATTATTTCCGAAGTTGATAAAATGTTTTAAGAAAATGTTATTTCTTTCAAAATACAACGATTCAGCGTCATCGATTGAAACCGTGAAGATTTGATCGAATATTCCTTTTAGATAAGAGATATATTCTTCAAACTCATTGCTGACAACTGTAGATTTTTTATTTAAATGAAATCGTATTAATGTATCAGAGGTATTATCGTAAAGTTCTCTAATTTGTTCAAACGTAACTTCTTCTTCGTTTTGTGAAAACAACCAATTTTCCAATTGATATAAAATGGTTTTGTCTTTTTCAACGTCTTGTCTGAAAATCCCAAGTAGAAAATTGATCATATCAATGTCTCTTGGAAGAGCATATAACAATTTTATTTCTTGAACCAATCTTTCATTATCTTCGACTGTAGAAAGAAATATTTTATCGATTTGTTTTTCGTTTATATTGATTAAAATATCATCTGTTATTTCTTTACCGAAAAATGAATTATTTTTTACTTTTGAAAATTGTTTGTTTATATAAACATCTTCATTTGCTCTTTTTGCAGGAACAACCTTTAACTCGGTTCGTGATGGAGAAATTTCTGAAATTTCTAATTTTTCATCGTTACCACCGATTACGTCGGTCATTAAAGTATAAGCAACTTTATATGAACCAGGTCCAAGATCAATGTCTTTTAAATCATCTGTCGGAGAAACAATCAATTGTTTTAACGATGCGCTTTCCACCGTAAACATTCCAGATTTAATAGAATCGAAGTTGTATTTTATTAGATTGTTGTCTAAATCTGTATATGTTCTTTGGATTGATTCGGATTCTAATTGATTGTCGTTTCTTTTGTGAGCAATTAAATTGTTTGTTTTGTCGTAAACAGATACCTCAATCTTTTCATCCGGAAGTTGACCAAATTTAACTTTCTTTGTTTTTGATGCAACTATAACATCAAGATCTTTCTGTTCAAGAAAATATCCTGTGTTTAATGAATTTGTAACTTCTGTATTATATTTGTATTCCAGCTTCATATCATTCTTCTATCTGTGTTGGAATATTAATCTCAAATTCGGTAAATGCTGCATCAAATCGTTCTTCGACAGCGTCAGTATCATACACATCAGAAATTAACGGTATAGAAATGGTAGAATTGTTGATTTTAGATTCATCGTAATCCAATCTCAACACACCATATTCATCAAACGTAGATGCTATGGAGCCGCTTGAAACGACTTGTTCAAGTTCTTCGTTTGAATAATTCTGTAGAAAATCAGGTAAAGCCATATTAAATACTTATTTTGAATGCTTTATTATCTGTAACAATAATAGTAGAATTTGTAAACACTACTTTTATAACTACTTTGAAATATCTTTCTTGTGGGAAATTTGTGGTATCTAATATAAAATAATTTCCATTATCATCTACACTTAATTTTGTTCCCGTCACATCAAAGTCGATCAAATACTCTTCACTATGAGCGTCTTGTATAGCATAATAAGATGCCACAGGCAACTTCTTGGACGTGTTATAACGAGTAAATTGATTTTCAAATGTTTTCACAGGAAATTTATCTCTCGCAAAAACATCAATTCTAGCCTTTTCACCAGAAATATATTCTTTTTTAAGATTAGCGGTTGTAATCATAAGTTGATCACTTTCGGTTGCTGTAACCAAAGAACCTGTTCTAACACTATCATCCCACTTAACTGCAAGATGTGGAATATAAATTGTATTGGTATCTTGTGCAAAAAACTTAACTCCGCCAAATACAACTGAACTGTTTTCTTCGCTTGACTTTAACTCAAATCCATTATTAGGCGTCGCTCCAATCAACCAAGAATTAACAATGTCGGTGACGTTCATGTTTATATCTGAACTTTGATTGTTGAAACTCTGGCTAACGGAACTCGTCAATGAAGTTGTTATTTTAGCACCACTCAATTTAACTTGACTACTTCCTGATTGCAATCCTATGTTTTGTGATAATAGATAATCGTCAGTAGCAGACACCGTTAATACAGAAGCAGAAGCTGATGAACTAACAAATGTCAAAACTGAATTTAATTTATCATTTAAATTACTTACGGAATCCTCTACAGTTGATCCTGTAGCAAAGTGATATACTCGATTAGCAACATCATCCCCAACCACAGTCAAAGAACTTGAAGCGACTCCACCAGCAAAACTGGAAGTTGTTGATCCTGATTGAAAGTAATATGAATTGCCATCCAATCCGGATACACTGGACGTAAATAACAAAGACATATCTTTTGTTGTGTTGAATGTAAATCCACAACTTGATGAAATTTCATTTAACTGACCAACCAAAGCATAAAATCTTGTTTTCAATCCGGTATATTTACCGCCTGCTAATGTCAATTTGTTAGCAACAGGTTTTGAAAGTGGGTTTCCACATATGTCTAAACTCTCACTCAATGTTGTGTCAGCAATATCCCATAAATAATATTTGTTACCGCCTTCACCAGAATCAACCGAATTCATAATTACATATGAACTTGTAAACGAAGATGACACTGACGCTGATATCGAACTTGAATATGAACTTGATACACTAGCTGTAATATAAAAGTCAGACACGGAGTTTATTGCTTGTGACATAGAGTTTGCTGTCTCAACTACATTACTTGCTGAATAAAAGAACTGTAAATTTGAACAAGGAGGAGCAACAATGTCTTTGTTTGATGAAACGATCAAACTTGCGGTTGTCTCACAATCAACGATTTCAAATCTATCACCAGCAACAATTCCATTCACCAAAAACGAAGCAGACGCTTCAACTGGCGTTTTACTGGAACCATCCCAACCAAAATAATAAACATCACCACAGTCAGGCGGAACATTGCCATTGACAACAATAAGTTTACATTCTTTACTACCTGAAAAAATAAATTGATCAAAGTCATTGATAGCCGTAATTTGCATCGAACTTGTAGCAAATCCAGATTGAGAAACTTGGATGCTACTTGATGCATTGAACGTGTAATTTAATCCATTTGAACTGGTGACATAAAATAATTGACCTTGTTCGTATGAAGTAAAATTCATAGTAGCGGAAGGTGCTGATAAAGACGAACTTGAAATTGTTCCGTATGTTGTGACTCCGCCATATGAACTCGTTGGTGAATATGTGCTATCCCACAACTGACCTCCATACGTGTCTCTGTATTTCCAAGACGCTCCTACTATAGTATCATCGTCAAATAAACGACCAGTTCCCATCACCCAACTCTGGGATATAGGATTTGCTATTATGTCATAAGCAATCGGAGTCTCAAATGCCTCAACTGTATAAAGTTTTAAATAAAATTTAGGATCAACAATCTTACCAGTAGCAATAGATTGTGATATGCTAGATAAGTCAAATTGGATTAATGCGCGAGATATATGGTCGCCGCATTCATCTGTTGAACCCTTACCGATTTCCAATACTTCATCTTTGCCAAAATTTCGATATTTTAACAGTTTGTGATTGGATACGAATGTGTCTTGTTGAGGATAAACAAATGTAATCATGATACTATATAAATATCACAATTACAAACATTTTCCGCTTATATCCTTTCCTGGATTCTTAACCTCAAATATTGATGGGTCTAATGATGGATAAATTATTTTGTCTATAGTAGCTTTCTCAATGTTATACTCAACATCAGAATAATCATCACCATCAACTTTTGTTAAATTTCTGACTTTCACGTTTTGAACGGATTGAACTCCTTCAACGTTGGCCAATGCTAATTCAAATTTACTAATATTGATCGTTTGGTTGAAGTTCATATTGTCGATGTTAAAGAACTCTTTAGATTCATTTAAGCATCTAACCAACACTTCACGTTTGTTTTCTCCTTTGAATGTAGTTATTTCAAAGTAAACGCCAATGTTAACAATAAAACCATCCATCAAATTAACTTCGTCGGTCAACATTCTATATCTCGAAATATATTGTTTTACATTATTTCGTAAAGCAGCATTCATTTTAACAAGTTGTTTTTTCTTGTTTAATGTCAATGTGTAAATGTTTATATCAAAAGACTTATCAAGATTTTTGTCAGCGTTCACCGCCTGTTCAGATATCTCATTGTCAGTAGCAACATGAACCTTAGCAACAGACCCATATCTAGACGGCATACTTAATATCCTAGCAACATAATCCTCTTTACTTACAATACGACTTTGAGCCTGATGATACGCTAAAGCATTTTCACGAATCTCTTCATCGGTTTCAGCACCAGCTCCACCTGTAGCAGCTTCACTGTTGGTTACTTTTAAACTATTTCGTAAGTTTAATACCAACTCTCTTTCAAATTCAGGATAATCATCCAATGCATTTGAATATTCAACGTTGCTTATTTGAGTAACTTCGTTTGAGTTTATATTAGCTTCTATTCCACCACCAACAATATATCTAACCGTCAATATAGTGTTGTTTGGTGCTAATCCATAATTCTGACTTTGTAAAAACTTAGACGGATCAACAGTAGCATTCAGTTTGCTTATCGCGCTTTTCTGAATGTTTTTGATGTCTAAAATAATTTCATCTTCTTCAGAAGAGTTAATTCCAGCTCCAAATTCTAAATATGTTTTATCGTCAGAAGAAACTCCTGTGATAAATTTTCTGTTTGTTCGTAATGATCCAATTAACGAAGGAACGGATTCTTTAAACCGATAAAACTCACCATCATTACGTTTAACATTTTCAACGTCAGTATATACAATGTCTTGAGATAAATAATCAACTTCATGCCATTTATTATTGTCAGAATCAATAACGCTTAATACATCAATTACATTATCTTCATCCAATTCTATTCTAAAAAATTCTTGTGCTGAACCAACACTAACTTGTTTTTCTACTATTCTTCCTGAATAAGCATTAACTGTTTTCTTTAATAAAAACAATTGAACTTGATTCAATTCGTCACGACTATATGCTGTAACTGTCAATGGAGAATCTTGGCTATCAACTGAGAAATCCACCGCTTCTGTTGTGATAAATCCTACTCCTTCGGAAGTAGTTACTTCCATGTCTTGTAATAAAGTAAAAGCAAATCTAAAGTCTGGTTTAGCAACACCATCAACTTCAATAGAAGGCACCAATTGAAAAACATCCAATGGACAAAACGCAGGTCTTGTCACTTTAGGTTTATATCCCAACGTTTTAGCATTAGCCATGATGTTACCACGCTCAGTTGTATATGGTAATAACGCCTCTTTAAATTGATAGTCTGTATAATATGATAATACATCACCAACATAAGACGCTAACTTGATATACAACATGCCTGGCGACGTAGGATTGAAATCTTTAAATGTATTTGGAAAGTATGTTTTAGCATACTCTAATAGATTTTGTTCAAACTGATCAAAGTCTTTTGACAAGTAATTAACTTGTTGTGATTTTTTTGCGAAATTTTTACTGCTTTTCTTCATTATATTCCAATCGTCAAAGTTTCAACGTTGCTTGTGTCTCCAACGGTAAAGTGTATTTTCATGAACAATCTATTTAAATCGATCGTCTGTCCATCTCGATCAAACTCTATATTCTGAATGTTTATATAAGGCAACCAAGCTGCCACTTCATCAATTATAGTTTGACTTACAATTTCTTCAACGTCATCAATGTTATGTTCAAATAATACAGAATACAAATCCGTTCCGAATTGTGGCGTCATCGGAATTTCACCTTTACGAGTAAGCATCAATGTTTTTAAATTATTTTTGGCTACAGATAACGTGTCAAACGTTTGTTCAAAAAATCCGTTTTTTCCTCTTCGTATAGGTAAACTCAATCCCAATGGTGTCGCCATCTATTTAAACTCCTTTGCTAAAATCTATGTTGCTAGGGCCTTTTTTGACAGACGCCTTGTTAACTTTATCCATGAACCCACTGTAATTTTTTGTAAGAGCACCCAAAACTTCAGGTGCAGTTTCAGCCAACTGTTCAGCAGATATTTGTTGTGGAGCACCTTCCGCTGTTTGGGTCGGTAACATCGCCTGTGCCCGTTGATCGAATCCATCGAAAGCACCTGGCTTAGCAATACTAGGTGTATACTCCGTTTCAGCATACATAGCATCCATTTTTTGTTGCTCCATCTGTTCCGCCATCATCATAGCAGGTGTCATATGAGCACCCATTGTTCCCTCCTGTGGAACTCCACCCTGAGTTTGATTCAGAATTTCATTCAACATAGGATTATCAGTATATTTGATCTGACCATTATCTTCTACACGCTTTTCAGGCGCCAATCCCATCATCTCTACCAAACTTTCACCTTTGGATTTTTGAACGATTGGTTTAGAAGGTTGTTTTGTTTCTTCATGAATTAAGATAGCCTCCGCTAACATACCAGGGAGAATATCTCCTATAACCTTAACAACTTCCTCTTTAATCAAGGGTTGTAATATTTTTTTTAACTGATCTTTTTTCATAATATATAAATATTGAATTTATTGATTTTCATTAAAAATCATCGTCGCTGAAACTACCATCTCCGAATTCACTAAACGAATCAGCAGCAGATGTTGTGCTTGGAACGAACTCAGTAGTTCCATCCGAGCGTGTTATAGTAGCACCGCCTCCTGAAACTGTGGCGGTTGACGTTGAAGTGGATGATGAAAATGTCTTTGTCGTTGATGATGCTGTTTTGGTAATGTTACTTGTTGCTGAACTTGCGGTTGACGTTGCTTTGTCTACAGTTCCCTTAGCAGAATCAACTACTCCAGTTACACCGCTTGTTGTTGAACTTGCGACTCCTTTGGCTTTCCCAATTGTTCCTCCAACAGCCCCACCTGCTTTTTCTGTAGCAGCTGACTTTAATCCATCGACGCTTGGAACGGATGGTAGATCAGGAACAGCAGGTAATTCTGGTGCTACAGGTAAACCACCTATACTTGGAGCAATACCATCCAAAGACGGTTTTGAAATAGCAGGTGGTAATTCTGGTTTAGGCAATTGTTTTCCTAAATCTGCAAAAGAATTTGGCTTAGGTATCGACGGCGGAGTTAATGCTGGTATATCAAGTTTGGGTAATTTTGGTAAAGCTGGAACACTTGGGATTTTACTAAGGGCTGCTTTTGCTCCTAACGCAGATGCAGCTTGACGTGAAAATCCGCCAAGTTTACTCGTAGCACCCTTAATAGCTCCTAATTTATCCCCAACGCTTCCAACGTCTGGCAATTGATCCTTAATTCCGGATACAACATCACCAGCTGCGCTTTTAGCACTACCGATTGCACCAGAAACAGCACCTTTAGCAGATGAAATTGCGCCAGTTGCTTTACTTGTTACACCACTTACCGCACCTTTGACTTTTCCAAGTGCGGCGCTTTTCATAGTTGAGAATCCGTTAGCCATATTAATAAATATTACTTAGCGGAAGTTCTCTTCGGGCCAATCTTACCCTCAAATTCACCAGCCTTCTTTACCCAATATCCACCGGGCACTTTTCCTAATGACGCCGGAGCACCCAACCCTTGAGCTTCTCCACCGTCTTGACCAAGAGCATGACCTCCGCCGGTTAAGAACACACGTTTGCTTAACGTCTCTGGCAATTTCTGAACTAAGGCTTCTAACGCTTTGACATGAACTTCAATTGGAGTTTGGGTTACAATAGCATCAAAGTCACTAAACGAATCAGTAGGAGATCCTGTTTCGGGAGGCGACGCCGAACCAGCATCAGGATGACTATGACTATGAGTGTGTTCATGATCGTAATTGTGTCTATGTGATTTCAACCACTCGCCTAATTCATACAGCCACTCTATCATAGTCTCACCCAAAATAGCAGGCTCCTTAGTTTGGTCGTATTCACCCAAATAAATAAATGGAGAGTTTAAAACTGTTTTCTGATTTGTGGTCAATACAATCTGATCATGACTATCTATACAAAATTCATCATCCGTTGTAAACTGCATATGTTTTTTGCTGAATGCTAATAGTTCACTGTCACGAGCACTAAACAGAAGTCTGCTAGAGTTAATCACAATTTGATCACCGTCTAACTTTGGAAATTTCCACGTGGTAGAATCCGGAGTAGAATATTTTTTCTGTTCCTCATTTCCAGCACTAAACCATGCCTTAATAAAATGTAATTGAGGATTAAATAAACTTTCAGTTTTACCGCTTGTGATGTGTATACTAGAACCATCCCAATTCACATTCTCAGTCATTACGCTGTTGAAGTGATCCTCAAATCCTATGTTTGCTCCAGCTGTTGGGTCTGGCCCTTTTTTAATTCCGGCTTTGCCTTCTGGTATCTTCGCTACAGGTCGTTGTCTGTTACGTATCAGTATACTTGGATTCCCACCACCACCAGCGTAATCAGGCGGTAAACCAACATCTTTAGCCTTATTGTTCTCATAAGCACCAAATCTAATGCTATTTCCAAAACGACCCTCTAAAATAGTATCACCTTCAAAACGTTTTAAACGTCGTATCTTGTTATTAAAAATAAAATATTTTCCTGTGAATCCCTGATAGCGTGGTTCACTTCCTTCTGAACCTATTACAGACTTAACTCCTTTATATGGAGCTTTTGGATTGCTTGAGTCACGTATCAATCCTTTAAACCCATCACCTACCATATATTCAATTGCAGGATTACAATTGGAGTTTACTCGATTGTCAAAATTTATTTGTGGAGAATAATACCAACGTCCTAAATAATTTACCACCGATACAATCTCATTTATCAAAGGATATTGAGTTGTTGCTGAATCCAATGGGTATGCCCATATCAAACTCTCTCTATCAGCGTTCTTCCTACTTTCAACCGGTCTAACCAAAGCACATCCAATGCGTGACAAATCTGCTCCAGAAGGTGGTGCTCCTTTTGAAGTTGTTGGTGTGAAGTCTACATCAACCGTCTTATCGTATAGATCTGGATGTTCATTGTCCAAGATTATATCAACGACTGTAGCCGCTTCAAACTCATGATCGAATACATCATCTACTTGTGAACGTATCGAGTCGGCATTAACCAGACCATCCGTTTTTCTGCCTAATCCTGTGTTACGTCTGTGAAATCGGGGTCTCATTTTTCAAGGGATTCTTTTGCGGTATTTACGATGTCATCTACAGACTGTTTACTTATATTGTTTTTTTCTTCGATACTAAGTGTGTTTACCTGTTCCATCAATTGCTCACGTTCTTCGTCAGACAATTCAAAAGCACCACCCGTAGCTTCTATACTAGCTTGTCTACTCGCTATACGTTGAACTACAGCAGCTAACTTAACCAACTGATCGTCGTTCTTTACGCTTACTTCTAAATAACCTTTAATCAAAGGAACTACCATCAAAGCATCATTTACTCCCTTGATCAATTGTCTTAACTCTCCGATCAACACATCAACTTGATTTTTTGTGCTTTGTTGATTAGTATAAATATCTTTACACAGATCAGAAAAGTTTTTACCTCTAAAAATTTCAATGTCGTTATCCATAACTATATATATGGATATTATCCAAAATGTTATTGCGCAACCTTCAATTGATTGTTTTGTTCTGAATTATTCATTACATTTTTAGCAACATCAATCAATTCGGGTTTTAAATCTTCTATACCATCAATAGACTCTACGCTCCAAGAGTTATATAATTTTGGATATTCATCCATGTGATTGCGTAGAGCCCGACCAATCGATAACATATTTTGTTCTATATCAGACATACGATATCCTTCGTCTTGTAATGACTTAAAGACTGAAATTTGTAATTTATTCCAGTCTGGATGAGCCTTAATTATAATCTCGGATATGATGTCTGATAATTGTTTCATTCAAAAAAAGGATCAGTTTCAGTTTCTTCTCCGTAAATAGAGTTTTCTACTGTTCCTCTGGATAAATATTGCTCAAGAATATCTTTTTGATATTCTTTCATTTTATTAATCACTTTTGTAATGTTTTGAGTTTTACAACCTGACATTTCTCTTATATAGAGATATAATGTTTTTTTGTTAAAGTTTTCAATCTTTTCTCTGTTCTTGAAAAGTTCTAAAACAGCGTTCGCTATTTCCATTTCTTTTCTTTTATTGAAAATCTTTACTAAATTTTCATCCCAATATTCGATCATGAGATTAACAAATTCTTTAATTTCAGCATTTTCATTATCAAATTGCATTAATATTTCACCGTCGATTTCTTCATCAGGTGCATCAATTATCTCAGTATGTTGATTCCAACGTTTCCATGTATTGTTATTTTGCAATATAAGCCAATTTTTAGCTACCACCGAAAAATATGAAAATGCTTTACTTCCACCTTCACATTGAGGTTTATATTTGTGTATGTTCGATACAAGGAAACTTACAACTTGCTGTTGAATTCTAATCGGTTCGCTGTCAAAGTAAGAAAACTTAAACGTATTATAAACATTTTCAGCTAATTTTTCAAAAGCATATTTAATTTCTTCAATATAAATTGTATTCCGTTTAACCAGATTTTCTTCTTTGTTATATTTTACAATAGCATCCTCAGTTGCTTGAGTAAAATACATTTTATCTTTTGGAGTACGCTTACGTTTCTTTTTAGCTATTTTTTTAACAGCACCCGTAACAGCTTTATTCGTTGATTTTGTTGCTTTTTTGGCAACAGAAGATTTTTTAGCAACTGTTTTTTTAACTGATTTTGTAACTTTTTTAACTATTTTATTCTTCGTCGTTTTCTTCGGCATCTAATTCACCCAGTTTATCATTTAATTCCGTAATAAGATTTTTCATCTCATCGAATATGATGCCGACTTCATCATCACTTTCAAACATCTGACGTTCGTCAATAGACTTCATTTCGTCATATGTTTTGCGAGCTCGATCATTGAAGTTTGTAATCCATGATTCGTATATTTCGTTTTTGCGCAACAAATTGAATGTTATATAACATAACATTACCAACAAAACAATCAAAAAACAAATAATAATGTATAACACTAAACTACTCATAAACTTTCGGTATCTTCTTCGATGGAATCATAGAAATAATCGTTGATAAGTTCTAAAGCTTCCTCAACGCATTTCCAATCTTCACATTCCAAAGCATCTTCCAAAGTCCGTTTTATATCGTGAATAATATTTTCATCCATAATAACGGATAAATAGATGGAAGATGCTTTTTTTGTTAACTTTTTATATAATTTCCCAACCGTCTTCTAAAAGAGCTTCAGCTTTTTTATATTTAATAAACTGAGTTTCACCGTCTTTTTCTACCATGACCTTTTCGTTTCTTCCGTATTTAATACGTTTTACAGGTTCTCTTTTCAATCTAATATGATCATCCGTGATAAGTTCACCGCTTAAATGTCCAACCTCATGTTGTATACACACACACTCTAGCAAACCTTCATCCTTCCAGTAGTTGTCAGCGTCTAATTCGGAACTATCAGGACCAAACTCAATCTCATTCACCCAATTGTCACAAGCAATTTTAACCGTCTTGTTTCTTACTGTGTGAACACGTTTGCCAGGTAAACTTAAACATCCTTCAATATATCCAACCTTTTCGTCGCTAACATCCACACATCTTGGATTGATTAAAACTTTAGGTTCTTCGTCTTTACGAGCACGAACAACACATACAGCCTTATCAATTCCAACCTGATTAGCAGCCAATCCAAGACCACCAAAATCATCCAATGCTTCAATTAATTTTTTAGCAATTTCCTCACCTTCTTCAACAGAAGAACACGGATTAACAACTTTAGTTAATTTATTTTTTCTTGTAACAATCTTCATAAACACCTTTTTTAATAAATTTTTAACATTATCATTATACTGATTAATAACGATTTGTCAATTTATAAAAAGTATTTATTTTTATTTTTTATGATTCTGCAATAATATTTCCGTTTTTATCTGTAACTTTGCCGCTTTTTGTGTGAATGTTTTTTAATTTTAATATCTGCTTTTCTTTTTCAATTTGTTCAGGAGTTTTTTCTACAATAACTTCCTTCTCAACAATCTTTTCTACAGGAACCTCTTTTATAACTTCTTTTTCTACAACCACAGTGTTTTCAATTTCTTTTAACTCTTTTTCAATTTGTTTAGCTTTTTTTCGTTTGCGATCCTGTAAATCCATTGAATTGTATGCTAATACCAAAGCAACCGCCAAAGGATCGAACACAAAAATAATAATTATAATAAACCACTTAGCAACACTATCCAACGTCATATCAAACTCGTTAGCAACAAAATCAAATGTTTGAATATCCTTAGCTTCACCAGCATCCAATTTAATAGCCATTATATCTTCTTCTAACTTTATTTTTTGATCAGTTAGTTTGTCTAATTTGTTTTGAGCATTAGTGATATCAATTGACGATTGTTCAATTAATTTTTGTGTTGACTCTTGAAGTCTTTGCGCTGAACTTGCTGTCATGCTTTTCCCAATCTTAGCGGTAATGTCATCTAAACGTTTTTCCTGACTCTGACGAGCATGTGTCAATGTCTTGATTCGTTCAGCCATTATAATAACCTCGCCCTCTACCAAATCTTTACGATTCTTTACACTCTCAATCTTGCTCATATGTAACTCATGCTTTAAAGCACTATCCTGATATGCAGATGATAAGAAACCAAAAATGCCCAACGATGTAATAAACATTAAAACGATAACAGATATGTTTAAATACCATTTTAACATCAAACCGCATGATTTCCATTCACGTTTTAAATACGAAACGCTAACAAGCTTTCCAATTTCTAAAGCACCTGCCATAACCAATGTAGCAACAAAAGCACCAGCGAATAAAGTAGCTATGCCTTTTACACTAAAATAAGCAGCACAACCAGCAACCAACAGCGCAGTCAATCCAATTAAATATTTAAAGAAGTTCATATCCCAATAAATATATTAATGCACAAAAAAACCGACCTTTATAAAAAGTCGGTTTTCGTGTTTAAATCATTCGTCAAATAATTTACTTTGAAGGGTTGATTTAGTCTCTCCTATAAATCTGTAATATTCATCTCCCTCAATTTTAGCAGCAAAATTATCGGCTGAATGTAATATAATAGGAAGTCTTGTTTTCAACTGTGATTCTTCTCCAAACGATTTTGGCATCAAAAACTTTTTAGCGTCCTCTGAATACAATCCATCAGCACAAATAATTCCAATGTGTTCTTTCTGAGTATATTTAATTCCGAATTTATTTAAAATTTGGAATGAATTAGCTTCTATGTCAGAAATCATTCGTTTTTTATTTGTATTGAAATATTGTTGATTTTTCTTTATACTCCAATCGTCTTGATTTATCTCATAATGAGCATTTCCATATCCATCTTCAATTTTACCCAAATCGTGATGATAAGCTGCGAACACCAACTCTTCTAACTCAAAGTCAATAGTTCCGCCACTCTTTTTATAAAAAGAGTATAATGCTTTTGCATTTCTAACCACGTTCTCAACATGATCGATTAAACCACCAATATAACAGTTGTGAAAATAAATCATACCACTAGCAGGCGCAATCATATAATTCTCTCTAATATGATCTGTCTCATACATTGCCATTAGAGCATCCAACCGTTCACCGGAAAAATCCTCTTGTAATCTGCTTAGAAAATTATCATAGTTTTTCTTAAGCGTTTTTTCGTCGTATTTGAATACGTATTTTGCTTTTATATCCATGACGCCAACTATACATCAGGTTGGCGTAAAAGTCAAGAAAAAAATCAGCAATCGCAGATTTTACGTTTTACGTTTTCTATTCCTTGTGGGGTTTGTCCACCGCGACCATATTTTCCGTATGATATACGATCTTGGATTCTTCTGAATGTGAAGTATCCCCAAACGATCAACGGATGAATTTTATTTATTTTAGCAGAAGTGTTGTTCAGAAAAATCTTTTTTGAATCAGCATACCACGTTTG
>Ga0070752_1000476_pt1 | contig 33012 bp, 34 predicted proteins | sample VirMetDEL_Aug_30_FD_77440 | JGI IMG/M metagenome (GOLD analysis project Ga0070752, IMG submission 77440) | Aqueous microbial communities from the Delaware River and Bay under freshwater to marine salinity gradient to study organic matter... | ecosystem: Environmental > Aquatic > Marine > Coastal...
ACCGGCGCTTCGCGCGTGCCGAGTGAAAGGGTGAGGTTGCGGGCGGAAATCGCGGGTTGAGAGTTGGTCACAGTGCTGCGATGGCAGGCAGCCCAAGGTTGCACAAGGAAACTCGCCGATGCGAATACGGCATTTATCGATAACGGTAATCGGTCTTTCGCTGGCTGCATGCGGGGGCGGTGCCGAAGATGCGGTGGTGCCGGCGGAAGCGCAGGAGCAGACGGTTGCCGCTGCCGAGCAGGAAGTCGCCGGGCCCGAGCGCCGTATCCTCGCCTTCGGGGACAGCCTCTTTGCCGGTTACGGGCTGGACGAGCAGCAGGGATACCCCGAACAGCTCGAGGATACGCTGCGCGCACGCGGCACAAATGCGCGCGTGATCGATGCCGGCGTATCGGGCGATACCAGCGCCGCGGGTCGCCAACGGCTGGCGTTCACGCTCGACGCGCAGGATACGCCGCCCGATCTGGTCATTCTCGAACTGGGCGGCAACGACATGCTGCGCGGTATCCAGCCCGACCAGACGCGTGCGAATTTCGCTGCCATGCTCGAGGAATTGCGCGCGCGGCAGATACCGGTGCTGCTGATGGGCATGCGCGCGCCGCCCAATTACGGAACCGAGTACCAGCAGCAGTTCGATGCCCTCTATGCCGATCTCGCGCAGGAATACGGCACCGCGCTGGTGCCGTTCTGGCTCGAGAGCATCTATCAGGATCCCGCCCTGTTCCTAGACGATCGTATCCATCCGACCGCCGCGGGCATCGCCGCGCTGGTCGAAGATACGGTGGACGATGTGGAACGGGTCTTGCCGCAGGAGTAGCGCGGCCCGCCCGCAGGCGCAGGTCAGAGGCGTTCGACGCCGCCTGCGTCCACCCGCCATACCGCCGCATCCGCCGCAATGCTGCTGAAGGGAGCCATCTCGGTTCCGGTCATCCAGACCTGTGCGCCGCTGGTGCGCAACTGGTCGAACAGCGCGGCGCGGCGCACCGGATCGAGATGCGCCGCAACCTCGTCGAGCAGCAACAGGCTGGCGCGACCTTCCGCGGCCAGCGCGGCATGCGCCAGCGTCATCGCGACCAGCATCGCCTTTTGTTCGCCGGTCGAGCTTTGCGCGGCAGGCACGCGCTTGGCCGCATGGATGACATCGAGCTCGTCGCGATGCGGCCCCGCCAGCGTGCGCTGCGCCGCACGGTCGCGCCTGCGATTGTCGAACAGCGCCTGAGACAGGCCATCGGCATGCGCCGGAGCGCCCGGGGCGTATGTCAGGGCCGGCCGGGCGAAGGGCTCGGCAGGCATGGTGGCGAGCCGCACGGCCAGCGTGTCGACCAATGTGGCGCGGCCCTGCATCAGCGCGGCGCCATGCTGGACCATCTGCGCTTCGACCGCATCGAGCCAGGCACTTTCGGGTTCGCGCAGGTCGGACAGCAGGCGATTGCGTTCGCGCAGCGCGGCGTCGTAACGCGCGGCATGGCTGGCATGCGCAGGGTCGAGCGCAAGTGCGAGCCGGTCCATGTACCGGCGCCGGTCGCCAGCCGGACCAGTGAAGATCCCGTCCATCGCCGGCGTGAGCCACGTCACTGCCATCCATTCGCCAAGGCCGGTGGCACTGCTGTCGGCGCCGTTGATCCGCACGCGGCGCCGCGCGGGCAGGGGGCTGTCGGTGTAGGTCGCCAGCCGGACGGCCTCATCCTGCTGCTGGCGCAGGCTGGCCCCGATCCCGAAACCGGTCTCGCCGCCGCTGCGCACCAGATCGGCCAGCGCCGCGCGGCGCAGCCCGCGCCCGGGCGCAAGCAGCGACAGCGCTTCGAGAATATTGGTCTTTCCTGCGCCGTTTTCACCAACCAGCAGGTTGAACTGCGCGGTCGCTTCCAGCTCGGTCGCGGCATGATTGCGGAAGTCGGTAAGGGAGATGCGATCGAGCGCCATGGGTCGCCAGCGCGATAGCGCGCCCTTCGTTCCGCCGCCACTCGAAACGGTAGATTCCAACAGTTGGTAAAAATCACCAACCTTTCGGATTGATGAACGGCGCCCAACGCGAGCGTTCAGGCAAAAACCCCGGATTCCTGCGCTTCTTCAAGTTTGGCACACCCGTTGCAAAGCATGGGGCAACCCGGATGACCGGGGGGAAACAAACCAAGGTTCAAGGAGATTACCCAATGTCCATTCTCGAAAACGCCAGCAGCCGCGCTCTCGCCGCCGTCTTCGCTTTCGGCGTGTCCGCCATGTTCATGGCCGCCGCCATCGTCCCCGCCAGCCCCGCCGGCCTGATCGCCTGATCACCCCGCGCATAACTCGAACGGAAAGGAACCAGACATGTTCAACTCGGACAACAGCAGCAAGCTCTTCGCAGCGGCGTTCTCGCTCGCGATTTCGGCGGCCTTCTTCGCCACCGCCATCATCCCCGCCTCGCCCAATGGTCTGATCGCATGAGCAAGCTCGAATTCCGCGAAGACGACCACGCCGTCCGCCCCGCCAAGAGCTTCGCGCTCGATCGCCGCAACGGCAAGCTGATGGGCGTTTGCTCCGGCATCGCCCGCTACTTCGGTATCGATGCCACCTGGGTCCGGATCGGCTTCGTCGCAGGAACGCTGCTGGGCTTTGGCAGCTTCATCCTGATCTACCTCGCGATCGGACTGATCGCAGACTGACCACGGCCTTCGCGCTGACCGTCCCGGTTTTCGTGCCGGTCGTGGCTCACATCGAGAGAAACCGGGAGGGGCCAAGCGGCCCCTCTTGTGCATCCGGCTTCGGCAGACATCACATTGCCGATATACCGCCGTCGAGCTTGATCTCCGCCCCGGTCATGAACCGGCTTTCATCGCTGGCCAGATAGACCACCGCATTGGCGATATCGTTGGGCTCGCCGACGAACTTAAGCGGGATCTGCCGCGCCAGCTTGTCCATCAGAACGCCCTTGTCGATATTGTGGTTCTTCGCCGTCCCGTCGAGGATGGGCGTGTCGACGAAGGTCGGGTGGACCGAATTGCAGCGGATCTGCATGTTGTTCTTCGCGCAATGCAGTGCGATCGACTTGCTCAGCATCCAGACCGAGGCCTTGCTGGCGTTGTAGGCCGGCATGGTGTCGCTGGCGATCAGCCCGGCGATGCTGGAGATGTTGACGATCGAGCCCGGCGCATGTTCGCGCATCAGCGGCAGCGCCTTCTGGCAGCCGTGGAAGATCGAATCGACATTGATCGAGAAACAGCGCTTCCAGTCGTCGAAATCGCAGGTTTCGATATTGCCCGCCACGCCGATGCCCGCATTGTTGACTAGGACATTCAGCCCGCCGAGATCGTCGCGCGCGGCATCGACCGCGGCTTCCCAGGCGGCCGGATCGGTCACGTCATGGGCGATCGAGAAGGCCGTGCCGGCGCCGATCGCGTCGTTGATCAGCTGCGCGGTTTCAGCTGCGCCTTCGCCGTTGATGTCGGTGCACAGCACCCGGGCGCCTTCCTCGGCCAGCCGCGTCGCATGCGCGCGTCCCAGTCCCTGCGCCGCGCCCGTAACGAGGGCCAGCTTGCCCGCACACCGTCCTGCCATGTCTCACTCTCCTCCCAGTATGTTCTGTCCCAGCAGCAAGAGCATGCGCACGTCGATCCCGCAACCATCGGCACGCTTGGCGTCGATAAAGCTGCGGATGTCGGCCAGCGGCACGCGGTGGACGGTGATGTTCTCCTCGCCCACGCCGCCGCCTGCTCCCACCTTGGCGAGATCGCGCGCGCGGACCAGCGTGAAGCTTTCGCTGACCATGCCGGGCGACGACCAGAAGCAGCCGAGGTCTTCGAGCACCGCGGCGCGGTAGCCGGTCTCTTCCTCGAGCTCGCGCCCGGCGGCGACGAGCGGATCCTCATCGCCGCGCCCGTCCTCGTCGCCGATCAGCCCCGCGGGGAGTTCCAGACAATACTGGCCCAGCGGCACCCTGTACTGCTCGACCAGCAGCACATGGTCATCGTCGTCGACGGCGAGGATCACTGCAGCGCGGATATTGCGCGGGCGCCCGACATATTCCCAGCGGCCGCGGGTCTTGGCGGTGATGTAATCGCCCTGCCAGACGATCCGCTCGTCGGCATCGTGGTCGGGGACGGGCACGATCAGACCTCGATCAGGCGATCGGGCAGTTCGTTCTCGTCATCCTCGGCGCGGGGGAAATGCTCGGACAGGACCTTGCCCACGTCGCGGACGCCCGCGGCGAGGCCGAGGGCGATATGGCCCTGTTTGATCTCCGCCAGCATGTCCGCCATCGCCTCGCCCCAGACCTCGGGGGGGACGATTTCGGCGATCGGCTGGTCGGCGACGATTTCCGCGCGGTGCTCACGCATCGACAGATACAGCAGCACGCCGGTGCGGCCATGCGTGCGGCGTTCCGCGCCAACCTTGAAATGCTTGATCGCGCGGGCATGCGCACGTGCGGTCTTCACCGGGCCCGGCGTCAGCGCAAAGCGCAGCGGATCCCAGCTCAGCAACAGCCAGCCGGCCACGAAAGCCACGAGACCGAGCGCAATGGTCATGCTGGCGAGTTCGCCGGTGGTCCACACATGCGACCAGCCGCCCACCAGCGAGTCCCACAGGTCCATGAAGGGCTGCGGCAGGACCGCGAACAGGCTCATGGCGGAGAATGCCAGCGCCGCGGCCCAGACCAGCACGACATCGTCATACGCATCGCTCCGGTCGGCCAGCACGGTAACGATCTCGCCGCTGGTGGTGAGTTCGGCCTCCGCGACCGCATTCGAAACGATCTCGTGATCGGATTGCGAGAGATATCCCATTACCACCCCCCGGAGGCGCCGCCGCCCCCGAAACTGCCACCGCCGCCGGAGAAGCCGCCGAAGCCGCCGCCGCCGCCACCAAAGCCGCCACCGCCGCCCCAGTCATCGCCGCCGACACCGCGCGCGATCGCCTTGCCGGCTTCCCACAGGATGATGTCGCCAACGACCCCGCCGACACCGCCGCGGCGATAGCGCCGCCGCCGGCCGCCGCTGAACATCGGCAGGATGAAAAAGAAGAATATGAAGCCCAGCCAGATCAGCGCGCCGATGGGAAAGCCGCCCTCGTTCTCCCGCGCGGCAGTGCGTTCCTGCGCGACGCGGGCCGCCTCTTCGGGGGGAAGTTCGAGCTGGGTGACGATCTCGTCGGCCGCCCAGGCGATCCCGCCCGAATAGTCGCCCTGCCGGAAATAGGGCTTCATGCCTTCGACATATTCGAAGGCGAGCCCGTCGGGAATGACGCCTTCGAGGCCATAGCCGACCTCGATGCGCATCTTGCGTTCGTTCGGCGCGACGATGAGCAGTATGCCATCGTTGCGCTCCGCATCGCCCAGCGCCCATTCGCGGCCCAGCCGATAGCCATAGTCCGAGATATCGTAGCCCTGCAGGTCGGGGATGGTGGCGATCACGAACTGGCGCTGATTGTTTTCCTCGAACTGGTCGAGCTTCTGCGTCAGCGCCGCTTCGGTCGCGTCGTCGATGATGTTGGCGGCATCGACCACCGGCGCGGTGCCCCGCTCGGGGAAGTCCTGCGCGGCGGCGGGCAGGGCCAGGCCCAGCGCCGCCACCAGCGTCAGCATCGATTTCATCAGCAGGCGCATGTCAGCGCCCCTCAATTGGCCGCATCGTCATCCCCGCGCATGTTCAGCGTCGGCGCAACCTCGGCGCCTTCGGTCACTGCCGCATAGGGCACCATCGGTTCGGCGCCGTGGATGATGTTGGCACCGATCGTATCGGGGAAGGTGCGGATGGTCGTGTTATACTGGCGCACCGCCTCGTTGTAGTCGCGGATCGCCACGCGGATGCGGTTTTCCTGCCCTTCGATCTGCGTCATGAAGCGGCCGAAGTTTTCCTGGCTGCGCAGTTCGGGATAGGCTTCGACATTGGCCATCAGCCGCGACAGTGCGCCGCCGAAGGTGTTCTGTGCTTCCTGGTACTGTGCCATCTTGTCCGCATCGCCGAGATCATCACCGTCGAGCTGGATTTCCGGACGCGTCGCCGAGGCGCGCGCCTGGATCACCGATTCCAGCGTTTCGCGTTCCTGTTCGGCCGAGCTCATCACGATCTGTTCGAGATTGGGCACCAAATTGGCGCGTTCCTGAAACGCGGCTTCGACATCGGCCCACTTGGCCTTGGCCGTCTCTTCGGCCGCTGGCACCGAGTTAATTCCGCACGCCGACAGGACGAGGGCGGCGGCAGCAACGATGGAGGTGCGAAAGGCAACCAGGCGGTTCATGGAACATCCCTTTTGTGGTAAGTGTGTCTTGTCCAGATAGCACACCTTGGCCGCCATACAAGATTAACGCGGACTTTTCGGCGATCCTGTTTAAAGCGCAGACAGCGGCGTGTTTCAGCATGAAGGCGCCTGCGACCAGACAACCCTTTGGCGGAAAAATCAGGGGAAATGCATGTTCAAGGAATTCAAGGCCTTCATCGCGAAGGGCAATGTCATCGACCTTGCGGTGGCAGTAATCATCGCGGGCGCATTCGGCGCCATCGTCAGTTCGCTGACCGATGATATCATCATGCCGGTGATCGGCGCGATTTTCGGCGGGGCCGATTTCTCGAGCTATTTCATCTTGCTGAGCACGCCCGAAGGCTATGATGGGTCGCTGACCGACTATGCCGCGCTGAAGGAAGCGGGAGCCGCCATGATCGGCTATGGCGCATTCGTCACCGCGATCATCAATTTCGTGATCCTCGCCTTCATCATCTTCCTCCTGGTCCGCTATGCCAAGAAGGTCATGGCCGAATTCGAGGAAAAGAAGGCGGCTGCCGCGCCCGCGGGGCCGACCGAAATCGAGTTGCTGACCGAAATTCGCGACGCGCTGAAGAAATAGGCCGGTCGGCCAGGCGCCCGTATACACTTCACATTAAGCGGGCAGGGCCTATATGGGTCCTGCCCGTTTCGGCGGGCTATGGCGATAAATGGCGCTGTGCAATAGGTACAACGGACCCGGGGGCAGTACCCGGCGGCTCCACCACAAACCGCTTCAAGGGCGGGTTATGACGGGGCCGAACTAGGATCGACGTGTGCTGAAAGACAGTGTTTTTGCTCGGGCTGAGTATCCCGTAAAAATGTTCACAACACACAAGTGCCAACGATAACGAAGCACTCGCTCTCGCAGCGTAATTTGACGGCCTAACGGCCTGAATTTACAAAGCTAAAGCGCGGTTGGACCCACCGGGCAACAGAAGCGGATTCCGGGGCTCCGGGGGTAGCTAGCAACAGAAACCCCCACCTTAGCCTTATCGAATTGTGCGATTGCCCGGTCGGCGCGGCTCAGGGCTGTAGGCCGGCTTTCTCTGCCGTGTGCGCGCCGGCTTCGCGTGCCTCGCGTTCGTAACGCAGCGCGTCGAGGATCTTGGCGCCGCCGAGAAAGACCGCACCAGCGGTTGCTGCAAACAGCAGGTAACCGCCGACACCGGGGTATTGAACCGTGTAGTGCGCGCCGCGAGTCATGGCGCCGAGGGCAAGCGCAAAGATGATCAGATACGCTTCGAAGCGCGTCTTGATCACGAACAGCCGTTTTACCCTCGTCAGCGAAATCGTCCGGTCTCCACGGTTAATCCCTAGTAACTGCAATTCCCGTGCCAGCGTCGCGTTCCCGCGACTCGCAATGGTTAATGCGTCATTGAGTGTAAGACCCGCCGACGCGGCGGTCCAGAGGCGGACGACCAAACCGGGTCAGGCGAGCTCATCTAGCGAGAGCGCCGCGAGCAGCGCCTCGCGCGCTTCGATCACGGTCTTGGCCAGCTTTTCCGATCCGATTTCTTCCGGTTCGATCCGTTCGGGCCAGGCCTGGGCGATGACCGATTCGATGCGCTGCGCCTTGGCTTCGTCGAGCAGGAACCGCGCGTCGACCGTGGCGGGATCGGCCACCACCCGCAGCCGCAGGCATGCGGGCCCGCCGCCATTGGCCATCGACTGGCGGACATCGACGGGGATTACCTGCCGGATCGGTCCGTTCGAGGCGAGCATCCGTTCGCACCATGCCCAGACGCTGGCGCTCTCCTGGCATTCGCTTGGGACGACTAAGGCCATCTCTCCGCTTGGCAGGCTGACCAGCTGCGCGTTGAACAGATAGGTCCGGATCGCTTCCTCGAGCGATACCGCGCTGGCCGGCACTTCGACGACGTGCAGCGCCGGGAAGGCGGCGTGCATCGCTTCATAGGCATCCTTGCGATCGGCGAAGGCCTGTTCATGCGTGAACAACACGGTTTGGTTCGCAACCGCGACGACATCGTTGTGGAACGCGCCCGCCTCGATCGCGGCGGGGTTCTGTTCGATGAAGACGCAGCGCGCAGGATCGAGCCCGTGCTTGCGGGCCACGGCGCGGCTGGCCTGTTCGTGCTGGCGCGCGGGGAAGCGCCCGCCGGGCCGGCCATAGACGAATACCTCCACTCCGGGCTGCCCGTGGCTTTCGCACAGCCGCATGTGGTTGGCCGCGCCCTCGTCGCCGAAACTCGGCGGGACCGCATCGTGCACTGCGAAATGGCGGGTATCGCCGAAGGCGAGCTTCAGCTGCGCCTGCGTATCGCGCCATTCCTGGCCGCGATGCAGCATGGTGACGAGATTGGCAGGGGTCAGGTGACAGCGCCCGTCCGCGGTATCGGGCGCGGGGCTGACCGTTGCGGCATTGGCGGTCCACATCGAACTGGCCGACCAGGCTGCGGCCAGCAGCGCTCGGTCGCTTGTGCCATCCACCGCGAGATCGTCCAGCAGTGCAAAATTGGGCCGCGGCAGCGGGAGCAGGAAGCCCTGCGCGAGCCCGCGTTCCATATTCGCGCGCATCTTCGCCACGCCTTGCAGCGCCGCGGCACGCGGATAGGAAGCGCTGCCCTTGTGGCTCGCGCTGGCGATGTTGCCGAGACTGAGGCCGGCGTAATTGTGGCTCGGCCCGACGATGCCGTCGAAATTGATTTCCCTGAGCATATGCTATCCGTTCGGTTCGAGCGAAGTCGAAGGCCAGCCGCGCCGCCGCGTCCCGACTCCGTTGGACGCGCGCGGCCATGTTCCCGTCAGCGGGCGACGCTCCAGACTTCGTCGCCTTCGCCCACTTCGAGCGTTTGCGCAGCCATCGCGTCGATCGCGATCGATCCGTCCTCCGCGATTTCGCGCATGCCGTAGACACTGCGGAAACTCGCCAGCGTGCCAGTGGCAATCAGCGCTCGTTCGCCGATGTCGAGATCGATGTCCGAAACCTTGCCCGGCTGCGCCTTGCGCACGCTGCGCACTTGGCTGGTGCGCGCGGTCATCGTCGGCCCGCCGTCAAAGATGTCGACATAGCCTTCGGCGGCGAAGCCCTCGTTCTCCAGCATCCGCATGGCCGCCCGGCCGGAGGGGTGGGGCACGCCGATCACCTTCTTCGCCTCCTCGTCGAGCATCGCGATATAGACCGGGTGCTTGGGCATCAGGTCGGCGATGAACTGGTTGCCGTTGATCGCGTTGAAATAATCGGCTTCTTGGAAGGTCATGCCGAAGAACCTGCCGGCAACGCCGTCCCAGAAGGGCGAGCCGCCGCGGTCGTCGATCACGCCGCGCAATTCGGCAATGACGCGATCGGCAAAGCGCGCCCGGTGCATGGCAATGAACAGGTACCGGCTGCGCGCCAGCAGCAGGCCGAACCCGCCGGCACGTTCGGCGGGATGAAGGAACAGCCCGCCGACTTCCGAACAGCCCTCGAGGTCGGTGACGAGGCTGAGCAGTTCGGCGCGCACGGTCCTGTCGAGTTCCTGGCTGTGCTGCGTCAGCGTGGTCATGCGGTAACTGTAGAAGGGCCATTGCTGCCCCACCTGGCTGAACATCTGGCAAGTGCCCCGCACCTGACCGGTCTCGGTGTTTTCCAGCACCAGCGTGAACTGGTCGTCGCCCAGATCGTCATAGGTACGCGCAAAGGCTTCCTCGGCGCGTTCCAGCTTGCGCGTCAGCGCGGTACGGTCGGCGGGGAGGTTGGTGAAACCGCCGCCTGTCAGCTTGGCCATTTCGTAAAGTTGTTCGAGATCGGCGATTTGCGCGGCGCGCAGGCGAAAAGTCACAAAGGGTCTCCGGTCGAAAGCCTGGCCAGGACCAGCGCGGACAGGGCGGCGCGCTCGCGCAGGCTGGGCACGATCATGAATTCATCGGGCGAATGGATGGCGCCGCCGCGCACGCCCATCGTATCGACCACGGGCACGCCGGTGGCAGCGATATTGTTACCATCGCACACGCCGCCGGTGCTTTTCCAGCCGATCTGCTGGCCCAGTTCGGCGCCGCATGTCTTGACGAGATCGAACAGTTTCTGCGCCTTGGCATCGACGGGTTTGGGCGGGCGCGTCACGCCGCCGTGGCGATGGATGGCAACCTCGCGTTCGCTGCGGATCGCATCGAGGATCGCGTCGAGCTGGCCGTCGAAGCGGTTCATCGCATCGGTCGATTGGGGGCGGATGTTGAAGCGCAGGATCGCCAGGTCGGGCACCACGTTGTTCGCACTGCCGCCTTCGATCTTGGCCGGGTTGACCGTGATATCCCCGGCCTCGAGCGCCTTGATCCGCAGCACGAGGTCGCTGGCGGCGACGATGGCATTGCGACCGTCATGCGGATTGCGCCCCGCATGCGCCGACTTGCCGGTGATCGTGATCGAATAATTGCCCGTCCCGCCGCGCGCATGCGCCAGCGTGCCGTCGGGCAGCGCGCTGGGTTCGTAGGTCAGCGCGGCATATTTGCCGCGCGCCAGTTCCTCGATCAGCGTACGGCTGGCAAGACTGCCGGTTTCCTCGTCCGCATTGATCATCACGTCGTATCCGACGCGCGACGCGCCTGCCATCGTTTCGAAGGTCTGCAGCGTGTGGAGGATGACATTCAGCCCGCCTTTCATATCGGCGGTGCCGGGCCCATTGATCGTCTCGTCGTCGAGCCAGCTGACCTGCTGGAAAGGATGATCCTCGGGGAAGACGGTATCCATGTGCCCCGTCAGCACGAAGCGCCGCTCCGCTTCCGGGCGCACGCGCAGCACCATGTGCCTGCCATGCGGCTTCTCGAACTCGCGGCCCTCGGGCGAGATCGCGGTGACCGTGGCGGGTTCGACCAGATCGACGTCGCCGGGCAGGGTGCTGAAGGCATCGGCGAGGATCCCCGCCATCCGGTCCAGCCCGGCGATATTGCCGGTGCCCGTGTTGATTGCCGCCCATTCCTGCACCTCGCGCAGCATCGTGTCGCCATCGATTGCGTCGAGCAGCGCTTGGGGGGCGGTATCCGGTTTCATGTGCAACGTCCTTAATCCTGCCTTGGCCCGAGTCCAGCCCGTGCCTTGCATTGATCAACGGCTGGCGGCATAGGACCGTGCCACTCCTCCCCGGGTACGACATCGCCGTTCTACTACTGCTCGAGGAGTTCCATGACCGAATTTGTCACGCGCGCCGGAATCGAAGCCGATCCGCAGCTTGCCGCCTTTATCGAAACCGACGTGCTCGGGCCCCTCGGCCGCGACGTCGATGCCTTCTGGAAAGGTTTTGCCGACCTCCTGGGCAGGTTCGGTCCGCGCAACGCGGACCTGCTGGCCAAGCGCGAGGATCTGCAGGCGAAGATCGATGCCTGGCACACCGAACGGGCTGGGCAGCCGCATGAAGCGGGCGCCTATCGCACCTTTCTGGAAGACATCGGCTATCTCGTCCCCGAACCGGGCGAGTTCACCATCGGGACCGAGAATGTCGATCCCGAGATCGCGACCATGGCCGGCCCCCAGCTGGTGGTGCCCATCCTAAACGCACGCTTCCTGCTCAACGCCGCCAATGCCCGCTGGGGCAGCCTCTACGACGCGCTTTACGGCACCGATGCGCTCGACGCGCCCGCCGCACGGCCGGGCGGGTATGACGAGGAGCGCGGCGCCGCGGTCATCGCCGAGGCGCGCAAGCTGCTCGACGAGATCCTCCCGCTCGCATCGGGAAGCTGGAAGGATCTCGACAGCCTCGACACCCTCGAACTGGCCGATCCTTCGCAGCAGGTCGGGCAGACCGACAAGGGCCCGCTGTTCCGCCACAACGGCCTGCATATCGAGATCGTCGTCGATCCGGACAGCCAGGTTGGCAAGACCGACCGGCTGGGTATCGCCGATGTCAATTTCGAGGCCGCGCTGACCACCATCGCCGATTGCGAGGATTCGGTCGCGGCGGTCGATGCCGAGGACAAGCTCACCGCCTATCGCAACTGGCTCGGCGTGATCCGCGGCGATCTGGAGGAAAGCTTCGAGAAGGGCGGCAAGACGCTCACTCGCAAGCTGGTGGGTGACAAGACTTACACCGACAGCGACGGCGGCGAACACTGCCTGCCCGGACGCAGCCTGATGTTCGTGCGCAATGTCGGCCATCTGATGACCAACCCGGCGATGCGCTGGGACGGCAAGGAAATCCCCGAAGGCATTCTCGATGCGGTGGTCACCTCGGCGATCGGCGCGCAGGACGTCGCCGGACTGGGGAAGTACGGCAATTCGCGCCGCGGCAACATCTATATCGTGAAGCCCAAGATGCACGGGCCCGAGGAATGCGCCTTCACCAACGACCTGTTCGACGCGGTGGAAGACCTGCTCGGCCTGCCGCGCCACACGATCAAGGTCGGGGTGATGGACGAGGAGCGCCGCACCAGCGCGAACCTTGCCGCCTGCATCCACGCGGTGAAGGACCGCATCGTCTTCATCAACACCGGTTTCCTCGACCGCACGGGGGACGAGATTCACACCTCGATGCGCGCGGGGCCGATGATGCGCAAGGGCGAGATGAAGAACTCGGCCTGGCTCAAGGCCTACGAGGCGCGCAATGTCGGCATCGGTCTCGCGCATGGCCTGTCGGGCCGCGCGCAGATCGGCAAGGGCATGTGGGCGGCGCCCGACCTGATGGGGCAGATGATGATCGACAAGATCGGCCATCTTCGCGCCGGGGCGAACACCGCCTGGGTGCCGAGCCCGACCGCCGCGACGCTGCACGCGATCCATTATCACCGCGAGGACGTGTTCGAGATCCAGAAGGGCCTGCCCGATGCGGCGAAGCTCGACGAACTGCTTGCCATTCCGCTGGCTGACGGCACCAACTGGTCGGAGGACGAGATCCGCGAGGAGCTCGACAACAATTGCCAGGGCCTGCTCGGCTATGTCGTGCGCTGGATCGATGCCGGTGTCGGTTGCTCCAAGGTCCCCGACATCAACGATGTCGGCCTGATGGAAGACCGCGCAACGCTGCGCATTTCCAGCCAGCATATCGCCAACTGGTTGCTCCACGGCGTCATCAGCGAAGAACAGGTGATGGACAGCCTGCGCCGCATGGCCGCCAAGGTCGACGAGCAGAACGCGGGCGATCCCTTCTACCAGCCGCTGCTGGAGAACGAGGACGGCGCGGCATTCAGCGCGGCGAAGGACCTCATTTTCAAGGGTGTCGAACAGCCCAGCGGCTACACCGAACCGCTGCTGCACGCCTGGCGGCGCAAGAAGAAGGCGCAGGGCTGACCACAGCCAGTCGCGATCGAAGGAAAAGCCCCGCCGACCAGCGGGGCTTTTTCGTTGAGCCTCACCCTTCTGCGGTGAGTGCGCGCGCGAGGGTCACGAATTCGCCGACCGTCACCGTCTCGGCGCGGCGCTGCGGGTCGATGCCGATCGCCTCCAGCGCGGCAACCGCACCGGGCATGCCCTTGAGGCTTTGGCGCAGCATCTTGCGGCGCTGGCCGAAGGCGGCTTCGGTCAGCCGTTCGAGCAGCCGGGCGTCGACCCCTTCGGGCATCTCCGCGGGTTCGACATGAACAATTGCGCTCATCACCTTGGGGGGCGGGGTAAAGGCGCTGCGGTGGACCTTCATCGCCAGCTTCGCGCGGCTGCGCCACTGCGCCAGCACTGCAAGCCGGCCATAGGCCGAGCCGCCGGGCTGCGCGACGATGCGCTGGGCGACTTCCTGCTGGAACATCAGCGTCAGGCTGGTCCACAGCGGCGGCCATGCATTCTCGCTGCCCTTCGCCCCGGCCAGCCAGCGCACGAACAGCGCGGTGCCGACATTATAGGGCAGGTTGGACAACACGGCGAAGGGTTCGCCGCCCATCAGCTCGGCATGATCGAGCTTGAGCGCATCGCCCTCGATCACGCGCAACTGGCCCGGGAAGGCGTCTTCCAACTCGGCCAGCGCGGGCAGGCAGCGTCGGTCCATCTCGATTGCGGTCACGCGGGCGCCGGCGCGCAGCAGGGCGCGCGTCAGCCCGCCGGGACCCGGACCGACCTCGAGCACCTGCTTCCCGGCAAGATCGCCGGGCACCGCGGCGATCCGGTCGAGCAATTGCTCGTCGAACAGGAAGTTCTGCCCCAGCGCCTTGGACGCGCTGAGGCCGTGGCGGGCGATGACTTCGCGCAGAGGCGGCAGGTCAGCCATGCGCGGACCGGTTGGCAGCTATCTGTCCCGCCATGCGAATGGCGGCGATCATCGCGCCGGGATCGGCGAGCCCCTTGCCCGCGATATCGAAGGCGGTGCCATGGTCGGGGCTGGTGCGCACGATCGGCAGGCCAAGCGTGACATTGACCCCCTCGTCGAAATCGAGCGCCTTGAGCGGGACCAGAGCCTGGTCGTGATACATTGCCAGCGCGGCGTCGTAGGTCTGCCGCGCGCGCGGTGTGAACAGCGCGTCGGCGGGATGCGGCCCGGTAATGTCGAACCCTTCGCCCCGGAGGGTCTCGATCGCCGGCGCGATGATTCGCGCTTCCTCGTTGCCGAACCGGCCGCCTTCGCCCGCATGCGGGTTCAGCCCGCATACCGCGAGCCGCGGCGCGGCGATGCCGAAATCGGTCGCCAGCGCGCGTGCCACGATCCGCGCGCGTCGCTCGATCAGCTGCTGCGACAGCCGGCCGGACACTTCGGACAGCGCGCAATGGACGGTTAGCGGCACGGCGCGCAGACTGGGCCCGGCGAGCATCATTACCGCCTGGTCGGCTTCCATTCCGCAGACTTCGGCGAAGAATTCGGTCTGGCCCGGATGCTCGAAGCCGACCGCCGCCAGCTGCGCCTTGGCAATCGGCGCGGTGACGATCGCTGACGCGGTACCCAGCAGCACGCAGCGCGTTGCCTCGGCCAGCGATTGCAGCGCCAGCGCGGCGCCCATTTCATCGGGCTGTCCGGGGTGCGTAGCGACATCCTCGCGGCCGAGCACCGGCAGCGCACGGCCGAACAGTCCCGGCACTTCGGCCGGATCGTCGATCAGGGCGATGTCGAGCGCGTGCCGGCGGCTGCGCGCCGCGGCTTCGAGCACGCTCTTGCCGCCGACCACGAAAAAGGGCGCGAGGCCCGCATCGGAGCGCCGCGCCCAGCTTTCGACGATGATTTCCGGCCCGATCCCCGCCGGATCGCCAATCGATACGGCGAGGGGTGCCATGACGGGCGTCAGTTGTACTCGATGAAGGCGTCGTTGCGCAGGTCGCGCAGGTAGCGCTGGGCGCGTTTCTCGATGCGCTCGTCCTCGAGTTCGCCCATGATCTGGTTGAAGTCGGGGCCGGCGGCCACTTCGGGATCGTCGCGTCCGCACAGCATCAGCACGCGGACGCCTTCCTCGAAGGAGCCGAACGGGGGCGTCGCCTGGCCGACCTGCAGTTGCAGCAGGATGTTTTGCAGCGCTTCGGGCAGCGACCGGACGCGGATCTGGTCGTTGGTGACGACATTGGCGCCCAGACGGGCAGCCGCGCTCTCGGCATCACCGCAACCGCGGATGTCGCGCACGCCTTCGGTGAAAGCCGCCACACGCTGCTGGGCCAGCGCTTCGCTGGTACCAGGTGCGAAGCTGATCTGGATCTGCTTGAGGCTAAGCATCGCATCGCGCGGATCGGCCATCAGCACCTGCCGCTTGTCGATCAGGTAGAGGATCGAAAAGCCGCCCGGGATCCGGATCGGGCCGACCAGCTGACCGGGGCTCATTTCCGCGGCCACCGTTTCCAGCTGCGGGTTCTTGAGCTGCGCCAGCTGGATCCAGCCCAGATCGCCGCCAACGGCTGCGGTGGAGGCTTCGGAGAACTGCCGCGCATAGGCCACGAAACTGCCGCCCTGGCGGAGCTGTTCGACGATCTTGCTCGCATTGGCCTCGACCGCGGCTTCGGTTTCGGGCGTGGCCGAAAGATAGATTTCGCCGAGCCGGAATTCCTCGGTCCCGCGCGAGGCCTCGAGCCGTTCGATCAGTTCGGTCACTTCGTCCGACGAGACGTTGACGAAGGGGGCGATATTGCGGCGCAGCAGGCGGTTCCACGCCAGTTCGCCGGTGATCTGCCGCTTGAGCGAGGCGGGCGAGGAGCCGATGGACCGCAAATATTCGTCCATCTGCTCGGCGGCCTGACCGAAATTGCGGGTCGCGACGCTGGTATAGGTCTGCTCGACTTCTGCTGCAGGGACTTCGAGCTCCTGCGCTTCCGCAGCCTGAATCTGCAGCGTTTCGTCGATCAGATTGCGCAGCACCTGCATGCGCAGGCGGACCAGCTCTTCCTCGCTGACCGGCGTCTGGTTGGCCGCCAGCAGCAAAGCCGCCCGCTGGTCGACATCGGTTTCGGTCACGACATAGCCATTGACGACGGCGGTGGCGACGCGGTGGTTGGGATCGCTGTCCTGCAGCATGCTGAGGTCGCTGGGCAGGCCGAGCAAATTGCCCTGGCCCATGGTCTGCTGGGCCTGGCCCGCAATCGGTGCGGCGACGAGGCCGGCCGCTGCGGCAAAGGAGAGCAATCGGGAAATCATGTGTGCAGTCACCTGTCGAACCTGTCTTGCGGCATCGCCGGGATGCCCGAATATGCCGGGCGTCTTGCAGCGGCGCGGCTTAACCAAAGCTGATGATTGCGCGCCGGATAGCGCGTTTGGGCCGGGGTGCCAATAAGCGCAGCCTAGCGGAAACCCAGATTTCTCAGGCTGAAGTAGAACTGGAAGGTATCGCCGCGTTCGGCATCGCCCGCGGTAATGTAATCGCGCCGCCAGGTAACGCCCAGTTCGAGGCAGTCGTCCTGATAGGCAATGCCCAGGCGGGTACGGATCGGATCGAACCCGTCCGATGCCAGCGTGGGGTCCTCCTCGCGGTCGGTAAGGTTGAACACGCCCGAGCCGAACAGCGACCAGTAATTGGCAAAAGCCATCCGCACCGCGCCGCGCAATTCCTCGCGGTCCTGCAGATCCTCTACCTGCGTGATATCGCGGTCGAGCCGGACGTACCCGATCTCGGCATAGGTCCGGCTCGACCCGACGGTGGCGTCGATCTCGTTCCGGCGGATCGCCAGATTGTCCTTGTCCAGCCGGAAGCGGTGGGTGAACTTCAGGAAGTTCTTGTACCGCACCTCGGTCCGGCCGACGAAATCGGAGAACCGTTCGGACAGGCCGGTCCCCACCGGCAGGATGTCGCGGTCGCTGTCGAGACGGTAGGATTGTCCCACATTGGTCTTCAGTTCCCAGTCCGGAATGCGCAGTGACCAGTCGAATCCGTAGGTGACCCGCGCGCCGTCCTCGACCCGGTCGTAGCCGGGGAAGCGGTTGAGCGCGAAGAGGTTGGAGTCCTCGAGGTCGATCGCACGGGCATCCTCGTTGGGGATGGCCAGATTCTTGATTGGCGGGGTGGCGACGAATTGCACTCGAGGGGTGAACACCTGCGTGCCGCCGAAGGCTTCGCCGACGAAGGGCCATTGCACGTCGAGCGCGCCCAGCGCCACGCCGCGGTATTCCCAGCCGGGATTCCCGCGATAGCTCGGCGTGGTGGTGAGGTAGTTCTCGTCCGAATGGTAGACGTCACCGCGCAGCATGCCGGTGAGCGTGATGACCTGGCCAAGCGCGGTCACGCGGCGCAGGTCCCATTGCGCGCGGGCGAAGGCGCGCTGCGTGTCCTGCCCGATATCGCGCATGATCGCGAGCGTGTTGCCCTGCAGTTCGAGCTGTCCGCCGAGGATCTTGGCATCGGGCCGCCAGCGCACGTCGAGCACGGGCAGCGCTATCGGCACTTCGCCTTGCGGCTGGTCAAGCCGGAGGGTCTGTGTGGCCCAGCCTGCCAGCGAGAAATAGGTGTTGCCGGCGATCCGCTCCAGCTCGAGCGTGGAGCGCAGCCGGTCGTCGCGGCTGATGTCGTAGCGGCGTAGGAAGGTGCGGTCGGTGGTGCGGCGGACCGATCCGGTCAGGCTCCAGTCGGGCGTCAGCTGGAACTTGCCATTGGCGAACAGGTAGCCGCGGAATTCCTCCGCGCTGTCGGCCACGCCGGTGAAAGTGGAAATTCGCTGCGAATGGGTGGCGTAACCGGTGATCTGGTAGGCGCCAGCTTCGGTCAGGTGGCGCCACTGACCCGCGACCATCGGTGCCGCCCCGGTATAGACATGGGTGGTCAGCGTAAGGTCTTTGTTGTCGCCGAAGCGCAGGTAATAGCTGCCCGATACCTCGACTCCGTTGCTTTCGGAAAAGCGCAGGTCGGGCACGAGGAAACCCGAAACCGCACCGCCATCGGTGCGGATCGTCAGCCCCGGCAGCGGCAGCAAACGCGCGCCGAACAATTCCAGATAGGCGCCCGAAAAATTGATCCGGTTGGTCTCGGGGTCGTAAACGACGCGCTCGGCGGTGATCCGCCAGCTCGGATCGCGCGGGCAGCCCTGCGGGTCGACCACGGCGCAGCCGCTATAGGCCGCTTCCTCCAGCGCGACGGTGCCGTCGCTTTCGCGAATGCCGCGATTGGCGGCGAGCCGCCCGCCCTGCCGCAGCGCGAGCAGCAGATCGTCCATCGCGCCGGCTTCGAATTCGTCGGTCAGCTCGACCCGTTCGGAAAACAGCTGGTTGCCGTTTTCATCGACGAACCGGACGCGCCCCGTGGCGAGGATTTCGCCGGTCTGCTCGTTCCAGCTGACCGAATCGGCGCGCAGCGACCGGTCGCCGCTGCGCAGCACGACGTTGCCGCTGGCGGCTACGACATCGCTATCGGCACTGTATTCGAGGATATCGGCTTCGAAGTCGATCGCGCGGTTGCCGGCCGCATCCAGCCCGTCATCGCCGGTGGGGGCGGGCGGCGGGTCCAGCCCGGCGCCGGGATCGGGTACGGTGAGCAGATCGTCGGCGCCGGCGCCCTCGTCCAGCGTGGGCCGGTCGGGCAGCGGGTCGCCGGGCTCGCCCTGCGGGTCGATGACGTTGCCGACATTGTCGGCCGCGCGCTGCGCAGCGGCCGGGCTGGCCGCGCATAGCGCCAGCGCAATGGCAGTCAGAGTCGCGGGACGGATGGCCTCCCGGATGGCGTGCGGGACTGTCTCGGCAGGCGGGAGCATCCCTTGCCTATCGCACCGGCCACGCCTAATCGCAATCGCCATCCTCGATGGGCGTGCGCGCAGCGTATCGGCCCTGACCAAAGACAATTCCGGAGATCCCATGCACATTCAGTTCAGCCAGTCCCGCCCGCAGGTTGCGCGCCTTGTTGCGCAAGTTACCGACAAGGACAAGGTTCCCGCTGGGCTGGAAAAGCCGTTCGCCGAAGGCATGGAAGCCGCCCGGTTCAAGGGCAAGGCGGGGCAGGTGTTCGACGGCTTCGTCGAACGCGATGGCCAGGTCCTCCGGCTGGCGCTGGCCGGCCTCGGCGACAAGAGCGATGAAGCCCGGCTCGCCAATTGCGAGAAAGCGGGCGCGGCGCTGGCTGCCAAGTACCAGTCGAGCGGCGACGAGGAACTCGTCCTCGACCTCGCGGACAGCGGCCTGACTGCCGAACAGGCAGCCAGCGTCCTGCTCGGCCTGCGGCTGCGCAACTGGCGCTACGATGTCTATCGCACCAAGATGAAGGACGAGCAGAAGATCACGCTTGCTACTGTCACCGTGATTGGCGCTCCCGAGGGGACCGAGGCCGCGTGGGACGACATGGCGCATGTCGCCGAGGGCGTCGAGTTCACCCGCGTGCTGATCACCGAACCGGCGAATATCCTGTACCCGGAAAGCTTCGTCGAGCGCTGCCGCGAACGCTTCGAAGGCACCGGCGCCGAGCTGATCGTGCTGGACGAGGCGCAGATGGAAGAGCTCGGCATGGGGTCGCTGCTGGGCGTCGGTCTCGGGTCGGAGCGCGAATCGCGCATCCTCGCGATCCGCTGGGACGGCGGCGAACCGGGGGCCGCCCCGACCGCCTTCGTCGGCAAGGGCGTGACCTTCGACACCGGCGGCATCTCGATCAAGCCGGGCCCGGGCATGGAAGACATGAAGTGGGACATGGGCGGCGCAGGCGCCGTGGCGGGCGCGATGCTGGCGCTGGTCGGGCGCAAGGCCAAGGCCAATCTCGTCGGCGTGGTCGGGCTGGTCGAGAACATGCCCGATGGCAAGGCGCAGCGTCCCGGCGACGTGGTCACGAGCATGAGCGGACAGACCATCGAGGTGCTCAACACCGATGCCGAAGGGCGGCTGGTGCTGGCCGATGCGCTTCACTGGACACAGGAAGAATTCAAACCCGCGCGCATCCTCGATTTCGCAACGCTGACCGGCGCCATGATCATCGCGCTCGGCCACGAGTTCGCGGGCGTCTTCTCGAACGATGACGCGCTTGCCAGCCAGCTTCACGATGCGGGCGAGGCGACCGGCGATCGCAACTGGCGCCTGCCGATCGGCCCGGCCTACGACAAGCTGATCAATTCGCCGATCGCCGACATGAAGAACATCGGCGGGCGCGCCGCTGGATCGATCACCGCCGCGCAGTTCCTGCAGCGCTTCATCGCCGACGGGACGCCTTGGGCGCATGTCGACGTGGCGGGCATGGTCTGGTCGGACAAGCCGGGCCGGACCTGGGGCAAGGGCGCGACCGGTTACGGCGTGCGCCTGCTCGACCGGTTCGTTCGCGACACGCTGGAAGGCTGACGGATATCATGGCCAAGGGTACCGGCAAGATGCGGCGGATGGGCGACTTGCCCAGCAAGACGTGCCTGACCTGCGGCTTTCCGTTCACGTGGCGCAAGAAATGGGCGCGGGACTGGGAGGGGGTCAAGTATTGCTCGGACAAATGCCGCCGCAACAAGCCATCCTCGTCGGGTGAGGCGGCGGGCCCCGAATGACCACGACCCGCGTCGATTTCTACCAGCTCAGCCGCGATCCGGTGGACGTGACGGTGGCCAAGCTGGCCCGCAAGGTGTTGCAGGCGGGCGAGCGGCTGGTGGTCGTCAGCGGTGACGACGCGCAGCGCACGCATCTGTCGCAACTGCTCTGGCAGCAGGGCGGGGCGGCCTTCCTCGCCAACGGCATGGCCGGCGGGGCGCATGAAGCGCGCCAGCCGATCCTGCTGTCGGGCACCTGCGGTTCGCCCAATGGCGCGCGCATGGCCCTGATCGCCGATGGAACGTGGCGCGAAGAGGCGCTGGAATTCGACCGCGTCCTGCTGCTTTTCGATGCTGCGCAGCGCGACGCGGCTGCGGCTTTGTGGCGCCGTTTCGCGCAGGACGAGACGATCGACAACCGCATCAACAAACAGGATGAACACGGCAGCTGGCGCGAGGGTCGCTGACGGAACCGTTGCGCGGTTCAAGCATCGATAGGGCATGACACGCAGCCCGCCCGCCGCCCGCCTCGCCGCTTTCACTGCCGCCGCGCTGGCAGTTGGGGCCTGCGGGGGCGAAGCCGAGAACGCGGGCGAGAATGGCGGCGACGGCGCTGAACCGCGCGGCTCCTACGATATCGATGCGGAAACGGGCGAAACCCGCGCGCGGCATACGGGCGACGACGGCACGGTCACGACCATGCGTTCGGGCGAGCGCGTCCCGGTCGAACTGCCCGCGGGGTTTGCCCTCTATCCCGGCGCACAGGTGACCAACAACACGCGGGTGGAACAGGCCGCTGGCGTGCTGGTCCTGCTGACGCTGGAGAGCGCCGCGCAACCGGCGGATATGGTGGCGTATTATCGTGAACAGGCAGCCAGCGCCGGGATCGACGTGGCGACGTCGCTCGACAGTGGGCCGATGACGATGATCGGCGGCGAAAACGCCGACGGCACCAGCTTCTCCTTCACCGCGACGCGCGAAGGCGAGGTCACCCGGGCGCAGCTGTCGATCGGACGTGGTCTCGAATGAAACTTGCCCGCGCGGGCCCGCGGCGCTAGGGGCGCGCGCGAGAATTTTCTCCCCCGCATACTCCACGCAAGGAAATCACCATGGCGGTTACCCGCACCTTTTCGATCATCAAGCCCGATGCCACGCGCCGCAACCTCACCGGTGCGGTCACCAAGATGCTGGAAGAAGCCGGCCTGCGCGTCGTCGCCTCGAAGCGCATCCAGATGACCCGCGAGCAGGCCGAAGGCTTCTACGCGGTGCACAAGGAACGTCCCTTCTTCGGTGAACTGGTCGACTTCATGATCTCGGGCCCGGTCGTCGTACAGGTTCTCGAAGGCGAAGATGCGGTCAAGCGCAACCGCGACGTGATGGGCGCGACCAACCCGGCGGATGCCGATGAAGGCACCATCCGCAAGACCTATGCCGAATCGATCGAAGCCAATTCGGTTCACGGCTCGGACAGCGACGAAAACGCCAAGATCGAAATCGACTTCTTCTTCAACGAAGACGAAATCGTCGGCTAAAAGCCTCTGCGGCCATGTCTTTTGGCCGCACATCATTTGTTTATAGGCTCAGGGGGCGATCCGTTCTAGGATCGCCTCCACTATGGTCTTCGGCTTCTTGAACAAGCGCCTGTCGCGCAAGTCCCGCGCGAAGATGGTCGGCCAATTGGTCGATGCACTGAACAGGTTCGATTACGAAGCGGTCGAAAGGCTGATCTCGCCCGACATGAAGGTCGTCGATGCGGGTGGGTACAGGCTGGAAGGCGCCGCCGCGGTTATCGACGCCGACCGCACCTTCCGCGAGCAGGCCGACCGCCCGCAGATCATCGTCGATACGCTCGACCACTGGGGCAAGGGAATGCTCCTGCGGGGCCATCTGGAAAGTCCGATGGCGGAAATTGACGGGCCGCTGATGTGGCGGATCGAATTCACCGGCAATCGTATCGGCCTGATCGAAACCACCCGCCCGCTTGACCGGATGACCGCGCCGATGTTCGCCTCCCGGCGCAGCGCCCAGGCGGCCCGCTAGGCGGCCTCGCCCGCGGCGAAATTCTCGATCTGCACCTTGTGCGCCGTATGGCTGCCGGCCGCGGCCTTGCGCTGTTCGCGCCGCATCGCGGCCAGTGCAGCGCCCGATAGCGGCATGTCCAATGCAGCATAGACGTGGCCGATCTCGGCTTCCCAGTCCGCATTCAGCCGATCGAAATCGACATGCGCAACCTGTCCGGCAAAGCCCGCCAGTGCGCGTTCGATCCGCTGCTGGCGCAGTGCCAGCTTGCGCTGCCATTCGGCGGTGATGGCGGACAGGTCGCGGCGTGTGCTCTGGGGCGCCATCTGGCTCGCCACTAGCGATACCGAACTCTCGACGATCGCGGCCGCGTCGCGGTGCGTCACCACCAGCCGCGCACCGGGGAAGTGCTGCAGCAGCGCGGGCAGGTCTTCGGCGAATTGCGGGCATTTCAGCACCCGCGGGCGGTCGGCATTACCCATCGTCGCCGCGTCCGTCCGCAGGATGCGTGCGAATTCGGCATAGACCGGACCGGGATCGCGCGCCTCGCTCCACGCCACGAAGGACGGGATGTGCCACTGTGCCTCGAAGGTCGCGGGCGATAGCGCTGCGGCAAGCCAGCCGATTTCTTCGTCGATACGGGTCGAACCGAACGGATGCAGCGCATCGAGCCAGGGATTGATCCGCCGCGCGATCGCCAGCGCCGCGGCGGCCTTTAGGGGGCGCCAGTCGGGCGTAACCGGAACCGGGTTGTGGCTGTCGCAGAACCGCGTACCGGCATGGTCCGGGTCCGCGGCCAGGAGCCGGTGCATTCGCGTGGTGCCCGCGCGCATCTGCCCGACGACGACGATCGGGGATGCGATGTCACCCTGCGGCAAGCTCGGGTCGGTTCGCCATGCGCGGCCCAGTGCATGCCGCTTGCGGATGGCCGAGGTCAGCTGGCCATAGGCCATCATGTGGCCCAGCGCATTGAGTTCGGCTTCGCCGCGCAAGCTGGCGCACAGGCGTTCGAGGCGCAGGCGGAAGTCGGCAACCTCTGCCTCGCTGCGGCCCGCATGTTCGTCCTGCGCGGCAAAACCGCGGCTGCCCACCTGCCAGAGATATTCGGGGTCGAGCGGCGGCTTGGCGGTGATGCCCTTGCGCCACAGCGCGCCCACCGCGCGGTCGGCCCAATCGGCGGCGCGGGCGGTGGCCAGCGGATGGGGGCGCGGCGGCATGGCCATCGTGCTCAGGAAGCGTCCGCGGTGTCGAGCAGGCCGGCGATGCTCTTCGGGGCTACCTGCTGCCAGCTGCGCCGCAGCCAGTGGGCGACATCGTCCCAGTCGAGGTCCGCCCGGTTGAGGATGACGCCGATCCATCCACTGGCGCCGTAATAGGCCGGCTTGTGATAGGCATGCGGCTGTGCCTCGACCAGGGTTTCCAGCTCGTCCAACCCCGCGCATTTCACGAGCAGTGAGACGTGGGGGGCGCCGTGATGCCGGTCGGAGAAATGGGCGAAGAACTTGCCCGATTTCTCGGTCCCGACCCGAAAGCCCGGCGCACCGTGACTTTCGCGCTCATGTGTTTGCGGCAACGCCAGCGCCAGCGTGCGCACGCGGGCCAGCAGGTGTTGCGGGTCGTTCCAGCGCGAAACGTAATCGGCCAGAACGCGGGGATAGAGCTGGTGCTCGGCCAGCCGGACGCGGGCGGCCAGCGCAGCGGGTGTGTCGCCGGGCTGGATCGCAATCGCGATCTGGCCGAGGATTTCGCCCGCATCGAGCTCTTCGGTCACCAGGTGGACACTGGTCCCGCCGTGGCTATCGCCCGCCGCAATCGCGCGCGCATGCGTATCGAGCCCGGGATAGGCGGGCAGCAGCGAGGGGTGGATATTGAGCATGCGTCCCTCCCAGCGCCCGACGAAGCCGGGCGTCAGGATGCGCATGTACCCCGCCAGCACGATATATTGCGCGCCGGCATCGCGCGCCGCCCGTTCCATGGCCGCATCGTGGTCTTCGCGGGCCATGCCCGCGTGTGCCAGCGCGAAGGTGGGGACCCCTTCGGCCCGGGCCAGCGCAAGCGCGGGGGCGGCGGGATCGTTGGCTGCGACAAGTGCGATTTCATAGGGCGAACCGGGCAGGCGGCTGGCATAAAGCAGTGCCGCCATATTGGTGCCCGTGCCCGACACGAACACGGCGACCTTGGCGGTGGCCGTCGCGTGCTCAGGCAAGATGCGCCGCCGACCAGTCCTCGCGCGCGGCCCAGGTGCCGGCCGTGCCGTGCACGCTGCATCCCTTGTCGCCCGCCTCGATGCGGCCCACAGCCAGCACGGTTTCGCCCGCGTCCTCGAGACGGGTGCGAACGATTTCGGCATTGTCGGGTTCGACCGCGAGCACCATGCCCACCCCGCAATTGAAGGTCCGCGCCATTTCGGCGGGTTCGATATTCCCCTGGGCCTGGAGGAACGCCATCAGGCCCGGTTGCTCCCAGCCATCGGCTTCGACATGGGCATGCGCACCCTCGGGCAGGACGCGGGGGATATTTTCCAGCAGGCCGCCGCCGGTGATATGCGCCATGGCGTCGACCAGCCCGTCGCGCACCAGCGGCAGCAGGCTGCGCACGTAGATCCGCGTCGGTTCGATCAGTGCGTCGATCAGCAGGCGGTCGCGATCGAACAGGGCCGGGCGGTCGAGTTTCCAGCCCTTGTCCTGCGCCAGCCGCCTCACCAGCGAATAACCGTTCGAGTGCACGCCCGAACTGGCGAGGCCAAGCAGCAGGTGGCCGGGCGCGACGCGTTCGCCGGTCAGCTGTTCGCCGCGCTCGACCGCGCCGACGCAAAACCCGGCGAGGTCGTAATCGCCCGCGGCGTACATGCCGGGCATTTCGGCGGTCTCGCCCCCGACCAGCGCGCAGCCGGCCTGTTTGCAGCCCTCGGCGATGCCCGCGATGACGCGCTCGGCCACGCCGTTCTCCAGCTTGCCGGTGGCGAAGTAGTCAAGGAAGAAAAGCGGTTCGGCGCCCTGGACGATCAGGTCGTTGACGCACATGGCGACGAGGTCGATGCCCACCGTGTCGTGGCGATCGCTGTCGATGGCCAGCTTGAGCTTGGTGCCCACACCGTCATTGCCCGCGACCAGCAAGGGATCCTTGTACCCGGCTGCCCTGGGGTCGAAAAAGCCGCCGAAACCGCCGATCTCGCCATCCGCACCGGGACGCATCGTGGCCTTCACCAGCGGGCCGATCGCCTTGACCAGCGCATTGCCCGCCTCGATCGAAACACCCGCCTGTTCGTATGTGTAGGAAGGGCTGCTGCTGCGCGGTTGGTCACTCATCTGACCCGCCTTACGCTTTCGCGCTTGGATTTCCAGAAGCCTTTCGGCAAAAGGCGCCCTGTTTTCCCCATGATCCGACCGATATCCTCCACCTTCGCGTTCCGCCGCTTCGCCATCCTCGCAGTGGTCCTGGCCACGCTGTGCGCGCTCAGCGTGGTCGTATGGGCGCAAGTCGGCGGCGAACGCGGGATCGCCCCGGTTGCCTCGAGCAGCGATATCGAAGTGTCGGGAATCGAAGTCGATGTCCGCGCCGAAAGCGGCATCGCCGCGCGCGAACAGGCCTGGGAAGAGGCGCAGCGCAAGGCCTGGGACCGCCTCGAAGGCCCCAGCCTGAGTGATTCGCAGATCGCCGGCCTGGTTTCCGCCGTGGTCATCGAGCGCGAACGGCTGGGACCGAGGCGCTACATCGCCACGCTCGGAGTGGTGTTCGACCGGCAGCGCGCGTCGCGCTATCTCGGTTCAGAAGGCGAAGCGACGCGCTCGGCGCCGATGCTGCTGCTGCCGGTGACCGTGTCGGCAGGCACGCAGATGGTCTACGAGCAGCGCAATCCCTGGCAGCGTGCCTGGGCCGGCTATCAGGCGGGACAGAGCCGGATCGATTATGTCCGCCCGGCGGGTGCCGGGGGGGATTCGCTGCTGCTGACCTATGGCCAGACCGGGCGCCGCAGCCGCACCTGGTGGCGCAATGCGCTCGACCAGTTCGGCGCTGCCGATGTGCTCGTCGCCATTGCGAGCCTGCGGTACACCTATCCCGGCGGGCCGATCGAGGGCACGTTCACGGCGCGTTTGGGCCCCGACAACGCCTATCTCGACGGGTTCGACATGACCGCTGCATCGCCCGCCGAACTTCCGACCATGCTCGAACGCGCCGTGGTGCGCTTCGACCGGATCTTCGAACTCGCGCTGGCCGAAGGCAAGCTGCGGCCCGACCCAACGCTCGACATCGGCACGCCCGAACTCGATCCCGCGCTCCAGCGGCTGCTCGACCTCGGCCGCGCACTGCGGGCGCAGGAGCAGGCTGCGGCTGCCGCGGCATCGCAGCCCACTGCCGAAAGCGGCGATGCGATCACCGCAGCGCCCATCCAGACGCCGCCGCCCGAAGGATCGGTCGCGCTCTACACCGTGCAGGTCGCCACGCCCGATGCCGCCAGTTTCGACGGCGCGGTCTCCAGTGTGCGCGGGACGCCTGGCGTGCGGGCAACGGGCATCCGCAGCACTGCGATCGGCGGAACCTCGGTGATGACGGTCAGCTATTCCGGTTCGATCGGCGAACTGGCCGACGCCCTGCGGGCGCGCGGCTTCACCGTCCGCCAGGGCAGCAACGCGCTCGCCATCAGCCGCTGATTCGCGGGCGATGACCTCGCAGATCGCTCTTCCGCTGATTCCGGCCGGCGCCGGCGAGCCGTCCTCGATCGTGATCGGATCGGGCAATCGCGCAGTGGTCGAAGCGCTGGCGGCGCCGGCCAGCTGGCCGTTCCGCACCGCCATCCTCCATGGGCCGCCGCGCGCGGGCAAGTCGCTGTTCGCGCGCTGGTTCGCCGCGCAGCAGGCGGGGGAGGCGATCGACGATGCCGAAACGCTTGACGAGACCGCGATCTTCCATCGCTGGAACCGCGCGCAGGAAAGCGGCATCCCACTGCTGCTGGTGGTGGGCGACGGGGGCTGGGACATTGCCTTGCCCGACTTGCGCAGCCGGATGGGGGCTGCATTGCAGCTCGAAATCGGGCCACCCGACGATGCGCTGGCGACCGACCTCATGCTGTCGCATGCCGCCCAGCGCGGTCTGGTCCTGGGCGAGGGTGCACCCGCCTATCTCGTGCCGCGAATGGAACGCAGCTATGCCGCGATCGAGAAAATCGTTGGCGAAATCGACCGCCTGAGCCTTGAACGGCAGGTTCCCGCCACCCTATCTGTATGGCGTGATGCACTGGAAGCGGTGCAGGGCCCGGACCAGGGACGCTTGCTTTAACTGCTTCCCGATGGGAGAATAGTGCCCATGTTCGAACGGCTTGTCGCCTATCTCGACAGCGTGAAGGCACGCGATCCGGCTCCCCGCAGCCGCTGGGAAGTGCTGACCTATCCCGGTGTCTGGGCGGTGTTCTACCACCGCATCGCGCATTGGCTGTTCGAAGCGGAACTGTTTTTCCTCGCCCGGCTGGTCAACCACTGGAGCCGGATGGTCACTGCAATCGATATCCACCCGGGCGCGAAGATCGGCAAGAACCTGTTTATCGATCACGGCTTCTCGGTGATCGGCGAAACCGCCGAGATCGGCGACAACGTGACGATCTACCAATGCGTGACGCTTGGCGGCACCAATCCGACCAATGGCAAGGGGGGCAAACGCCACCCGACCATCTCGGACGAGGTGATCATCGGCTCCGGCGCGCAGGTAATCGGCCCGATCACGGTCGGCCGCCGCGCGCGCATCGGTGCCAATGCCGTCGTCACCGACGAGGTGCCCGAAGGCGCCACCATGATCGGCCTCAAGGCGCGCAGCACGCTGGTGCCGGCCGAACAGTGGCTCAAGGAATTCATTCCCTACGGCACGCCGTGCGACGACCCGTGCGAACCCAGCCGGGATTGCATCGAGAAGCTCGACAGCGAGCTGAAGGCACTGCGCGCCGAAGTCGCCGCGCTGCGCGCAGAACGCGAACCGGCCCAGCGCAACGGGACTGCCGATTGATGGGTTCTTTCGGCGATACGGTCGTCGCCTTCCCGGGTCGTAAGCCGCTGCAGATCGGTTTCAGCCGCGAGGAACTGACGCGGATCCTCGATCTCTACGGGCGGATGGTCGCAGCCGGGCAGTGGCGCGATTACGCGATGGATTTCACCAAGGATTGCGCCGTGTTCGCCGCATTCCGGCGCGCGGCGGAACGGCCGCAGGCGCGGATCGAGAAACGCCCCGCCTTGCGCAACAAACAGGGCATGTGGACGCTGTTCGGCGAACATGGTCAGGTACTCAAGCGCGGTCATGAATTGCCCGGCGTGATCGCGCCGATGGAACGGCGCCTGCTCAAGACAATCGACAGCTAGGCAGCGGCCGATACGAAAAGGGCCCGCGCCGCAGCACGAGCCCCTTCCTCGACATATTGCAAAGCGGATCAGCCGCGGGCGCTGCCCGGGCCGGTTCCGGTGACCTTCTGCATCGCGGTCAGGATCGCGCCCGACTGCTCGCTGCCCGACTGCGGGGCCTTGAGGTTGGAGAAGTCGCTGATCTTGTCCCAATTGGCAGCAAAGCCTTCGACGGTGCGCTCTTCATCGGTGAGCCAGACCGCGTCGTTCATAACCGTCCAGGCCGAGTGGAAGCCGCCCGCACCCGCGCCGACGATGGCGTTGGTGGGCGCGTCTTCGCTGACGAGGAACAGCGCGGCCGGGACCACATTCACCGGGTCGAACAGCTTGAAGGCTTCTTCGGGGAAGAGGTCTTCGGTCATGCGGGTGCCCGCCACCGGCGAGATCGTGTTGACCTTGATGTTGTACTTGGCGCCTTCGAGCTGCAGCGTCTTCGTCAGGCCGGCGAGGCCGAGCTTGGCGGCACCGTAGTTGGCCTGGCCGAAATTGCCGAACAGGCCGGTCGACGAAGCGGTCATCAGCACGCGGCCATAGGCCTGCTCGCGCATGGTTTCCCATACAGCCTTGGTGACGTTTGCCGAACCGTTGAGGTGGACGTCGACGACGAATTCGAAATCATCCATCGTCATCTTGGCGAAGGTCTTGTCGCGCAGCACGCCGGCATTGTTGATGACGACGTGGACGCCGCCCCACTTCTGCTTGGCGTCGGCAACCATCTTTTCCATCTGTTCGTATTCGGTGACCGAGCCGCCGTTCGAAACGGCTTCGCCGCCGGCCTTCTCGATTTCCTCGACCACCTGCAGTGCCATGTCCGAATGGCCGGTGCCGTCGCGCGAACCGCCGAGATCGTTGACCACGACCTTGGCGCCGCGGCGGGCGAGTTCGAGCGCGTATTCGCGGCCCAGACCGCCGCCTGCGCCGGTTACGATGGCTACCTTGTCCTTGAAATCGATGCTCATGGGGCTGCTCCTGCTTTATCGTTTACGTAAAGGTCAATTGCGCGGCTGGGTGGCATGTTCGCTTCGCACTTGCAACACCGGGTATGGCGGGCCGCCGTTCCGTAGCGGCGGACCGCTCAGCCCAGCCTGGCCAGCGCCGGAACCAGTTCCGCCAGCGAATCGATCTCCGCATCGGCGCCCAGCTCGCCGCGCGGCTTGTCGCAATAGCCGTAGCGCGCGCCGATCACGGGGACGCGGGCAACGCGCGCTGCGGCAACGTCATACGAGCTATCGCCGACAAAGGCGAGGCTGCCGCCACCGCCGCGCCGCTGGGCTTCGAAGATCGGGTCCGGCGCGGGCTTGGCCTTGCCCTTGCCCATGGTATCGCCGCCGATGATCGCGACGAAATGGTCGGCGAGGTCGAGCGCAGCGAGGATCTGCCGCGCGAAGCTTTCGAACTTATTGGTCACCACCACCATCGCGATATCGCGTTCGCGCAGCAGCGCGAGCGTTTCGCGGGCATGCGGGTAGGGCTGCGTGTGGACCGCGTTGTTGTCCGCGTAATAGGCCAGCATCGCCTTGTAGAGCTTGCGGAATTCGTCGTCAGGCAGGCCGCCCTGTTCGTCCACCGCGCGCTGCAACATGGTCTTTGCGCCGCCGCCGATGAGGTCGCTGGCGTGGTCCGCCGGGACCGGCGCGAAGCCGCCGAGGTCAAGCGCGTGATTGACTGCCGCGCCAAGGTCGCGGTGGGTTTCGAGCAGCGTTCCGTCGAGATCGAAACCGATGATGGTAAAGGGCAGGTCGCTCATGGCAGCGGCGGTGGCGGAAGGTTCTTCAAACTGCAAGCGAATGGTGGCAAGGCACCGCGCATGAACATGACACGCGATTTCGCCGCCATCGTCCTTGCCGCGGGCAAGGGCACCCGTATGAAAAGCGACCTGCACAAGGTCCTGCACCCGATTGCCGGTCGCCCGATGCTCGACCACCTGCTGGCGACCGTCGATGCGCTGCAACCGGCCAAGAAGGTCGTGGTGGTGGGCGCGGGGCGCGACCAGCTCGAAAATGCGCTGGCCGGCAGCGCCGAAACCTGCCTGCAGGAACCGCAGCTGGGTACGGGACACGCGGTCCAGCAGGCCGAGGAGAGCCTTGCGGATCACAGCGGCGATGTGCTGGTGCTGTATGGCGATGTGCCCTTCGTGAAGGGCGAGACGATGCAGGCCATGCTCGACCGTCTGCATGCCGAAGACCGGCCGAAAGTCGTGGTCTTGGGCTTCGAACCCGACGATCCGGGGCATTACGGGCGGGTCATCGCCGATACCGACGGGCGGATCGACAAGATGGTCGAATTCAAGGATGCGAGCGAGGAGGAACGCGCCTGCCGCCTGTGCAATTCGGGCGTCATGGCAGCGCGCAGCGCCGACATGTTCGAGCTGCTCCGCCGCGTGGGCAACGACAATGCGCAGGGCGAATATTACCTCGTCGACATCGTCAACATCGCCAATGCGGACGGCGATAGCTGCGCGGTCGTATCCGCCGACACGCCCGCCGAGGTCACCGGCATCAACAGCCGCGCCGAACTCGCCCGCGCTGAAGCGCAGTGGCAGGAGCTCAAGCGCGAGGAAGCGATGACCGAAGGCGTCACGCTGACCGCGCCCGACACGGTGTTCTTCAGCTGGGATACCGACCTTGCCGCCGATGTGACGGTCGAACCGCACGTGGTCTTTGGCCCCGGTGTCAGCGTCGCCCGCGGCGCGCGGATCCGCGCGTTCAGCCATCTCGAGGGGGCGCGCGTCGGGGAAGGGTGCTCGGTCGGTCCCTATGCCCGCCTGCGGCCCGGCGCGGTAATGGAAAAGGACAGCTTCGTCGGCAATTTCGTCGAGATGAAGCAGGCCACGCTGGGCGAGGGGGCCAAGGCCAGCCACCTGACCTATCTTGGTGATGCCGAGGTCGGCGCGGGCGCGAATATCGGCGCGGGCACGATCACCTGCAATTACGATGGCTATTTCAAGCACAAGACCGTGATCGGCGAACGCGCGTTCATCGGTTCGAACAGCGCACTGATCGCGCCGGTGCGGATCGGGACCGATGCAATCGTCGCTGCAGGCAGCGCGGTCAGCCGCGATGTCGGCGACGGCGATCTGCGCATGGTGCGCGGCGAACAGGTGGTCAAACCCGGCTGGGCCGACCGTTTCCACGATGCGATGAAAAAGAAGAAGGCGGCGGACAGGAAGTGAGGGCGCTGCTCGGCTGCACCCTGTTGCTCGCGTCCTGTGGCAGTGCCGGCGCGGGAAATGATGGTGAACCAGTGGAGCAGCGCGCCGAACAGGCGCGGCCGCCTGCTGGGCCCCTCTCGCCGGTACCGGTCACAGCTGCGTCAGGTTCGCCCGGCCGGACGGTCGAATGCGCTTCGGGCGAAGCCGAGGTGTTTTCGTGCAAGGTTGCAGGCGGCAAGCGGATTGCCATTTGCGGCACGGGCACGGGGAGGGGCGAGGCCGAATACCGCTTCGGTGACGGCGAGCCCGAGCTGGTCCTCAGCGGGGGGCGCTGGGCCAGTGTGCCCTATTCCGGCGGCGGCGAAGCGCAGGTTGCCTTTGCCAGCGGTGATACGCGCTACGTCGTCTTCAGCCGCATCGTGCGGACCAATTTCGCTGCCGGCGAACCGAACGACCCGGCCATCAGCGACGGCGTGATCGTGCTCGAA
>Ga0070752_1000477_pt1 | contig 32869 bp, 42 predicted proteins | sample VirMetDEL_Aug_30_FD_77440 | JGI IMG/M metagenome (GOLD analysis project Ga0070752, IMG submission 77440) | Aqueous microbial communities from the Delaware River and Bay under freshwater to marine salinity gradient to study organic matter... | ecosystem: Environmental > Aquatic > Marine > Coastal...
CGGCGGGGCCATGACCAAAAAAACGCAAAATTTACCACTTTCGGACGGTGATGTCGAAAAACCGTAAGCATTACGCATAGTTATGGCTGCGGGGTAGGTTCAAAGATGTATGATTTGCAGCGCTTTTGACTATGTTGACGCAGTTATTGAGCACCTGTGTGCGATGGCTGATGAGGTTGGGCTGTCAGACGTGCGCAGGCACGTTGATGGTCTATGTGAAGTTGGCGCGCGGATACGCTGCGCGCAGGCAGTTGATGGCATCCTTGCCAGAGACCTTGCGAGCGCGCACAGCGCTGGCGAGTCTGGGCAGGATATAGAGAAACGCCACGTGCCTCAGTGGAGGACAGTGGCAGCCAATGAGTACGATGGGCAGCAGGAGGGTCTGACATATGGCGCGCAAGACACACAGAGGCGAAAAGCAGAGGCTGGCTCAAGAGGTCAAAAGCGCTCAGGCCAGCGCAGGCATTGAGATGGACTGCCTTGATTTTGGTGCCATCAACATGCAGCTGCGTGAGAAATTCAGACACAAGCATCGTGACGTGTTTACGCAGGGATGCACCACACCTGATGGCGAACTGCTCAAGGTTGCTAGTGGGCTGAGTCTGGCGCTGGTCAGTGAGGGGCTGACTATCTTTGGCAACCTGGCCAGGGCGCGTGAGGCATTCAGCGCTGCAGCCACTGGCGGTGATGACAAGGCTGCAGCCATCGCTGAGTTACACCTTGAGGGTGCGCAGGCAATGCTTGGCGAGCATGCCAAGCTGGTGCGCAGCTTGCGCCCACTCATCAGCGTCATGGCAAAGCTGGTGGACACACAAGCCAAGCTGGATGCTGATGCTGCAGTTGGTGAGTTGACGCTCAAGGCCTTTGATGGCGAGGGTTTCAGCACCACCTTTGAGGCTGATGATGTGGTGCACTAGTGGATCTTGACCTGGAGCTCGGTCTGACTGAGCACACGATTGAGGTGCTCTTTGGAGCACGTGCGGCAGGTTTTGCACTTCGTCAATACTTCGTCACTGGGCGCATACATTGCCTCGTATGGTCTGACCTTCCACATTGAATATTATTTTTCCACCATACGGAGAGGTTGACGGCAGGCCCAGCAGGCCCAGCAAGGCGCAAGCTGCGTTTCATGCTGAGGCAGCAAAGGGCACACGATTCGTGTACTTTCGTGGGGGCCTTGGCTCAGGCAAGTCATATGCAGGCAGCTGGGAGTTTTTGCGGCGCATCCTGCACAATCGCGCAATGTATCAGGCAAGAGGCAAGACAGGTGAGTTGACCTATCTGGCGATGAGCCCGACGTACCAACTCATTGACGCAGGCGCTTGGCAGTCACTGCTTACCATTCTGGATGACATTGCTGTGCGCAATGGATTCAGCCTTGTCAAAGGCAAGCCACAGAAAACACACCCCAGGCAGATACGACTCAAGACAGGTGACACCATCAAATTTATTGCGACAGATGCCTGGCGCTTTGCAGGGCAGAATGTGGCAGGTGTCTGGCTGGATGAGGGCGAGGAGAGCGAAAACCCACGGGAGGCATTCAAGCTGGGTCGCAAGCGCTTGAGAGATGCGCGCAGCCCACACCTGTTCTATTTGGTCACATCCACACCCACAGTGGCAGGCGAGGGCATCAGCGCACTCTTCGAGGAGCAAGGCGCAGAGAATGGGTATGTCATCATCCAGGGAAGCACCAAGGACAACCCAGGGATTGATGCCAGCTACTATGAAGAATTGAAAGCCAATATGTCAGAGTCAGAGGCCATGGCGCTGCTTGAGGGCGATCCACAGCCACCAGCAGGCACGGTGTTTGCGAGTGAATTTTGCAGGCGTAAGTCAATCGACTGGGGTTATGTGTTCAATGGCCCACGTGGCAAGCGCAACACTGACATAGTGCTTTGCATTGACTGGGGCGGCCACTATCACTGTCTGTATGTGGAGCGTGACCTTGATGCTGGCACTGACACCATATTTGATGAGCTATACATTGATGGCTGCCAGGACGTTGAATTTTTAGATGCAGTTTGTCAGAGGCTCAAGCAGCGGTGGAATCTGAGCAGACGTGATGTGGCCAGGGTGTACTGTGACAGCAGGCCACACACTGCAGCCCGTCTGGCGTACTCTCCCAGATTTTTCCCAGGCAGGGTCAGTAAGCGCAACATGACAGAAGCGCTCAAGCGTGATGGCATTGAGGCAGTCAAGCACAGGTTTCGAGATGCAAGCGGACAGCGCAGGCTGTTCCTTGCGCCAGCGCTCACCAAGGACAAGGGGCGTGGCATATTCAGGAGCCTGCAGTCATACAGCTATAAGAAACGCATGATTGATGGCAGAGAGGCAGTCAGCAACAAGGTCAATCAAGAGGCTTGGTCAAGTCATGCTGTGGATGCCTTGCGCTATTATATCGGCTATCATTACAGATTTATGACATTCAGAGAAAAGGTGCAGGGCAGAGCGCGGCCAGACGCTCAAAGGTAGTGAGGGAATACCATGCTTGACTACATCAGAAGATACACAGCACAGCCCAACCTGGGCCTCTTTGACTCCAAGGTTCCAGAAGCGGTGCGCAGGTCGCTTCAGCGCGTGCAACTCATGCACGATGTGGACAGACGTGAAAAGCTGGCCACGCTGCACAGCCTGCTGGATGGCGCGCATCGTGACTATGTGCACCAGGCTGCGCGCGTATTGTACAGCGCAGAGCGCGCTGAGCAGTGGGCTGCTGGCGGATATGCAGGTTATAGGTACATACCTTGGATTGCCACCATGTGTGACAGGCTGGCTGTGGCGTTTCACAGACCGCCAGAACTGTACCTGCACAACGGTGATGGCGAGCCTATCACCACAGGCCCACAGGCTGAGCAGCTGCAGCGTGACATTGATGATGGCGGCCTGTACAGCAAGCTGGCCAAGGTTGAGCGCTGGGTCACGTGCATGCGTCAGGCTATTGTGTGGCCCAGGTACATCAGGGCAACTGACTCAATCAAGTGGACATGCGTTCCTGCATATGACGTGTGGGCTGTGCCTAACAGATACGATACAGCAGACATACAGCAGGCAGAGTCAGTCAGTATCCTGCTGGCCAGCAGAGAGGTTGACCAGGTGGCTGGCCACGTTGACACCTTTGTTCATTGGACACGTGAAGGCGACATTGATCCAACTTGGCGCATGTACATGACGGAGAATGGGCGAGTCATTGACAACCCGCTTTTCCCAGACATGACCAACAGCTATGGCATGTATCCATTCACGATGTGGAGCGTTGACGAGCCTGTTCAGGGTGAGCTGTGGCTGCCACCCAATGAGGATTGGATACAGCGCCACATCGGATTATGCCTGAGCTTGACAGACCTGGCGCATGGCGCGCGGTATCAGGCTCATGGCATGCTGGTCTGTGAGGGCGTGGATTCTGAGATCACTGGTGAGATATCAGTTGGCCCAGGGCGTGTGCTTTGCTTGCCAGATCCTGACATGAGCATCAACTGGCTATCACCACCAACAGAGACCATGCGCGCCATTGAGCAGCATATTGATTTTGAGCTCCGGATTGGCGGGGTGTCTGCGTCGCTCGACCCAGAAACATGGACGCCAGGAGGCAGCACGAGAAACCTGGCAGCCATGAAGCAGCGCCAGGCTGACAAACATCTGAAGCGCACAGCAGTGCTGCCACATTACAGGAAGCACCTTCGAGACACATGGAAGCGGCACAAGGTCATCAATGATCACGCGGTGCAGATGGGCTGGTCAACCACTCGGGTTGAGTATGGTGACCTGCATCTGGGCATACGATTTGCGCCTATCCCACAGGTTGAAGATCGCTTTCAGAGCGTGCAGGCCAATATTGCGGAAATCAACGCAGGTCTCACTACACCTGCTGATGTGGTCATGCGGCGTGATGGCATTGAGCGAGCTGAGGCTGAGCGCATGGTTGACGATAGTGTTGACGCTCCAGGCGCCACGCCACTTGCAACCAGTCCTGCAGGTGTACCACGGCCAGCGGATGTGCAAGAGTAAGTTGCATCATGTGCTGGTGGTGTGTACCATTGGCACATGCAATGCACCATTCAGAACCACTGGGAACCATCACTAGACCGCAAACAGGGCAATGTGTGCCTGATATCAAGGCCAGGTCAGCCCCTGGGCCACCATGAGTATCTGGTCTCACGTGACCAGCTTGGTGGCCTGCACCTGCAGAGAATGGCAGAGACAAAGCCAGGCTCAGGCGCGTACAGCTGGAGGCTGGTGGCTGTGGCACCTGCTGACTGTGACTGTGGCTGTGGTGGCTTTGTCAGCACATTTGGCAACCATGAGCACAAGCGGCCAGAGCTTGATGCATTCCCAGAGTGGGCAGCGGCTCACATTGAGCGTTTGCGATCCATGCCTGTACACGTCTACAAGCGCAACAGGTTTGGTGCCTGGTCACGTCCACCGGTAGTGACTCTCTGAGCAACTGCTTGGAGGTGCGCTGTGGCTTGGTACGACAAGGAACATGGGCGGTTTGAATACACTGTCAGGGGCTTTGACAAGCTGGTGCTTGCAAATGACAAGCTCAAACCAGCAGTCACGCGCGCAGCGCTGCGCATCGCCAACATGGTGCGTGACAGGGTTGACAAGCAGGGCAAAGACCACAAAGGCCAGAAGCTGCCACAGGTCACTAGGCGCACAGGCTGGTACTGGACTGGTGCTTATGACCCGCGATTCTATGGCAAGGCGGAGTGGGACCAATTCCAGCCATACAAGGGCGGTGATGTAGCGCTTGTATATTGGCGTGGATATAGGGCGCTCAAGGGCAAGATGAATGGTGGCAGGACGTGGCGAGGTGCCAGCCTAACAGGTGAGATGTGGAAAAACATGGACATCCAGGTGAGGCCTGGAACCATGGGTTTTGACAGCTTTGTCATTGATGTCAAATTCAGAAAGTCACAGAGAGTGGGTCTGCATAAGACAAAGAAAACCAAGTCAGGCAAGGCCAAGGTTGTCAGCGTCAGAAACCGTACAAAGGCAGAAATGCTGCAGTACAGGCGGCGCACAGCACGTGGCAAGCCATATGACCAGGCCTTTGTGCTGATGCAGCCAAGTGATGGCGAGGTTGGCATCATGTTGCAACTCATCAGCGCTGGAATCCAATTCGCCAACAGATAGCTTGTGGAGTATAGTGCGCCAGACTGACCCATATGTCTGGAGGCACACCCAATGTCAGATGAGCAACAGCAGCCTGCTGAGCAGGTTGCCCAGCCTGCTGCACAAGTAGCAGCAGAGCCAGCACCACAGCAGCAACCCCAAGTGATACAAGTGACCACGCCAGCAGCGCCACAGCAGCGTCAAGGTGTAGACCCTGACAGATATGCAGAGGCAAAAGCATTGGCAGAGCAGGCAGCAAAGCAGGCAGAAGTGCTGCAGGCACAGCTTGCTGAGCACACAGCTGCAGCAGCGCGCGCATTGGAGCTCGCCAAACGCAATGCAAAGCTTGCTGCAGTGCCAGGGCTGCTCAAGGAATCATATGTGGCACTGATGCCTGACATTGAGCTTGACGAGTCTGGTGCGTTGACTACTGAGAGCAGAGAGGCATTGAGTACCTGGCGCAAAGATCACACAGAGCTTTTCAAGGCAGCAGCTGGCGGGAATACGCCAGGTTTTGAGGCGAGCGAGCGCGCATCATATCTGGATGACGATCAGATGCTGATGCTTGCAGGTGTGGGCGTCAAGGATGTGGATGCATGGGAGCGAAATGTTCCACAGGCAGTGGTCAACAAAATCAAGGCAGCGCGCAGAAATAGGAAGGTGACACGATGACAGAGATGAAGAAACCAGCAAAGCGAACGAACAAGCGAGCAGAGGCGACGAGCAACTACCTGTCAGCAAGCTATGACATGGACGCAAACACAGACACTGAGCGTGTGCTTGGTCTGGTCAGCCATAGCGTTGATCCGTTTGCGTTTGTGGGCAAGACAGTCAGTGAAAACCCTGACACAGAGTTTTACTGTGGCAACGCTGATGACCGCATGGGCCTGGAGCGAGCCAAGCGCCAGGGCTGGAAAGTGCTTGATGGTGAGCATGATGTTGAGCTGCAGGCAGGCAAAAAGCCACATCATGTGTACATGTACCGACCCAAGCACGTGGGTCAGCGTGTGCGCGCAGCAGAGGACGCTGCACGCCAGGCAGGGCAGGGCATCCAACATGAGACCAAATACCGCAGCGAGCAAGTCAGCGTCAATGTGGGCGGTGACCCATACAGTGATTAGGTCTGGATCTGTTGGGTAGTGATGACACAGTGGGCAGGATTGGAGCCCGATAACTATGTGATAAGGAGTAAAGGCCAATGGCTAATTACGACAATCCGAATGGGTTCCGTCCTGTGTCATTCCCAGCACGGACCAATGTGTATGAGGTAACAGCAGCAACCACCGTGACCAAGGGTGATGCGCTTGCAATCGCGTCTGGCAAGGTGTTGCCATATGTGGCTGCATCGCACACTGCAATCATTGGCGTGGCTGCTGAGAGCGGCAGCGGTGGCGATGAGATCCAAGTCTATGATGATTTTGCCACTGAATTTGAGGGGCAGTGCTCTGGCACGTTCGCTGCTACTTTGATTGGCACAGCGGTTGACCTTGAGGGCACCACTGGAATCATGGAAGTTGACGAGAACGGAGCCACCAATGATGTGGCTGTCATCCTTGGTCACTATCCGCTGCCTGGTGCTGATGAGATTGGTGCCAACAGCCGTGTCAAAGTTGTCTTTGGCGGCCACGCAACGCTGGCGTAAGGGGTAAAAAATGAGCTTTTCGATAGTAGCAAACCTGAGCAACCTACTCCCAGCGGAGGAGGCTGCATTCCTTGATTCGTTTTACGGTGGGTCACAAGAGGATCTGCGCTGGTTGCGTCAGACACAGAGCCCACGCCCAATGTCAATGACTGGGCTGCACGCTGCTCCTGACTTCCGCTCAATGAGCGAGGGTCAAGCAGCTGACGCTGTCTCAATGGAGGAAGGCTACAACGAAACCTTTCTCTATGAGTCGCATGGCCTGCGCGTGCCATTCTCTGCTCGTGTACGGCGTGAGATGGATGCGGCCAATCCTGGTCTCATGGCTGAGTACGTCAGCAGCTTTGCTGATTCTGCGCGGCGGCGCTTACTCACTAGCGCATACAACATCCTCAACAATGCGTTTAGTGCTGACTTCCTCAAGGGCGATGGCAAGTCACTCTGTGCGACTGACCACCCATCCAACGTGGCAGCACAGTCAAACTCGGCAAGCGCAGCGCTCAGCTTCCAAGAGTTGGAGGATGCGATTGTTGCCATGCGACAGCAGCAGGGTCACGATGGGCAGCGCCTTGGCCTGCGTCCATCGGTTCTGATTGTTGGGTCAGCGCTTGCGCCTCTGGCTTATCAGCTGACAAACGCTGAGTTTGATGCAGCAGACGACCGCACTGCAGTCAATTACATTGGCTCACTTGGGTTGGCTCCTGTGGTGTCTGACTACCTGACGCTAAGCAATGGCTGGTTTATCATGGCAGAGCAGGCCATCAGCCGTGGTGTGCTCCGGCAGAACGTGTTCATGGGACCGGCTCCTCGGATAGAGAACGTGGCTAATACTGTCAATGATTCTCAGATCTTAGACCAGATCGACCAGGAGACAGGCAGCACCACCTGGCGTGGTATCTTTGGAGCCACTAGCAGCTAGTGATCCAGCAGGTCCGATATGATGTAGGCGGCGTCATCACGTTTGACCCAGCACAGGCAGGCAACCCAACGTCTGCCACTGCTGCTGTGTATGACCCTGGTGGCGCTGTCCACATCACACCTGCGCCAACTGTCATCATTGATGGCGTTGACACAACGCTTGCACATGATGAGGCAGTTGGTCAGTACACAGTGCGTCTGGCTTCTGCAGCTGATGTGGAGGCTGGGCGTTACTACACCATCACAAGCGCTGACGGGCCTGTGCACTGGGTGCGTGTTGCGAGTATCGACGGCACCACAGTCACGCTCTTTGAGCCACTCACCAGACACTTTATGGCAGGTGACAAATTCGAGGGCAACAGGCTGGAGCTCAGCATTTCAGCAGGCGCTGCAACCCCACTTGATGAAGGGTATGAGGTGCGCCTTGAGTACGTCATTGATGGTGAGACGTACTATGCAAACATCACATATGATGTGGTGCGCAGCCCGTGGCCTGAGACCATTCTGGCGCCTTATCAATTCCGGCAGCTGGTGCCCAACTTGGCAGGCAGCTGGCTGGAGCGAACTGACGCAGATGGCCTGCAGTTTGCTGATGAGATTGCCAACGCCACAGAGCGTGTGCGTGAGGATATCATTGACCGTGGGTATAGGCCTGACCTGTTCCGCAGCTTTGACAGCTTCAGGCGAGTGGTGGCGCTCCGTGTCTGCCTGCAATGGGCAGAGGATGGCGTCAACATACCTGACACGTTCCAAGACACACCACAGGAGTGGCTTGATGAGCGCCAAGAGCAATACATCACAGCGCTCACCAGGGCGCTCAATACAGCCAAGTCATATGACGCAAATGATTCAGGCACAGTGACAGATGATGAGCGAGCCAAGAAGATTGGCGCACGGCGGGTGGTTCTGGCCTGATGGGATACCGCGCAGCCATCACCAACCTGATTGATGTGGTTGAAAGCAGTGACCCAACCACCATGTATGCGCGCAACAAAGCATTCAAGCATCAAGGCAGGAGCGTTGACATTGAGGGCATTGGCGACCAAGCCAACAGAACACGCAGATTTGTGGTCATCCCGTCTGGGTCATACCAACTCAGCGGCGCCATGAGGCAAAGCACAGAGCCAGGAGAGGTCACAGAGAGTGTGACTCTGGCCATTGCATATGCGCAGAATGATGACCCATCTGAGCTGTACATTGTGATGCGTGAGGATCTGGACCTGCTTGCACATCGCTTGCGCTTGACCAGTTTATTTGACCGAGATAACGCCACGCTCCAGCGGCGGCGGATTCTGGGTAGTAGTGTGGACATGGACAGTGTTGCAGGTGGCACAGCTGTGTTGACCATCACCATTGAGCACCAGTACAGACCGACTTTCTAGTAGGAGACAGACAAGATGCCCACAATCAACCTATCAACCATCGGACAGCTTGAGATTGGTGGTGAGTCGGAATTTGGCGACGAGACCAGCAATTATGAGTTTGTCCAATGCCTGACTGCAGACCTTGGAGGCCTGACTGCTGCCAGCCTACGGAATGACGCATTGCGCCAGGCTGACACAGAGGCTGCACGTATTGTGGGCGTGAAGACAGGTGCCATCACCACAACGCATTACTTGCACGGATTCTCAGGCAGCGTACCAACTGGCGCACCTGGGTTCACTCAGCCCACGTCTAATGCAGAGGGCTGGGATGTGCTCATGAGCATCATGGCGCGTGGGCTTGGTGGCCTCGTGGCTGGGTCATACAATGGCACTGACACCGTTGGCGCATCTGGCACACCTAGCACAGACACCATTACAGTTGCAGATGCTGGTGATGGCCTGAGCAACTGGAATGTAGGCGAGGCTATAGCCTGGGCCACAGGCGACACGCTGACGCCATATGAGATCGGATATGTCACAGCGCTTGACCTTACCACCAGCCCAGATGAGGGCACGCTGCTGCAGACTCCAGCATATGACCCACAGGGCACCAAGGTGTGGGGTGGTTACAATATATTCAAAACCACTGGAGACCCATACAAAGACGTTGCCAGCGCGCCACAGTCTTACAGCGTCAAGTTTACTCGCGATGATGGCACGGTCTGCACCATGGTGGGATGCTGCCCAACGCAGGTGACGTTCTCTATTGCTGCAGGCGAGCTGCCCACCATGACCATTGAGTGGGGTGTTGGCAGCTGGACTGAGGCGACAGGCGGAACCCTGACACAGCAGGACATGAACAATAATGCAGGCACTTCAGTGCCTGGCCCAGAGGCCGTCACACAGTGGCTCGTGCGCTGGGGTTCTGGGTCAAGCGTCAAAGACCTGACCACTGCATCAGTTGAGGTGACACTTGGCCTGACGGTCAACCCCATTGCTGGTGGGTACAGCAGCGGTGGAATTGAGGACTATTTCACAGCCAAGCGTGACCCAATGGTCACAGTCAAGGTGCCTCGGGTATTTGCGGATGAGCCAACTGACTGGGAGAGCCAAAACGGTGAGCCACTGCAGATCCAGATTGGCACGCAACCAGGGCGCATGTGGGGGCTTGCAATACCGGTAGCGCGCGTCATGAATCGGCCTAATGCTGAGGATGAGAACAGCGCGATCTATAATACGGTAGAGTTCTACCCATGCGTGTACACAGGTGACGTTGTGGCTGGCACGCCAGACCCTGACACCGAGCCTGTTGATAGTGACATGCGCATCTGCTGGGTGTAGTCTGCAGGGCATGATTGCCCTATCACTGACCACCAGCGAAGTGCTGCGCGTTTTCTCTCCCTACGAACCCAACCAAGATATGCCAGATGAGTACAAGTCTGGTGATGACCTGACATGCCCACAGGGTGTGGAGGGCGTCACCTGGTTTGAGATTCGGGCGCTGACACAGAGCGAGCGACGTGCAGCGTCTGGCAAGGCTCCTGACTACCCAGAAGGCGAGGCCATAAGCGAGCGCGCGCAGACTAGTTGGATTCTTGAGCTCCAGAAGTCTTATCTGCAATTCGGGCTGCAATCAGTGGCCCACGATGATTGGACTTTCAGCAAGTCTGAGCGCTTCCTTGGTCAATCGCATTGGCCTGAGCAGGCCATTGACGCGATACCACCAGAGACACAGGTGTGGCTGGCCAACGCAGTCTACAGGTTGTCCCACCCAAAGTGACCAGCCTGCGCAGGTTGTGGCTGATTGCGCACCAGGGCAACTGGAATGAGGCAGGCAGAAAAGATGGCAAACGCCTTGAGTGGCTGACGTGTCCAAGCAAGTGCAATGCACAGCTGTGGGGCTGTGATGGCAAAACGCCAAAAGCAGGCCCACTGCATGAGCGTTATCCAGGCAGGTTTGGCGATTGGGAGATACCCTATTGCCCACGCAAGATGCTGGCAGAGCCTGACCCATTTGTGAGTTATGTGGTGGGCACATATCGTGATTATAAGTATGGGAACGTCACAGGCTGGCCTGACTCACACACTGCTGCAGTGGTTGACGCTGTGCGGTATCTGGATGGCGAGATTGACAGCGCCAACGCAAAAGCAATGCAAGGGTAGTGATTGACCTGAGAGCGGAGGCGCACCACCATGGCACAGAATAAAGTACAGCTTTTGGTTGAGTTGATTGGCAAGGATGGTGTCACCAAGCTGCTTGACTCTGCAGCCACTGAGGCGCTCAAGCTTGAGCGCAGAATGAAGAAAGGCCAGAAAGCCAGCAACATGCTGGCCACATCTGTCAACAAAATACGTGACAATTGGTCTGAGGTAACAGTTGGCCTCAATGCTGGGATTGAGCTTTTCGGCAAGCTGAGCGCAGGCGCGCAGGCTGTGCAGGAGGCAGTCAAAGAGACAGCGCGCGCCAGGCAGGTTGAAAAGCGCTTTGTTGACCAGCTGAATGTGAGTGTTGAAAAGCTTGCAGCTGCGTCTGCTTTCCAGATGTCAGACATTGAGATTAAGAAGTTTGCGCTGCAGGCAAAAAATGCAGGCATCACGATGGCTCAATTTGAGCAGATACTGCAGGTGGCCACAAAGGCAGCAGCAGGCACAGGCAAGGAATTTGCTGAGGTGTTTGAGGGGCTCTTTGTTGACACCATTATTGGCGCATCAGACAGCTACACAGAGCAGCTGGGCATTGTGTTTGACCTTGGTGTTGAGACTGAGAACTATGCGCGCAAGAATTTCATCGCCAAAGATAAGATAGATAAAACGACTCAGAGCAGCGCAGCGCTGAATGTAGTGCTTGGCAAGGTTGGGGCCAAGTTCAAGGATATCAAGGTTGACGACTTCTCCAAAGAGTTGAGCAAGGCACAGCGCAGGGTTGAGCAGCTAAAGGACGAGTTGAGCAAGGCTGGTGCATTCCTGGCGCAAGATGTGATGGATGCTCTTGGCGTCACCAAGACAGGCCAAGCAGTGATGGACCAGTACGCTGCGCTCAACAAAGAGCTGCAGAAGTTTGCCAATGGCCACAGAGAGGTCATGACCCTGACTGCAAAGGGCACTGATGAGGTTGGCGTTGAGGTTGACCTGACTGCCAAGAAAGTGAGCGGACTCAAGCAGGAGCTCGGCAAGCTGGCCAAAAGCAGTGAGGACGTGCGTAGGCTGATATTCCAAGACCTGACCAGAGAGGCACGCGAGCAGGCAGAGGCAGTCAGTGAGCTTGAGACCACATACACGATGTGGGGCGAGAAGATTGTCACAGTCAATGAGGCTGCGTATGACTCTGAGAGAAATCTCAACGCATTTGACCAAGCGCTCATCAAGCTGGCTGACCAGTACGGCCTGGCCGATGTAGCGCAAAAAGAGTTTACAACAGGCGCACAAATGATGGCGTCTGTTTTTGGTGCTCAGGTGCCAAGGGCAATCAGCCAGGCCACTGGGGTGGTGGCGCAGTTTGCTGCAGAGGCGCGATCTTCTCTGAGCACATTTATCACTGACCCAAATTTTGCCAAGGCGCTTGAGGGTGATGAGGCTGCACTGCTCGCACTGTTTGGCATCAAGAAGGGTGACAAGGACAAAAAGAAACCAAAGAGAAAGGGTGGCGCGCGCAAAAAGTATGAAGACCAGGCGCAGCGCGACCTGCGCAAAGTGTTCAACATAAACAAAAAAGCGCTCACAAATCGCAAGCTTAGTGATGATGCGCTGCTTGCCCAAATGGCAAAGGCTGGCAAGCAGGATGACGCGATAAAGCGTGAGCGTCTTTTGAGTGATGAGAAATATGTTGCGGCCATAAAAAACTACCTCAAGCTAAACGCTGACAACCAGAAGGCTGGCCAGGAGCGGATGCAGGCTCAGCTGAGGCTACATCTGGAGGCTGAGAAGAGGCTGCTGGAGCGTCAGCAGCGTGAGCGCGCCATGCTCATGCAGATTGATGACAGCATGCGCTTTGACGGTGATGACGGCTTTGGCGAGGATGACCCATTCCAGTGGATGGATGCCAGTGAGATGCGCATGGCCAAGCTGGCTGATGCAATGGTTGGCATCACCGACGCAGCCAGGGCAATGGACAAGGCTGTTGCTAGTCTGGGCCTGAGCCCTGGATTTACCAACATGACTCAGCAGGTCAACAACATCACCAAGGCAAGCATGAAGTTTGCCGACACTAACAAGAAAACCACAGGCACCTATGCTGACTTGACTGGTGCCATTGTCAGTGGCGCAGGGCAGGCAGCGCTTGGATTTGTGGAAGGTGAGCGCGAGCGCGCAGCCATCATGGCGGTGATGGAGACAGCCCAGGCTGGCGTCATGTTTGCCAAGTTTGCAGCCAACCCAGCTGCAGCAAATTATGCTGTTGCTGGTACAATGCACCTGGCAAACGCTGCCATGTTCACTGCTATTGCGGGCGGTGCTGGAGGTAAAAAGGGTGGTGGCGCAGGTGGTGGCGCAGGTGCTGCAGCAGCTGCCAGAACAGGCATGCGCGACATACCGCAACTAGGACAGCAGCAACCTGGCCAGCAGATACAGCCAGCGCAGGTTGTGGTCAATATGTCTGGCGCAATCGTGGCAGGTGCTAACCGTAAGAAGACAGCCAATGACCTGGGGGCGCTGGTGCAAGAGTCAATGGGTAACAGGCGCTAGATGGCACAGAGAATTGACATTGCGTATAGGGTCATTGCTGGCGTCAATGACACCTTTGACGTCGACTACAATGGCGCTGGTGCACTGACCTGCACAGTCAGCCCTGGCCTGTACATGAGCAGCAAGGCGTTGGCGTCTGCTGTGCAGACCGCGATTGACGACCAGTGGAGTGCAAGCGCATCATTTGAGGCCAATGCCAACAGTGATGGCACCATCTCGATTGACAGCACAAGCGCCAGCTTTGACCTCACATGGGATGCGGTATCGCTGCGCAACTGGCTTGGCTTCTCTGGCAACCTGTCAGGCTCAAGCCTGTATACAGGCAGCCTGCAGCCTGGTGTGCTCATTGAATCGCTGCCATGGGTTGAGGATGCACATGGCTGGCTGTGGGCGCTCAAGGGCATCAACCAGCAGCACAAAGTGCACATCAGCAAGGTCAGCAGACGTGACCTGTGGTCTGTTCGTATCTTTGAGACCATTGACAACATTGCGCAGGTGCGCTCAGTGATGGGGCATCTGCTGCGTGGCACACCAGCTACATGGTACCGCAGCGCCACGCTCACTGCTTGGTCATACAGCAACTGGCATGGCAAGCTTGAGGTGTGTATTGACCCAAGGCGCACATCGTATGATGAGGCGTTTGAGAATCCAAACAACCTGCAGCACACATTCAGCTTTGATGTGCATATGGTGGCCATCTGATGGGATACAAAGAGCACGTCAGCAGCCCTGACATGAGCTTGCGGTTTTATGTGAAGATCCAAGGGCTGCCATATATCTGGTTGAGTGGTGAGGTGCCGATTGCACAGGACGGCACGCCATGGCTCAGTGGCAGTTATGCGTTGGTATCTAACAGCTTTGATGCGTCAGACGTTCAAGACATTGGATGCAATCTGTCACGCATCTCAGGAGGTGCCAGCCCAGCCAGCATGCTCATCCGTCTGATTGAAGACAGGGCATACACAAATGGTGGCATCTTTGCCTGGGACAAGCAGACCGGCGCGCTTGCCAACCTGGCTGATGACTTCCCATATGAGACAGGCTCTGGCCCATGGACCATGACAGTGGACAGCACTGCAGACTTTGCATCCAGCGGCACGCTGTACCTGGGCAGAGAGACGATGACCTACACCAGCAAGACAGCCACCACATTCAATGTGACATCGCGCACATTGTATGACCCTGTTGGCTATGGTGACACAGTCTATCGCCACAACAGCAACCTGCCGTCAGCGCCACGAGTGGTGGCAGACCATGCGCGCAACTTTATTGGCAGATATGTGCAGGTGCATGCCCACTGGGTGACCGCTGATGGCTATGCGGTTGACGATGCCTTTGACGGTGATGCCAGCTTTGAGTGCTTCAGGGGGTTCATTCGAGAGTTGCCAAGGGCTGGCTCAGATTGGTCAAGCATTGAGTTTGAGATTGAGGCCATTGACAGCCTGCTGCGCACCACGGTTGGAGCGGAGCTCAAACAGGGCAACCTGAGTCTTGAGCCACTTGCCAAATGGGCTGCAGGCTCCAGCGATACAGAGATCCAGCAGGGCAAGTTTTTCCTGGTTGGTGGCAGTAGTCGCAAGTTTCACGTCATTGTGCGTGATACAGCTGGCGCTGTGGTGCTTAATGCGTCTGGGCCTAACGCCATTGATATACTGACAGGGACGGGCACACCAGATGTGCCACCAGTGACAGAGGTGCTCACAGAGGAGCAGCTTTTTGGCGCGTTCTTTTTGAACGTCAATCAAGTGATACAGGCCACAGTCAGCAACCTGGAGATACGACTTGATCGGATATTCTCTGGCGGTGGGTATGAGTATAGTGGCCTGCACACGTCCACCAACTACAGCATTGAAATCAACCACGATGGGCAGGACAGCGTTTGCAGCATGCTGGGCTTCAAGGGCACAAGCACCAGCGTTACGAATGGGTCATTCCTCATCTTTGCCTCAGTGGCTGCACAGGATGCGTCAGCGTCATACGTATCAGCAACAGCCACATCCATACCTTTCACATATGTCAATGACGCTGACCTAATGACAGCCATGGCTCCGATTGAGCCAGGTTTTGCGGTGATTGGTGATGGCGAAGAGGCAGAGATCGTCAGCTATCAATCCATCAGCAGCATTGCAACTGATGTGGCGTCTGGCCTGTACCAGATGAATGGTGTGCAGCGCGGCCTGATGGGCACCACAGCCAAGGTGCACAAAACAAGCTTTCAGGATGACCAGGGCAGCGAGGGCGGCGCTGACGTGCGCTTTGGCGTGGGTGTGCTCAATGACTCATTCCTTCTCACGATTCTCAATCTGGCCCAGAGCACTGGCGATGGCAATCATGGTGGTTATGACCTCTTTGGTGTGGGCGTAGGAACGCCACAGGCACCTGGTCACTTTGACTCTGCCTCATTTCTTGAGGCATCCAGCGACATGACGCCCACTGAGCAAACTGTCAGCTACTTCCTGAGCAAGCCTGAGCAACTGTCAAAGCTGTGTAGGGATTGGCTCAACCCTGTTGGGCGGTTCATGTTTCCGCGCGTTGACTCACAGGGGCAGTACACGATTGGCGTGGGGCGTCAAAAACCAGCCATCGCATCCCAGAGCGTGTTGAGCTTAGACACCACCCAGATGCACTGGTCAGACCCTGCCACATATCAGCGAGGCACATCAAACATCGTGACAGGCGTGACAGTGTACCCTGTCTGGGACTTTGCAAACGAAGAGAGCAAAGACAGCGTCAAGGTCTCTGTCATCAATACTGACGCTGAGGCTGAGTATGGCCACAGAAACGTCATTGAGTGGAACCTGAGAGGCTATACCATAGGCCCAGGGCAGGCGCTTGACCTGACTAAGAACTGGGCCAGCCAGCTTGCGCAGCGCCACGGCAGAGGCAAGGTGGTGCTCAGGCTGACTGCAGACCGGCGCGCATGGTGGGCAAACATAGGTGACACCATTGAGTTGACTGTGCCAGAGATACCCACGCCAGATGGTGGCAGAGGTCTGGTCACAAGGTATGGCGTGGTTGAGAATATCGTGAAGATATACAGCGGTGATGAGCCTGGCGCCATCCTGACTGTGGTGGTTGAAAGCAGCGCATTGACTGATGCCTTTATGCCATACGCACCATCAGCCAAGGTGGTCAGCAAGTCTGGCAGTGACATTGTGCTTGCTGCAAATGAGTACACAGAGAGTGGCAGTGACGTTGACTACTTTTCAGTTGGTGACAGGGTGGTCATACACAATGAGGGTGACTATTCCACCAGAGAGGCCAGAACCATTGACGCTATCAGTGGCAACACAGTCACGCTCAGCAGCGCTGTCAGCTTGACTGTGGGCAGCTGGACCGCCATGGATTTTGATGACTATGCCAGCGCCATCACAAGCCAGCGGGATGGTGCTGCTTTCATCTCAGACAGTGCACACCAGCTGTCAACTGGTGATGATGGCATGAGGTACACCTGACATGGCAACCAACCTGCAAGGGTCATTCTATACGTCTGAGGCTTTCACTGTGCGCATGACCATTGGGGCCAGCACTGCTGACTGGGTTGTGGCAGCTGACACCACATACATGACAGCAGATGAGGCGCTTGCTGCATGGGGCGCTGCCATCAGTTCAATCGGAGCGAGCGTTGGCTATAACATCAACGCAAGCAGCCACACAGCCACAGTGTACGTTGACACAGGTGGCAGTACATTTGACGTGACCTGGAGCCATGCAGGTGACGGGAGCAGAATGCGCGACTTTTTGGGTGAGATTGGTGACCTGTCTGGTGAGCCTGATGGGTACAGGTTTGACAACCCACTGGCTGTGGCTTGGTTCCCATCGTATGACATGCGTAACCTGCAGACATCTGTGGAGCCATGGGACAAGCAGCGAATGATGACAGGCTCTGGAGCCATCAGCACAAACAACCCACACCACAACACTGACAGTGAGCTTCACTACACTGCGCGTGCAGACTTTTGGTTTGGTTATGATGTGGGCACAGGGTATGCATTTTATCAGGCACTGCGTGACTTTATTGAGGGCTTGCTTGAGTACGGCCAGCCGTTTGTCATCACCACAGATGACGACCAGTACACATGCAGGCTGGCAAATCCCAAGCAGCTTGAGCTTGTGCCTGAGCCCGTTGACAACATACAGAGAGGCGACTTGTACAAGGTGTCACTCAACTTGACGGTGGTGGACTAATGGCCAGAACAGTACCCAGTGCATTTGTTCCGATTGACTACGCAGAGACAGGCACAACCAGGCCCATTGATGACACTGAGGCCATTCTGGCAGCTAACACTCACTATCTGTATTCAGCGCACAGGGGCGCTGTGGTGCGCACCACATTCCGCGACAAGGACCGGCCATACACACAAGGGTTCAACCCAGCCAGCGCGCAGGTCTCAGCGCTCTGGTGCATCGAGCCACCAGGTGAGCCTTTTGACAAGTGGGCTGTGTATGCACTAGTTGAGAACACAAGCACCACCGATGGCGCGTCCTTACGGTTTGACCTGGCAAGTGACCCACACCCAGGCACATATACTGACATTTATGTGGCACCTAGTCTCAGTCAGTGGACGCAGGTCTCTGGCGTGTTGGACATTGATAACACGCAAGACACAGACACCATCAGAATGTGGGCGCTCAATGGCGCGACAGGCAACCTACATGTGCACAGTGTGATGATTGTGCCACGCGCAGCCAATGCCATTGCAGGCTCAGTCAACACGCTCAATGGCTGGCCATTTGTACCGATTGATGACGATGAGGTCAGCCAAGATGCGCCACTTTCAGTGAGGCTCAGGCGCAGGGCACACGCAAACATGATGCACGTATACCGCAACAGACCAGGGGCATGCGTTGGCTGGAGCGAGGACGCCAACCACAGGGCAGGTGCTGCAGCGTTTAGCACCACAAGCAGCAACTTTGAGGAGGTGTTGCGCTTTCCTGTGTTTATACCCAAGGGCACCACATCACTGAGGTGGTCTGCCTTCCTGCGCAAGACAGGCTCAGGCACTGGCAAAATGCGCATGCGCACCAGCACGATGGATGCCTATGGGCAAGCTGCAATCACGGCAGATGCAGTCAATGGCTGGTCCAGTCCATATACCAGCAACCTGGTCAAGTATGATGACGTTGGGCAAAGCGCTTTGAGCGCAACCACTGACCCTGATTTTGCTGTCACTCAGGACTATGTCACAGTCGAGCTCCAGAGCAATGGCAGCCAGACTGTGTATCTGTATGGCCTTTGTATCTGGTTTGAGGTGGTGGAAGCATGAAAAAAGCACCTATTTACTACAAGCCTGGTACATGGGAGCCACTCAATGGGCAGCTGCCTGATGGTGCACACGCTGGCGAGCTTGACCAGTTTGCTTGCTACCTTGCCACTCAGAGGCTGTCTGTGCCTGTGGATATTGGCAGGGCCATGACTTCGATCTCCTACTTCTCAATTGAGTACAGCACGCTTTTGCACGTGCCTCAATTCTGTGAGCACATCGCGCTGTACATAAAAGCCAATGGCTCAGGCACCATCACCGTGGACACTAGTGATGACGCATACAGTGCCAAGGTGGAGGTCAACACCAAGATTGATACCGCAGCTACGCCAGAGTACGGCAACGCAACTTGGCATCAGCTGGTCATGCCCATGGACAGCGTCACAGTTGACACCGAGTCACGCGCACTGGATGTGGATGACCTGGACCATGAGCATGTGGTCACGCTCACCTATACCTGCCCAGTCAATGTGTACGTCTGGGAGGTGGTGCCATTTTTCTTGCCCAGGCGATTTGACACTACGCTGCCTGGAGGGGTTGCCACGTATTATGCTGACTCGGTGCCAGTCGGGTACTGGAGCATGTACGACTGGGATGGCAGCACGGTCAGCGATATGTCAAGCGCAGGCAATGGGCTGGACGGCACCAAGGCGAGCAGCACAGCCGGTCAGCCATACTGGGACACCAGCACCAGCGTGTTGGGTGGCGCATCGCTACGCTTTGACCAGGCTGACTTGGATGCGGTGATTGTGCCTGATGATGATGTGCTTGACTTCAGCACGGATGACCCATTTACGATCTCATGTTGGATCAAGCGCTCAACTGACTACTCAGGCAACGTGGCAGGCCTTGTGACCAAGTCAGCTGCATCGTCTGGTGTGGATTCGCCATATGAGGGATATGCTGTCTGGTTCAATGACTTTGAGCAGCGGCGGCCATCTTTCCTGCTTTATCGCCAGGTGTCAGGTGTGGAGCAGCTAAGGGTCCAAGCAAGCGCTCTGGCATTTGCTGACTCAGACACAGACTGGCACCACATCTGTGTTACATACAATGGCAACTCTGACCTTGATGGCGTCACCATGTATGTTGATGGCTCATCTGTTACCATAGGGCTGGCCAGTCCAGACACCTTGAGCGCTGGCACAGACATCACCACTGCAACTGACCTGTGCTTTGGTGGGTTCATCAACAGCGCAACCACCAACTCACGCATCCTGCCATACGCTGGCAACATGGATGAGATTGCCATTTGGAGCAAAGAGCTGTCAGCAGATGAGGTCACTGCTGTCTATAACAGTGGCGCAGGTGTAAACCTCAGTAACGGCATACCCAGCACATAGCTTGAGATGGGTAGTGATGACTTGACCACAGATAGGAGATAGCGCGTGGCCTTCCCAATCAAATCAACAGCATTACAGTCTGACGCAACCACCACAGGCAATGGCACTGACATCAGCGGTGAGCAGCACCTGGCGCACAGGTTCCGAGTGCGCAGCGCTGGAGGCACTGCCACAGTGGTGCTTGAGTCTTCTGACGATGGCAGCACATGGGATGAACTGGAGTCACTGAGCATGACAGCTGGCAGCAATGAGATGCGTGAGGTGTCTGGCCCACACTTGCGGTTGCGAGCGCGCATCAGCGCCATCAGCGGGGCCACCATCAACGTCATCTGTGAGCAGTACTACAGTGACCCACGAGGTGCAGTGCTGTGAGCTTCTCACGTATCAACCCAGCCGTAGGCGCTGCCTCTGGTGGTGCGTCACTGACTACTGCCCAGACTGCAACGCTTGAGCGCTTCGAGGTGCGCAGCATTGACGACTGGAGCAACGCGCCAAAAGGTGTGGAGTATCTGCCACCACACAAAGACCAGCGCGCTGGCGGTGCATATACGTGCACATCTTACTCAGCAGCCGCTGCAGGCCTGACGATGAATTGCAGTGTCAAGCAGTCTGACGGTGATGGCACCAACGCAGCCACACCCATTGGCTTTGCATACAACATTGGCCTTGGCACCACTGATGTGAGCATTGGCTTGGACAACATCACTGCCAAGCGTGGCAGTCTGCAGTTTTATTATTTGGATTTTGCAATAGGCAACAGCACGCACACTGATGACACGTTTTTTGGCATCGTCATAAAAAGCTACAATGACGCCGACTATGCGATCTCAAAATATCACTGCAGGGCTGGGAGCAGTTCACGTGTCATTGATGACGGCACTACGCTGACAGATGCCCAGCTTGAGGCTGGTCTCAGGTTGCGGATTGAATGGGATGCATCAGAGGGTGGTTTCAAGGCATTTTACAGCCTGGACGATGGCTCAACTTATACGGAGCTCGGATCTGGGTCATGCCCCACTGGGTATGTGTCACCCGTGACAGACACCACCAGTGCAACGATAAGCAGCCCAAACACCTGGTCTCGGTTTCATGATGGGCGTGCTGTGTACTTTACGCTTGGCACCAACCAAAATCTTGCAAGCGACTTCTGGACCGCGCGTTGCACTGACTTAAACTTTCACGAGGTATAGCCAATGAAGTTGTCAGTGTGGGCGGGCAAGGCTCAACTCAGAGACCCAGAGCGCTGGGTTGGTATTATCCAGCAGGCCGGGTGTGAGCGCGTTGACTTGGTGGTCAATGACCTGAGCAGATGGCGCGTCCGTCAAAATGGCAAGGTTACAAATGGCTGGTACAAGACCAGCAAGCACTGGCAGACCTATGACGAGTCAAAGCTTGAGGCGTTTGCCAAGGCTGCAGTCAACGCAGGCCTTGAGGTGCATACCCTGTTTTGGGCTGTACCAACACCCAAGGGGCTGACCAGCGCTGCCTGCTGGCTGCACACGTTTGCCGAGACGGTTGGCGTGTCTGGCCATGTGCTTGACGCAGAGGAGCCCATCACTCAGAGCAGCTATGTGGACTATGGTGGCAACCCAGATGAGGCAGCTGAGCACCTTTTTGCCATGATACGCGAGCCACTTGGCGTCACTCACATTGGGTATGCACCAGTGCACACTGTGCAGCCATTTGTGTCACGGGCAGCGTATGCCATACCGCAGACATACCTGACCAAGACAAGCGGCCTGACTGAGGATTCTGTGCCCAGGCTGCTGGCCAGGAGTGAGCGCAAACTGGGTGCACGTGAGATGGTTGGCAGCTTTGCCATGTACAGGCAGCCTGAGCCTGACAACATCAAGGCCACGCTGTGTGCGCTCAAGGCCTGTGGCGTCAAGACCGCTATTGGGTGGCATGCCAGCAGCCTCAAGCGATATGGCAAGGCACTGAGGGCAGCCAATGAATCAGACGCTTGAACATACAATTCTGTCAGAGCTTGCTGCCATGAGGCAGGAGTTGCGTGACGTGCGCACGTCTATCAGTGGCGATCCAACTGACAGCACCAAGCCAGGCATCATGACCAGGCTGGACCGACTTGAGCAGCAGATGGCTGCTGTGCAATGGTTTACACGCTCCGTGATGGGCGCAGCTGTCACCATAGTGGTTGGCGCTGTGGCTGGTTTTTTCCTTGGGAGAGTTTGAGAGATGAAAGCGACAAAGACACAGGCTACAGTGTTGGCCACTGCTTTGACTGGTGTGCTGGCGTATGTGCTGGCTCAGGTGTATGACCTGACCATTGACCAGGCAGTTGCCACGCACGTCAGCACCATAATCAGCACATTGATTGCCTTGTTTCTGCCTCCACCGTCAGGTGGGTCAGCTATTGCGGTCAGCCCACGCACACAGGCTGATGTGCCAGTTGAGCAGCCTGCAGTGTTCACAGAGGAGCTTTCAGAATGAAGATTGCACACATTGGCCTGCTATGGGCTGCGCTCTGCCTGTCTGGATGTGCCACCACGTGTGACAGCATCAAAATCACCAAGCAGACGCTTGCAGACAATCGCACCAAGGTGGTGTTCAAGTGCTCTGACAAGGTCATTGAGGCCACAGTCAAACGCGCACCTGAGTGCCTTGATGCCTGCTGGAAGCCAGCAGAATGAGTGACAAGCAACTCATCAAGACAGCTGCAGGCATGGCCACAGACCGTCTTGCGCAATTGATTGAGGACGCTGGGCCAATCTACATGTCAGCGCTTGACGCTGTGCAGGATTTGATTGAGGCGGCCATTGAGGAGGCGTACACCACACGCCTTGAGGCTGACACCATAGAGTTCATTGACTTGGATGCGCAGTCTGGTGTCACTGACTGAGCATGAAATTGGGGCGACTGTTGCAACGCTCAAGGCCAGTGGATTGTCATTCGCACAGATTGGCAAGCGCCTTGGTATAAGCAAGCAGAAGGCGCACAGGCTCATGCACAAGTATGGTGGTGGCAAGCAGCCCACCATGCACGTCATTGATGAGATTGGCACGCCAGCAGAGGTGCTGCAGCGCCACAACCTCAACCCAGCTGAGTGGCGCGCTGTCCGTTTCAGTGAGTGGGAGGCGCAAGCCAAGCACGGCAAAATCAAGACACTCACAAGCACACGCTTTGAGCGCATTGACCCAGCCGCTGAAGCCATGCAGCAGATTGCCTGGCAAGTGCGACCGCGCAAGCCATTCACCACACTGCCAGCGCAGCAGCATGCTCTGGTGGTGCCAGACAGTCAGATTGGCTACAGCCGGAGCCTGTCAGAGCAGTTGACGCCATACCATGACAGGCAGGCTCTGGATGTGTGCCTGCAGGCTGCCAAGCTGCTTGGTGATAAGCTGGCCTTTATATACTTCTGTGGTGACATGTTGGACTGCGCTGAAAGCACACGCAAATTCAGCAAGCCAGCAAGCACACAACGCACTATGTGGCCTGCCATGCTGGAGTGGCGCTGGCTTCTGGAGCAATTCAGGATTGCAGCGCCACACGCTTTGCTGTGCTGGGCTGAGGGCAATCATGAGGGGCGCATCCGGCGCACCTTGGTTGATTCTGTGCCTGAGCTTGCGGACTTACCACCAGCAGATGACCCTGATGGCAGTCCGTTGTTGAGCATGCAGAGGATGATGGGCCTGGACTCGATTGATGTGCAGTATCTGGGGCCATACGGCAGCAAGGCAGGCGAGCTCCACAGGTGGGGCATACGATTCCACCACGGTGACAAGGTTGGGAAGGCTGGCGCGACTGCTGGCAAGTACCTCAATGAGCGCACAAGTCAGATATATGGCCACGTCCACAGGATGGAGCAGGCATGGTCAACAAAGCCCGGGGCAGATGGCCAGCCTGTTGACATATTCTCTGCCACATTCGGGTGCACCTGTCACACTGATGGCAGAGTGCCAAGCAATAAGCCCCACCATAACTGGCAGCAGGGCATGGGCATCTTGACGCGCTGCAGCGATGGATGGGTGGAGCCAACACCTGTGCGCATCAGGGCAGGAGGCAGGGCGACAGTGCTTGGCACAGAGCTATGTGGTAGTGATTATGTGGAGCGCTTGCGCGCTGAGACAAACTACCCATATTGAGAGGTGTGCCATGGCAGTTGAGAGAGCAGGTGAGAAATTTGAGGGATACAACAAGCCAAAGCGCACGCCAAACCATCCGACCAAGAGCCATGCTGTGCTGGCCAAAGAGGGTGACAAGGTCAAGCTGATACGGTTTGGCCAGCAGGGCGTCAAAGGCTCACCACCACGCAAGAACGAAAGCAAGGCAGACAAGGCCAGACGTGCAGCATTCAAGAAACGTCACGCGGCAGGCATCAAAAAAGGCAAAATGTCAGGCTCTTACTGGTCAGCAAAGGTCAAGTGGTAGGAGCAAATCAACCCCACCTGGCTCCGGGTGTGGACCTTTTGTGTCAGTCAAATTGTCCTTTTTGGGGTCTTGACCTCAGCCTGACTTGCCTGACCTCCTCATACACATCAGGATGATTCTGCTGCAGATGCGCCAGCACCTGCACAGCTGCGCGAGATGGGCCACGAGGTGTGCGCGCACCTGTGCGCCATCTGGACAGCACAGAGGGTTGCACACCTAGCATAGCGGACAGGTCTGCAGTGGTGTGTTTTTGACCCAAAAGCGACAAGGCCACAAAAAAAGTCTGCTGATTGTCTTGCAAGTTTGTCATGTCTCATATTATACCATTGGCACAACCCTGAAGACAGGAGAACATGCAGATGAGCAAGCAAGCGACTACAGTAGACTTTGGAAATGCGCGCGTTTTATATGACCCATGGTCTGGCAGAGTAAGTGAAACCAGTGTTTTTGTGGGTGGTGTGTATTCTGGTTTTATCACTGAGAAGATAGACGACCCATCTGACCGGCCATACCCAGAGGACGTGGACAGGGGTCGGTTTGTTTTGCACTTGGACAGATGGCAGATTGTGGACGGCAGATACAGCCCCAGCGTGCCGCGTTTCCACAGCAGCATGCAGTCAGCCATGGACGCAGCGCGCGCTGAGTTGGGGGCCAACTAATGCAAGACTACACACCAGGCGCCATATTCCTCATCACTGACAAACACACCAACGCATACGTTGGCGATGTGCACCCACTGGCTGGCCTTCTGGTCAAGGTTATCAGTGACCCAGGCGCTGACCTGGCTGGGCACTGGATTGAGTGCGAGGTCATCAACTCAGCCGCTGATATCATGAACGCATACAACGCATATTTGCGCGCGCATCGGCCAGGCATGTATGCGTCACTGCACTATGACAGTGAGTATGCAGCGCTTGAGCTGCAGACTCTCATGGTGCCTGCTGATGTGCTTGATGATACCAACACTGTGACAGGAGGCGCAAACGCATGAAACACCTGACCACTGCAGCCAAAACAATACTCACAATGGCTCTTTTCTACTTTTACGCAATAGTGTGCGCGGTGCTCTGATGCCAAAAGCGCACACAGACTGGTCAAAGCAGCCGCTTGGCCTAATGCCTGACAGTGAGCTTGCTGAGCGCCTTGGTGTGTCTGTGCACACAGTGAGGCGGCAGCGCTTGCGCCATGGCATCAGAAAGCTGGACATGCACATATGTGATGACATCACCAAGGCTTTGCGTGAGCGCGGTGCAATGTCAGCAGCAGACTTGGCAGACCTGCTGAGCAAGCAAGTCAGTTGGGTATACAAAAAAATCACGCAGATGGTGCACGCTGGCGATGTGTGGAGGCACAGAGCAGGCAGAGGGTACATGTACACACTGGCAGGGCAGAAGTACGTCAACAAGTCTGCCATCAACGGTGGTGTGCCATGCACGATGACTGCCAGAGAGGATGAGGCCAGCCCACTGCGTGGCACATACTGTGATGATGATGTGGTTGACTGGTCATGTGTGTCATTCATCGACTATGACACAGAGGATCGCTCTGACATCTTCAAGTGCAAGCGCAAGCGCCAGACGCTGACGCTTAGGCACTGTGTTGAGCTTTTTGGCGAGGTGCACGCGATGCGCAAGAAGGGCACAGCCTGCTGGGGTTGCCCACAGGGCGCACACATCAGACTACGCCACTGCTATGACTTGGAGCCAACCAAGCAACGAATCAGAGACGCTCTGCAGGTGGCCACAGAGGGCAGTGACAAAAACCATGCAGAGGCAAGATTGTTGAGAGCATACGATGAGTCATGATGATTGGATTGAGCGCTGCCTTGGTGAGCCTGTGCAGCGTCTGGTGGTGTGCCCATGTGGCGCACCTGTAGTGCCAACTGAGCCATGCAGCGTCTGTGGGGCGCTTGTATTTGGCAGAGTTGGGTTTTTTCGGTCGCACAAAAAACCTGCCCACAATGGGCAGAATGAGGGCAAATCATGCGCAGCACAGTCATCCTGACCATTGCGAGCGTTGGCCAAGCTGGTGGGCCATGTGCTTGGTGCGCAACGCTCACAAGCAAGGGCAAACGCCTTGAGTTGACAGGCGGGAGCGTAGAGAGCACGCAGCCACGTCAGCTGTGGCGCGCGCTGATAGAGGGTCTCAACAGTCTGACCAGGCCATGTGTGGTGCTTGCGTATACCAACGCTGCATGGCTGGTGAGCCTGATGACCAACAGGCCAGAGGATACAAGCAAGAGTGATGACCTGTACCGTGAGGCCAGGGCTGCAGCGCTTGAGCATCGGCTTGAGTTGCACCACAGGGCAGATGTGGCCACACAGCGGGACATGGCTCGAAAAATGCTCAAGAGGTTAGATGCGCTTGGTGATGCAGATATGCCCACTGAGTGGGTGTATGAGCAGGCTGATGATGCACAAATGGGGTTGTTCTAGTGGGCAAAATGCAAAGAGACAAGGGCGCGCGCTTCGAGCGTGAGGTGGCCAGAGAGTTCAACGCAGTGCTCAAGGGCTGCGATGCTAAGCGCGGACTGCAAACACGCGGAGGCGCTGCAGAGTGCCCTGATGTGACTGCTGGGCCGTTTGCGATTGAGTGCAAGGTTGGCAAAAAGCCACCAGTCAGAACAGCGCTCAACACAGCTGTGGAGCACTGCCCAGCGGGGCACTATCCCATGGCCATTATTAAAGAGGACAGGAAGCAGCCATTTGCAGTCATGCAGCTGGATGACCTGCTGGACATATTACAGGAGTGGTGGGATCTAAAATGCGAATAATACACAAGCTGACAGGCAGAGAGCAGAAGCAGCGCATGAGCCTGCACGATGGCAGGTATCTTTACACCGTTGAGGCTCTGTGCGGTATCTGGATTGACCCAAGGGACAATGATGACATTGGCGATGATTGCAAGCTGTGTGCAGCAGCTGAAGTCACTGACAAGCCGCAGCACTACACTGAGACCGCCATTGAGTGCATTGATGCGATACGCACCACGCTTGGTGAGGAAGGTTTCAAACAATACTGCAGAGGCAACGTCATCAAGTATGCCTGGCGAGCAGGCAAGAAAGGCAATTTTCAAGAGGACATGACCAAGTGTGTGCGGTTTGCCATGTGGGCAGCTGGCACTGACTGGCGTGATAGCAAGGAGGATGATTAGTTATGAATTGGGAACAAGCTGCAAAATTGGTCAACACAAGTGGTGGCAGCGGCGGTAAGTATCTGCGCCTTGGGCCAGGTGAATCATGCAAGGGGGTGCCTGGTACTGCCAAGGTCAATGTGCGTGAGACCGTATGGACTGGCCAACAGTCTGAGGATTATGACCCAAAGAATCCAGCCCACAGCGGCCTTCGCCCGTCGCAGAAGTTTGGCATCAACTGGTGGTCATATGAGTCACGTGAGATGCAGATTTGGGAGATGAGCAAAAGCACCTTCGTCAGCCTGCTGGGTGCAGTAAACAAGGATGGCAAGGGCAACGTGTTCAAGGTCAAGCGCATCGGTGAGGGCAAGTCTACTGTCTACGATGTGGAGGCCATTGCGCCACTGGTTGGCGATGATTTGGATGTGGTCAAGGTAGCATTTGAGCGCGATTCATTTGATTTGGAATCGGAGCTCAGCGCATCAAAACCGCCATCAGCTGGCAGCTTTGATGACGATGACATTCCTTTTTAGGCCTTACAGATAACCCCACAACGCAGCAGGTGCCTTGTGTCTCAATTCACTCAAAACGCGGCCACAAGGCTCCTGTCTGCCGCTCTTTCATACGCCAAGCATCAGGGCTGGCGAGTATTCCCAGTTGACCCTGTGGATGGCAAGCGGCCAAAGATTGCCAAATGGCAAGAAAAGGCCACCACCAATCCAGAGCAGATCCGTACCTGGTGGCAGGCCTGGCCCAACGCCAATATTGGCATCGCCACAGGTGAGCGCTCAGGTATCTGGGTGCTTGACGTAGATGTCAAAGATGACAAGCCAGGGCACGAGAGCCTGTCAGACCTAGAGTCTCAACATGGCGAGCTGCCAGCGACCATGCACGCGATCACGGGCAGTGGTGGCTCACACTATTATTTTCGCTGTCCAGAGGGCACCAAGGTCAAAAATAGCGCTGACAGCATTGCCCCTGGCCTGGATGTGCGTGGCTCTGGTGGGTTTATTGTGGCACCACCATCTGTGCACAGCTGTGGCAGATATTATGAGTGGGAGATTGAGAGCGCCGATGAGGTCTGTGATGCACCAGCTTGGCTGCTTCAGCTGGTCGAGCGTAAGCGGAGGCGCAACGCTGACCACTTGGATGTAGAGCCTGTATATACAGACAGCACCACCGATTTTGGCAGGGCAAAGCTTGAGGCTGAGTGCTTGTCATTTGCTGCGCGTACATCCAACAGAAACCACCATCTCAACCTGGCAGCGTATCATATAGGCCGATACGTGGCCGGTGGTGAGATTGCCAGACAGGACGCAGAGCAGGCACTCTGGGCTGCAGCGATGCAGCAACGTGACAAGGGCTGGACTGATGGCAACGCACAGATACGCAGCACTATTGGCAGCGCGCTGGACAGCGGTCAGGCCAACCCATACCGACAGGCGCCGCGCATTGTCATGAGAGGTGACAACCATGCTGAAGTGGTTGACAGGGCTGTGCAGTTTTTGGCTGACCATGCTGACGACCTGTACCAGAGGCATGGCCTGCTTTGCACAGTGCACGATACACCCACAGGCAGGGCCATTGTGGATGTGAAGCGCGGCAGGCTACGCCACAGGCTGGGTCAGGTCATCCAGTGGTATAAGCTCGTCAGTAATGGTGACACTGTTGAGCAGAAGCGCTGCAACGTGCCACAGGATGTGGTGGTCATGCTGCACGAGCTGCAGCAGTTCGGTCCTATTCGATACCTTGAGGGACTCGCAGACAGCCCAGTGGTCACACCATCTGGTGAGGTCAGAGATGAGCCTGGGTATGATGCGAGCACACGCACACTGTATGACCCACAGGGTGTGCGCTTCCCACCAGTCAAGACAGCGCCCACCAAGGATGATGCACATGCTGCATACAACCTTCTGCGTGAGATTCTGACTGACTTTCCATTTGCGGGAGAGTTGGAGCTCGCTGCAGCGGTGTCAGGCATAATGACTGCAGTATTGCGTCAGAGCATGCGCACAGCGCCATTGTACCTGTACGATGGCAACACGCCAGGCAGTGGCAAGTCATTGCTTGCAAAGCTGGCTATGTGCATCGCCACAGGCTCAAGCAGTCAGCCCACAGCCACCAACGCCACCAACGAAGAGCTTGCCAAGCAGGTGACAGGCCTGCTGAGCGCTGGTCAGCGGTTTCTCCTACTCGATAACATAGGCCACACTCAGGCGCTTGGTGGTCCTACATTGGATGCGCTTATCACATCTGAGCGATGGTCACAGCGTCTGCTGGGTGGCAATCAGGTGTTTAGCGCGCCCAACACCCTGATGGTCATGGCTACAGGCAACAATATGCGCCTTGCTGGGGACATGTTGAGGCGCGTGATCTGCTGCTATTTGGACCCACAGACGGAAAGGCCTGACCAGCGTGAGCGCTTCAAATATCCTGACATACTCCGCCATGCAGCTGCAATGAGGCCACAACTGGTGCACGCTGTGCTCACGCTGATGCGCGCACATCTTGCAGCAGGCAGGCCATCAAGGCAGCCGACACTGGGCACCTTCTATGACTGGTCAGCGTGGGTGCGTGAGCCAATACTCTGGGTGTCTGACTTGGATGTGGCCAGCACGCAGAACAGGCTCAGAGACAGCGGCGATGAGCGTCTGGTGGCTTGGCGCGTGTTTATGCAGTCATGGCGCTCCAAATGGTATGCACACGCTGTGAGCACGTCTGATGCTTACGCAGCAGTCACCACGTGTGTCAGTGAGCATGACTTTGCTATGCGTGAGAGCTTGGAACACTTTACAGCTAAGCTGAGCACCAGAGCGCTGGGCTATATCTTCAGAAGCTGGGAGGGGCGCATTGTGGGCGGTTTGAGGCTCAAGAAGGCTGGCAGAGGGCGCAAGGGCACTGAGTGGCTAGTTGAGCAGGTACAGTCACAGTGACCTATGTAACGTCATGTGACAACATCTACAACGCATCTTCACGCTGTAAGTGCTTGAGGTGCAACAGGAAATCACAAAGTGTGTAGATGACGTTACATAGATCCGAATCTTACGCACGCGCGCATGCGCGCACACGCGCGCACGTGCGCGCATTAGATTTGGATCTATGTGACAACATCTACAACACAGGCAAAAAGGCCATATAATAACAGGCGCTTACAGCGTGAAGATGGGCAATTCTATCTGCACACATATGCGCGCCATCGTCACAGAGAGGCAAAAACCATGAGCAAACGACTATCATTCACCCGTCTGGATACATTTGAGCGCTGCCCAAAGCAGTACAGCCTGAGATACATTGAGCGAGCTGCAGCCAACAGGCCTGACAGCCTGACGTTTGGCAGCACGCTCCACACAGCGCTTGAGGATACTGTTGACGCACTCGTCAAGGCCAACCACACAGGTGAGATTGATGAGAGCCTGGTGCTTGATGAGTATGAGAAGGCTTGGCGCGCGTCTGACTGCACTGACCGCACACTGTATGAGGAGGGCAAGCGCTTGCTGTCTCAATGGGCTGCCAGGATGGGCGTGTTTACTCACGGTCAGGTGTTGGACACTGAGCGCAAATTTACGATGCAACTGGCTGGTGTGACTGTCACAGGCATCATAGACCGCATTGACCGCATTGATGAGCACACCATCAGGGTCATTGACTACAAGAGCAGCAAGGCCTGGATGGTGCCTGACGACTCAATGCAGCTGGCGTTGTACGGCATGGCTGCAAAGCAGATGTACAAGGGCATTGAGCGCGTACAGGTAGGCTTTGACCTGTTGCGCCACAATCAGCTGGTTGTGTGCGACATGACAGATGAGCTTGCTGAGAAGTGCTTGCAGTGGGTGCAGACGTTGGCAGCGCAGCTGCAGAGCGCTCAGCAGTACCCTGCAAGGCTCAACACCTTTTGCGCTTGGTGTGACTACTGCCACAGCTGCAACGCATACACTGACGCGATACAACAGCCCACGCATGTGCTGCAACTGGCAGACGATGAGCAGGCACTGGCTGACACTATCATGGCCACCAAGCAGCGACTCAAAGAGCTGCAAGGCATGCAGCGCACACAGGCATTGCATGGCGAGGGCCAGAAGCGGCCCAGCGTGAGGCGCTCACGCAGGCTGCCAGCAGACAGGGCAGCAAAGGTGCTGGCCAAGTATGGGGTTGACCTGCCACTGTCAGCGCTCAGCATTGACAGCAAGTCAGCAGCCAAGATGACCAAGCACCTGAGCAAGTCTGACAGGGCGCTGGCAGGCGCAGCCATAGAGGCTGAGACCATCACAAGCAACACAACGGTGGTGAGATGATTGAGATATACACAGCAGGGGCGCTCATCACATGCGCCATGATATACAGCAGCAACAGAACCACAGGCATGCCTTGGCTGTACCTGACAGCAGCCACAGCGCTCTGGCCTTTGTGGTGGTTGGGGGTTGGCGTTGATTCGTACTGATGCACCAGCGCCATTGCTGAGGTTGTATACGGACAACAGCATACACATTGTCATACGCAAGCATGATGGGCAGCTGCTGCTGGATGTGGAGTCGCTGCACAACGATGCGCTGCAATTACGTGCAGAACTGAGGACAGACCAAGCCAAGCAGATTGCTGAGGTGCTGCAGAATGGTTGAGAGGCGTGGCATTGACGTGCAGGCTAGTTATGGGCTTATCAGAGCCATCTGCCTCAAATACTTTGGCAAGGCAGCTGCACAGGCCAGCATTGAGGCTGATGACCTGGTCAACCAGGTGGCCATGGCCATTGAGGTCAGAAACCGTGGCAAGTGTCCTTACAAGCCAAAAGCAGGTCACGGTCCAAAGCCATACATTTACCGAGTGGCCTGGCAGACATTGGGCAGGATGGCGAGAAAGCGCAGAAGGTGGTACAACCTGGCACTGTGTGATGACCATGGCATGCTATGCCAGATAGCAGCAGCACAGGGTTATGCTGAGCTTGATAGTCCACACCCACTTGGCAAGCTGGCTGATGAGGCCCAGGCAGAGAGGAGACAGATGGCAGCAGAGAAGAAGAAAGCCAAGCAGCGTGCA
>Ga0070752_1000483_pt1 | contig 32535 bp, 40 predicted proteins | sample VirMetDEL_Aug_30_FD_77440 | JGI IMG/M metagenome (GOLD analysis project Ga0070752, IMG submission 77440) | Aqueous microbial communities from the Delaware River and Bay under freshwater to marine salinity gradient to study organic matter... | ecosystem: Environmental > Aquatic > Marine > Coastal...
TCGATAAGGGTCTTATTAATTTTGAGATGTATCCTTTTCAAGAAGATATGTCAAGAACTATTGCTGACAATCGATTCACTGTAATTAAAACTTGTAGACAAGCTGGTAAAACTACTATATCGGCTGCTGTAATTTTATGGCACGCTATTTTTAATGATTCATACACGATTGCTATTCTTGCTAACAAACTTTCCACTGCTCGTGAGATTCTTTCTCGTGTTCAGCGAGGATATGAAAATCTTCCAAAGTGGCTTCAGCAAGGTGTAGTTACATGGAACAAAACAAACATTGAACTTGAGAATGGTAGCCAGATTATTGCTGCTTCTACTGCTTCATCTGCTATTCGTGGTTTCTCTATTAACTTTTTGTATCTTGATGAATTTGCATTCGTACCAAGAAACATACAAGATGATTTCTTTACGTCAGTTTATCCTACAATCATCTCTGGTACAAATACAAAGGTTGTGATTACATCTACGCCAAATGGTTTTGATTTATTCTATAAGATATGGATTAATAGCGTAGAAGGTCGGAATGAGTATGCTAACTTTTCAGTTAGTTGGTGGGATGTTCCAGGTCGGGATGATGAGTGGCGAGAAAAAACAATTGCGAATACAAGTGAAGATCAATTCCGACAAGAATTTGAAGCAGAGTTTCTTGGTTCAGCAAACACACTTATCTCACCAAATGTTCTTCGGTCGTTAACATTTACAACTCCGATATCTTCCCATTACGAAGGTAGTTTAACTGTATATAAAGAGCCTGAAAAGGGTGGTGTATATTTTTGTGTAGTGGATACTTCACGTGGTGTTGGTATGGACGCTTCTGCTTTTGTTGTTATTGATGTTTCTTCTGTTCCATATGAAGTTGTTGCTTGTTATAAAAACAATATTATCGATCCACTTGTATATCCAGATGTTATTCATAATGTAGTAAAGAACTATAATGAAGCATATACTCTCGTTGAGATTAACGACAATGGTCAACAGATTGCTGATATTCTTTATCATGACTATGAATATGAACATATAATATTTACATCTGTAAAGGGCAGAGCAGGTCAAGTTATTGGCGGTGGCTTCTCTTCATCAGTTCAACGTGGTGTAAGAACAACGAAACAAGTCAAGCGTATTGGTTGTTCTACCGCCAAAACAATGATTGAGAAAGAAAAGATTAAGTTACACGATTTTAATCTGATTAATGAATTATCTACATTCATTCAGAAAGGAACATCATACGAGGCTGATATTGGTTCGCATGATGATTTAATAATGTGTGTTGTATTGTTTGCATGGGCAACAAATCAACCGTTCTTTAAAGATTTGACTGATACTGATTTTAGAAAGAAACTGATGGAAGATCGTGAACGATTGATTAGTGATGATGTTCTCCCATTTGGATTTATTGATGATGGAAGTGATTTTGAAGAAACAATAAATAACCAAAACAGCACTGATTTTTGGAATGATATGGACACATCAAATAAATGGTGATGCCTCTACTAAATCTTTCATTTTATAAATAATAATGAAAATTGAATAGAAATCAATTCTATAAGGAGAATGAACAATGCCTTTTCAAGTATCACCAGGCGTTAATGTAAGCGAAATCGACCTTACTACTGTCATTCCTGCCGTTTCAACAACTGATGGCGCTATCGCAGGGCGTTTTCATTGGGGACCAGCAGACAAGAGAGTACTAATCGATTCGGAAGATACATTAGCAGCCCAATTCCAGAAGCCAGATTCTGATAACTATCAGGAATGGTTTACTGCTGCAAACTTCTTAGCGTATGGCAATTCACTGTATATCTCTCGTGTACTTAACGGTGCCAACAATGCAACTGCATCTGGCAACACTTCAATTCTAGTTAAGAACGATGACGATTATGAAAATAACTATTCATCAGGTGTTGCTGGCGCTGGCGACTGGGTAGCAAAATATCCAGGCAATATTGCTAACTCGCTTAAAGTTTCAGTTTGTCATAGTTCAGTAGCATGGGAGTCAACACTCTCATCTGCCAACCTTGTGTTTACACCTTCTTCAACAAGTGTACTCACAAAAGGTGCAAACACATCATCCGATCTTACAAGCGGTCCAGATGTTGATCTTTCAACGACAGTTTCAGTTGGCGACATTCTATTCCTACAATCAACAGGAATCAATCTTGGTGATGGCATCAGAGTCACTGCTGCTAACAGTTCTGTGATCACTCTTGCTAGTGCTCCAACTGCTGAAGACCTTGGCACAACAGGTTCTACTAAAGTTCAATCTGTTGCTGTTCAGCGCCGTTGGGAATACTATAATCTCTTTGATGCTGCTCCAGGCACTTCTACATACGCTACTCGTGCTGGTGGTTCTGGTGACGAACTTCATATTGCTATCGTTGACGAAGATGGCGAGATTACTGGTGTTCGTGGTCAGGTCATTCAACGTTTCGCTAATCTATCTCGTGCTCGTGACGCAAAAGCAGAAGATGGCACAGGAATCTACTATAAAGAAGTTATCAACCAGCGTTCAAACTGGCTTTGGTGGGCTTCTCATGTAGACAACATGACTTCTGCTGGTGGTCTTGCAACATCAACGTTTACAAATAGCGATGATTTACCAACAACAGTTTCAATGTCTGGTGGTTCAAATGGTTCTGCACCATCAAACGCTCAGTTGATTGCTGGTTACGACTATTTCAAATCTGCTGAAGATGTTGATGTATCACTTATTCTTGGTGCTGATGCAGATGGAACAATTGCTACATACATCATTAATAATATCTGCGAGACTCGTAAAGACTGTATCGTTTGTCTTTCACCAGAAGCTGCTGATGTTGTTAATAACAGCACATATGCTGGTAAAGAAGCAGAAGATATCATTGCTTTCCGTAACACACTTCCATCAAGCTCATATGCTGTAATGGATGGTGCTTGGAAGTATCAGTACGATAAGTATAACGATGTTTACCGTTATGTTCCAATGAACGGCGATACTGCTGGTCTTATGGTTCGTACAGATACAACTCGTGACCCATGGTTCTCACCTGCTGGATTCAATCGTGGTAATGTAAAGAATGTTGTTAAACTTTCTTTCAACCCTAAGAAAGCAGAACGTGATGTACTATACAAAGCTGGTGTTAACCCAGTAGTTACATTCCCAGGTCAGGGAACAGTACTCTTCGGTGATAAGACACTGCTTGCTAAACCAAGTGCATTTGATCGTATCAACGTTCGTCGCTTATTCATTGTTCTTGAGAAAGCAATCTCTACTGCTTCCAAGTTTACATTGTTTGAGTTCAATGATGCATTTACTCGCTCACAGTTCCGCAACCTCGTTGAACCATTCCTTCGTGATGTTCAAGGTCGTCGTGGTATCTTTGATTTCCGTGTAGTTTGTGATGAAACGAACAATACTGGCGAAGTCATTGACCGAAATGAGTTCATTGGTGATATTTACATTAAGCCAGCTCGTTCAATCAACTTTATTCAACTTAACTTCGTTGCAGTTCGCACTGGGGTTGATTTTGAAGAAGTTGTTGGGCAATTCTAATATAAATAGATAAAAGGATTTAGGAGAATAACATGGCTTTTAGTGTAACAGAATTTCAAGGACAGATGCAGTTTGGTGGCGCTCGTCCATCACTGTTTGAAGTCAATATCACCAACCCATTCAACTCATCGGCTGATGATAAAGTTCGATTCATGTGTCGTACAGCACAGATTCCAGCTTCAAGCGTTGGTGTAATCCCTGTACCATACTTCGGTCGTCCAGTAAAGTTTGCTGGCAACCGTGTATTCGAACCTTGGACAGTAACAATTCTCAACGATGAAGACTTTGCGATACGCAGTACTCTTGAAGAATGGCATCAAAACATCAACACTACGGTTGGTAACGTTCGCCAAGCTGGTGCTGGTCCTGAAGCATATAAGTCACAGGCTTCTGTCATTCATTACGGCAAACAAGGTAATATTCTTCGTGAATATAAGTTTGTTGGTATGTTTGTATCAAACATTTCAGCAATTGAACTTGATTGGGGTAATGAGGGTATTGAAGAATTTACGGCAACATTTGATTATGATTACTTCACAGTTGACAATGCTTCTGAGTTTGGTATTGCTATCAATACTTAATTCATAAATATAATAGTTCTATGGAAAAGGGAGCTTCGGCTCCCTTTTTTGTTTTTCAAATTATTATAAATAATAGAAATAACTTTACAGTATGGGGATAACTAATTATGGCTGAACTTTTTGGCTTCACCATTGCCCGCAAAAAACAAGAAGATCAACAAGAAAACCTTCCATCAATCGTATCACCAACTCAAGAAGATGGTGCTATTGAGATTGCGCCTGGTGGTGCTTATGGGACGTATGTTGATCTTGAGGGCAAAGCAAAGAACGAAGGCGAACTTGTGACCAAGTATCGTCAGATGGCTCTTCAACCTGAATGTGATTCAGCAGTTCAAGATGTTGTCAATGAAGCGATTGTAGTCACAGAAGATTCTGGACCAGTTGAAATTGTTCTTGATAAACTTGACTATCCTGAAAATATTAAAAAGAAAATACACGAAGAGTTTGAAGCAATTGTAAAATTGCTTGACTTTAATAACAATGCTTATGATTTATTTCGTAAATGGTATGTTGATGGTCGTCTTTATCATCACATTGTTATTGACGAAAAGAATCCACGTCAAGGTATTAAAGACCTTCGTTACATTGATCCTCGTAAAATTCGTAAGATTAAAGAAGCACTCAAAGAAAAAGATGCTAGAACTGGTGCTACAGTTTTCAAAGGCATGAATGAATATTATCTTTATAATGCTGGTGGTGTTAATTCATCTAATCAAGCACAAGGTGTTAAGATAGCAAAGGATTCTATTTCATATTGTCACTCAGGTTTGCTTGATGAACGAAACAGTATGATTTACTCGTATCTTCATAAAGCAATTAAACCGCTCAATCAGTTACGTATGCTTGAAGATGCTGTTGTTATCTATCGTCTTGCTCGTGCTCCAGAACGCCGTGTATTCTATATTGATGTTGGTAACCTTCCTAAGATGAAGGCTGAACAGTATATGCGTGATATGATGGTCAAACATAAAAATAAACTTATCTATGATGCATCGACTGGTGAAGTTCGTGATGACCGTAAGTTCATGACAATGCTTGAAGACTTCTGGCTTCCAAGACGTGAAGGTGGTCGTGGTACAGAAATTACAACACTTCCAGGTGGTCAAAGCCTTGGTGAAATGGACGATGTTGATTATTTCCGTCGCAAACTTTATAAGTCATTGAACGTTCCGATTACACGTATGGATGCTGAGAATCAATTTAATCTTGGTCGTGCTTCAGAGATTACTCGTGATGAGTTAAAATTCAATAAGTTTGTTATGCGTCTTCGTAATCGATTTTCAATTTTGTTCAGTGATTTACTTGAGATTCAATTAGCACTCAAAGGTGTCATCACTCGTGGTGAGTGGAAAGAAATGAAACAAGATATTCATTATGATTTTCAAGAAGACAATCACTTTACCGAACTGAAAGACACGGAGATTATGCAAGGTCGATTGCAAATTCTCGGTGAGGTTGATAATTTTGTTGGTAAGTATTTCTCTGAAGATTGGATTCGTAAAAATGTTCTTCGTATGACTGAAGAAGAAATCAAAGATGAACAGAAACAGATTGACAAAGAAGCTGATGAAGCACCAGACGAAGAAGAAGAAACTCCAGTTGAAGAACAATTGAAGATTGAAGACCAAACAGAAGAATTTATCCCAGACAAAAATATTTCTGAAGAAGAAAAAAAATTAGTTGAAAGTATGACAAAGTTCATGAGTTCAATGGTCGACGACGACAAGGAATAAACTGCCATGAAGGCAACCGTCGAGAACGCCAAACTACTCGCTACTCTCCTAGCAGTAATACAAAAAGAAAATAGCAAGGCTAAAGACTCGCTATACGAACAACTGTATGCTGCTCTCCAAGAAGATATTGATAGTCAGTCAGGCGTAAAATTACTCCAAATTGAAGGAATAGAAGACCCTATTCCTATTCAAGTATTCCGTGGCGACAAAGGTGATGTTGGTCCGCAGGGTGAACGTGGGTTAATCGGCGAACAGGGTGAACGTGGCGAACAGGGTATTCAAGGCGTTCAGGGTCCACAAGGTGATCCTGGTCGTATTGGTCCACAAGGTTTACAAGGTGATAAAGGTGACCAAGGCGAGAAGGGCGACAAAGGTGATGCTGGTCGTGATGGTCAAGACTTTGATTCTTCTCAACTTGAAAAGAAGTTTACAGAACTTTACGATAACTTTGTAAGACAAATTTCAGCACAAGTCACTCGTATGGCATATGCCCGTGGCGGCATGGATATGTCTGGTGGTGGAGGTGAAGTTCGTTTAGAGTTTCTTGATGATGTTAACCGCAACTCTGCGAAACAAGATGGTCATTTTCTAAAATGGGATTCTGCTTCTGGTAAATGGATTGGTGATGCAGCCAATAACTTTACCACAACAATTGTCACACAAGATATTATTCCAGCAATAACGAATACGTATTCGCTCGGTTCAAATACACATAACTGGAAAGAATTATATCTAAGTGGCAACACCATGTACATTGGTGGTGTTGCAATTAGTGCAGACAAAACATTAGAAACTCTGAAAATTGGTGTTAATGGTAAAGCACAAGTACTTGTTACAAATGCATTTATTACAAGTACATATATGTCAAACACTGACACAAGAGCTTTCGTTCTTGACGAAGTTGCAAAAGTTGTAAATGCTGCTCCAACCGCTCTCAATACACTTGTTGAAATATCTACTGCACTTGGTGGTGATGCTAACTTTGCTAATACTATTACAACGTCAATTAATAGTAAAGCATCAAATGCATATGTAAACGAATTATTATCAAATACCAATGCTCAAATTGCAACTATCAATACTACGCTTGATACAAAAGCAACGAATACTTATACACAATCGGTTGGTATTAGCTCTGCTACGTTTACCGAAGCAAACAATACCATTACATTTTTACGACCAGATGCTTCTGAACTCAAGTTACAAATTAATGCATCGGGTGGTGGGTCAGGTAACGGTGATGTATCTAATGCTTATCTAACATCTACATACGTTGCAAATACAGAGTTTCAGAGAGTACTTGCTAATACAAATGCCTATATTGCATCTGTTGTTTTAAGTGGAAACACTACAACAATTTCAAACGCAAATGGTAGTACTGGCACTTCTCTCATTGCAAATAATATAAATAGTAATGTATCATTAAAGCGAATCAAAGCTGGAAGAAATATTGAAATTGAAGAAGTTGACGGCGACATTATTCTAACTGCTATTCCGCAAGTTGATTATGGTTTTATTTCCAACGATTATGGTTCTATTTCAAATCCATCAACAGATGGCTCCGTCGATTATGGAACACTATAAATGGCTCAAGAAGTAAGATTAAGAAGAGGTACGGCAAATCAACATTCTACCTTCACAGGCGCTGAAGGTGAAGTTACTGTTGATACCACCAATGACACCATTCGTGTTCATGATGGTTCTCTTGCTGGTGGCCATCGTCTTGCTAAGTATAGTGAATTAGTTGATGCGGCAGCAAATACTTATCTTGTGAGTACTGTGAGTAATATTGAAGTTGGTGATTCACTATCTATTTCAGTAAACTATGCTAACAATGCTTATCCTGGTGGCGTATTTACAATCCAAAAACAAGGTGCGCTTGCAATATCAATCACTAATCGTTGGGCTACAAACAATAGTTCAAATAAAAATGCATATACTGATTATGCTAATAGTGCAGTAAATGAAGATGATATTGAACTTCTTGTTTCTCTCACAAACGCATCCTTTGATATTCAATCAGACGATACTATTACTATTGGTTCAACAACAATTACTGGTTCTGATTTATCAGGTCTTGGTATTAGTGGAACTGGTGGAATATATACAATTTCAGCATCGTTGTTTGCTTCAAGCGTACAAACAAATAGTTCATCTTCTGTGTCTTGGGAGTTAACCACTGATCGTGGACAAGAAACTGGTTCTGCTACTACTCTTACAAACACACAACCAATTCCATTCAATATCAATTCGATCACTGCAAGTTTCCCATCATCTACTGTTCCATATTGGGATCTTGATCAATCGTTTAGTTGGAGCCTCAGCAAAACTTCTGGTTCAACTGTAACAGGCGGCACAACAACGTTCACTGGTGGAGTTGGTGGTACGCTCACAACAAGCGGTGCAACAAATGGTACAAGTGCTTCTATTGATAGTACAATAACTTATACTGTTGTAACTGATACATATACAGGTACTGGCGCTTATGGTGCTGGTACTTCAACTGCTACAGACAGAACTAGGACAATTACACCAGCAACTAAGTATTACCCATTGTTTTGGAAAACAACAGGATCAAGTTCTAATCCAAACTTCACTACGAGTGACAGTCACAATAGTTATGATTTTGCATTGAATCAAACAGCAGTAACAACAGACACTACAACTGATTATACATGGATTGCAACTCCAACAAGTGCTAATCGAACATTCAAATACATCTTCCTTGGAAGCGATGTGGTACTTACTCCGACAACGACTTATACTGAACAGGATATTTCTGGAGAAACTTATAACGTATATGGATTTACTAACTTCTCAGCCGCAACAACCATTTACGTAGTGAGTTAAACATGGCAGTATTACAATTCCCTACTCCTACAGTATTTCGAAATCTTGACACGCCAACTGCACCGAGTGATGCGGTAACAAAAGCATATGTTGATTCTATTGCTACAGCGAATGCAACATGGTCAAATGCTAACGATACAATTACTTTTTCAAATGTTGATGGATCAACCTTTGACGTAACGATTACTGGATTTGCTGATTTAGATGATGCAACGCTTACTGGTAATACAACAATCACAACTCTTATATTATCAAATGTTCTTGGTACAGAATATGGTGGAACTGGATTAACAAGTTTTACCGAAAATGGTGTAATGTTTGGCGCTAATACGAGTTCTCTTGCTTTTGCTTCTGGTTCAAGTGGAGATGTGTTGCAAGTTTCTGCAAATGGAACGCCGGTGTTTGATACTCTTGATGGAGGTACCTTTGAATAGGTATTATATATTATAAAATGAGTAAACAAGCAGAAGCTATTAATGTTTATATTGAACAACAACAGAAAAAAATTAATGAACTTGTCCAGCAAAATATGATGCTCGAAACAAGAAATAATATTTTGTTAAAAGAAGTTGAAGAACTCAAACATATAAATAAAACGTACAAAGATGAAATTGATGCTATTTCTTTTGAAAGAAATGGTGTTTCAGCTTTAGTTACAAATTCGAATTTAAGAACTAGAAATGGAACTATTGAAAAACAAACCTCCACTGAAAACAAAATAAGATTGAGTGGAAAAGAATTTACTAAAAATAATATGCTAAGGAGAGAATAAAAATGGCATCTATTATCAAAATCAAACGCAATAATACTGGCGGGGCGACACCTTCGGGTGGTGATCTAGCTGCTGGTGAACTTGCAGTTAACACAGCCGATGGACTACTCTTTACGTCTTCCAACGGTTCCGACATTGTTTCCCTCGGTCAAACATCTGCTTCTATTCAAGAAGCTGCTGCTCTTGCTAACACCAATGCATATATTGCTAGTGTTCAATCAGATGTAGACGCTAACGAAGCTGCTGAACTCGTTCGTTTATCAAACACCAATGCATATATTGCTAGTGTTCAATCAGATGTAGACGCTAACGAAGCAACAGAGTTAGCACACCTATCTAACACTAACGCTTATATCGCTGCTGTTCAAGCTGATGTAGACGCTAACGAAGCCGCTGAACTCGTTCGTTTATCTAACACTAATGCTTACATTGCTGACGTTAAAACCGATAGTGCTTCTTGGGATGATGGCACTGACACCATTACATTCACACGTGGTGACAGCACAACATATTCAGTTGCTCTAACTGGTTTCCCAAGTGACAGTGTTTCTAACACATATGTTCAGTTACTACTAAGCAACACCAATGCTTACATTGCTGCTGTACAATCTGACGTAGACTCTAACGAAGCCGCTGAACTTGTCCGCCTATCTAACACCAATGCTTATATTGCTGCCGTTCAAGCTGACGTAGACTCTAACGAAGCTGCTGAACTTGTACGTCTATCTAACACTAACGCATACATTGCTGCCGTTCAAGCTGATGTAGATCAAAACGAAGCTGATGCTGACACTGCTATCTCTAACCTAATTGATGGCACAACAGCGTTTACTGGTATTGATGTAAACGGTGGTAACATTGATGGCGCAACAATTGCTACATCTGATGTTACAGTTGGTTCTGGTAAGACGTTAAACGTTTCTGCTGGTACACTAACACTTGCTGACAACCAGATTTCTGGTGACAAAGTTGACGGTGGTACAATCAGTGACTTTGCTTCTACTGGTATTGACGACAACGCTACATCAACACAAATCACAGTTGCAGACGCAACAACAACCATTGCTAACGACCTATCTGTTAGCGGTGCGTTAACTGTTGATGGTAACTTAAACGTTGAAGGTACTGTTACCTACATTGGTACAACTACCGTAAACGTTGAAGATAGCATGATGAAACTATCTGCCAACAACTCCGGTGATGCAATCGACACTGGTGTTTATGGTAAGTATGTTGATAGTGGTACAACCAAGTATGCTGGTTACTTCCGTGATGCTACTGATGAAACTGTCAAGTTCTTCACAGGTCTTGAAGTAGAACCAACGGGTACTGTTAACACAGCCGGTGCTGGTTATGCTCTTGCTACTGTTGAAGCTGTCATTGACGGTGGAACATTCTAATTAATTGGAATATACTGGGAGGGGCTTCGGCTCCTCCCAACTCCACTCATTAATTTCTTTTAGTTGGGATTATATAAATGGCATCAGTTTTAAAAATTAAACGTACTAACGTTGCTGAAAGATTACCTACATTTGGTACTGACATTGGTGAAGGCGAACTCGCTCTTAACCTTAAAGACCAGAAAATTTATTCAGCAAACTCAAGTGCAGTATTTGAACTTGGTCAACAAGTGCCTGCTGGCACAGTTCGACAAACGACAACAACGGTTGGCACGTTAAGCGAAGATAGCGTTGTTGTTACGGATGTTCAATCTTGGGCAAACAGTGTTGTTGATTTCAGTGCTCTTACTGCATTAAATGATGAATTTGATGCGTATGTTGCTAACACAAATGCGTATATCGCTGCTACCGCAGAAACTGCTCAACAAAACTTAGCAAACACAAATAATCGTTTTGCTATCCTGGCAGCAACTGCGGCTGGGACTGAAACAGTTGATGGTGGCACATACAGTTAATAGAAACAAGGAATAAATGCTATACATATAGCATATATCTTATATTAGTTCTCTATAGAATTTTAATATAAGATCCTTTTATAAGGGAATTTAAATTATGGCTTCTACGATTAAATTAAAACGTAGCAGTGTTGCGGGTAAGTTACCAACTACGAGCGATGTTGCTACTGGTGAATTGGCGCTGAATATTAAAGACAAGCGCCTATACTCTTCAAACGGAAGTTCCGTTTTTGAAATTGGCGCCAACCCACACTCACTCTCTATTGGAAGTGGGTCGTTTTCAATTGCGAATGGCGCAATTACTTTCCCTACATCCGATGGTTCTGCAAATCAAGTTCTTGTAACTAATGGTTCTGGACAACTCAGTTTTGTAGACGATCAAACAAATCTTCAAAGCATTGGTGGTCATTTACTACCCTCTGCTAACGTCACTTACGATATCGGTTCTCCTACAATGGCTTGGAGATCGTTATATCTGAGTGGTAACACAATCTTCATTGACAATACAAAAATTCAAACGACACCAGCAGGTGATGTTCGTTTCGCTGATGCTGCAAACAACACAGTTTCAATTGAAGCGTCTACTGTTACTGTTGGTGGTTTGAGTTTTAGTGGTGAAATTGCAAATGGTGCTATTGCTACAGTCGGATCAAACGGTTCTGTTAGTTTCACAACACCAGAAGCATTTTCTGCTACTCCATCGAAAAAAGCATTTAGCGCATTAAATTCTAATGACACGGTAATGGTTGATTATGTTAGCGGTGCTGCCGTAACTCAACAAGTATCTACATTAGATTTAGAAGATTATGTTGTAACTGGATTTAGTGGTGGTGCTATAACGTCAACTGCTCAAGTTAAAGATTTACAAGTACAGGGTCAAGTTGTGACTGATTTATCAACATCTATTACAGTTGATTCGTTAAAACAAATTGCTGCTGCTTCAAATGATTTTGCTGATTTCCAATCAAGAATAGCAGAATTGTAGAGTTTTAATATTATAAATAATATAAATGAAAACGGAGGTCGTTGTGACAGATACTATTAGAGATGCAATTGTTGCTTTACAGAATGGTGAATCGAGTGCATTCAAATCAGCAATTAGTGCTGAATTAATGGACAGAGCAATGGGTGCCATCCAAGTTCAGCGCATTGGTGCTGCTCAGTCTATTTTTGATAACGACTCAGAACCAGAGGAAGTGTCTGATGAAGAAATTTAAAGATTTACTCAGCGAACAAATTGCTGCTGATTACAAAGGCAAGAAAGACGATGAAAAAGAAGTAAAGGGATATAAGCCTCGTTCAAAAGGCGAAGAAGACTTTGCTAATATGCATACAGTAGATAAAGTTAATCATCCTGTTGCAGAACCAGAACAACACACTGGTGACCGTAAGGGTCCAAAGAGTGACACTGGCGAAGATCACGATGGTCCTGAGAAGAAGGGTCAAGAACTTCCAATGACCTATTCTCAGTTCATGAAACTTGGTGGTTGGGGTCAATCATCTGCTCGTGGTGCTGATAAATCACAAGGCGATATGAAGCCAGTGATGCAGGGTTCTTCTAAAGTTACTGAATCAGTTGAACTTGATGAAGCAGTAAAACCAGGTAACGTAAAACTCAAGTCTGGTGAATCTGTGATGTTAAGTAAAGATGACGCTGAAGCCATTAACGATGCAATGAAAGAATTAAATTCTTCTAATAAAAAGAAAATGCAAGACGAACTCATGAAGGATAAGAAGTCATTTATGAGTATGGTCAAATTCGCAAAGACTGCGGCATAAGGAATAAATCATGGCACAAGTAATTACAGTCAATCAAAATAAAGGTAGCCGTGGTACAGGTATTCTTGTTGTTCGTTCAGATGCTACTGGCTTTATTGGCACAAATGGTGTTGAAGGTGTAAGCCTAGCAAACACCGCTGGAGAAACAATTTCCGCTATGCATGTTGCAGAGATTGCTTGGTCATGTGCTGCTGCCGCTACGTGGACAATCAAACGTGGTAATGGTGTTGGTGCTAATACAATTTGGACTACAAACGGTACAAGTGGGTTGTTAGATTTCCAAGCGAGTCAAATGAGATTAGAACCTGCTGGCTCTGAAACAGCAAACGTAAGTTTCACACTTGCTGGTGGCGCTGGTAACATCATCATTAAGATGCATAAGAATTCTGGAGAATAACTCATGAAACTTATCACCGAAATTCACGAACAAGACATCGAATTTATTACCGAAGCAAAAGAAGACGGTGGTAAGAACTATTTCATTGAAGGTGTATTCATGCAAGGTAACATCAAGAACCGTAATGGTCGGATGTATCCTATGGAAACACTTATGAATGAAGTCAAACGATACAACAAAGAATATGTAGAACAGAACCGTGCATATGGTGAACTTGGACATCCACAAGGTCCAACGATTAACCTCGAGCGTGTATCACATATGATTAAACAACTTAAACAAGATGGTAATAATATTATAGGTCGTGCAAAAATCATGACTGAAACGCCAATGGGTAAGATTGTAAAAAATCTTATGGATGAAGGCGCAAAACTTGGTGTATCATCTCGTGGTATGGGCACACTTAAACCTTCAAGAGAAGGTGTGAACATGGTTCAATCAGATTTTCAGTTAGCTACCGCTGCTGATATTGTTGCGGATCCTTCTGCTCCAAATGCTTTTGTAGAAGGTATCATGGAAGGTGTAGATTGGATTCAAGATGTAAACGGAAACTGGGTTTCGCAATTCATTGAAGAAACTCAGAAAGAAATTCGTAAAGTTTCAAAAGCAGAACTACAAGAAGCGAAGTATAATGCTTTTGTTAAGTTTTTGAAGCAACTCTAAAAGATGATAATTTATAAATAATAATGAAATTGAAACAAATGACTATTTCAATAAGGAGATAACAGATGTCCGAAGAACAAGTATTAGAGAACATGGACGCTGAAGTTCTTGAGACTGAAGATGAGGATCTTTTAGAGTTCAAGGCAAGCATGGGCGATCCATCTGAAGTACCGGAGCCTTCTACAAAGAAAGCTGACGAAAAGAAAAAAGGCAAAGGCGAGCCAATGCCAAAGCTGAATACAAAAGCTGGCATGATTAATGCTGCTGTTCAAGCTATGTCAAAGATGAACAAACAAGATTTGCAATCTGCTTATAGCAAAGTGTTCAATGAAGACCTAGAAGAAGATGAAGAAGTATTGTTTGATGAAGATGCACCACGTGCACTTTCTTCTATTACTTCTGCTGACATTGACATCTCAGAAGATGTTGATGCAATCTTTAATGGTTCCGAACTAACAGAAGACCACAAAGAAAAGATTCAATTAGTATTTGAAGCTGCTGTAGTTGCTAAAATCAACGAAGAAATTGCTAAGTTTGCAGTTGAAGTTGAGTCTGATGCAGAAGTTACAAACACTCAAATCGTTGAAGAACTCACAGAAAAAGTTGATTCTTATCTTGACTACGTTGTTCAAGAGTGGGTCGAAGAAAACAAACTTGCCATCGAAAAAGGTGTTCGTGCTGATATGGTCGAAGACTTTATGCGTGGCTTGAAAGACCTTTTCACAGAGCATTATGTAGATGTTCCTGAAGAAAAAGTTGACGTTGTTGAAGAACTCTTTGACAAAGTTGAAGAACTTGAATCCAAACTCAACTCTCAGATTGATGAGAATGTTGAACTACTTGGTAAGGTCAAAGACTTTGAGAAAGAAGTTGTTTTTGCTGAGTCAACCGATGAACTAACAGACACACAAGTTGCAAAACTTCGTAGTCTAGCAGAGGGTATTGAATTTGTCTCAGAGGAAGATTTCTCTAAGAAAGTTTCAATGCTTAAAGCGCAGTATTTTGATATCGCTGAAGAAACTGTTGAAACAGTTATTGTCGATGATGAGAATGACCCTGTTGCTATCGAAGAAGAAAAGCAGGGTCCAACAGGTGCGATGGCACGATATACTCATGCCATTTCAAGGTCTGCTAAAAAATAATTTTATTATAAATAATCAATGAAGGCTGATTACAATACCGTAAGGAGAAAATCAAATGTTTCTATCTGAAGATTTACAGAAGAAGTGGCAGCCAGTACTTGAGCATCCTGAACTAGATACTATTAAGGATTCTCATCGTCGTGCTGTTACTGCAACACTTCTCGAAAACCAAGAGCGTGCTGCTCGTGAAGGTTCTAATGGTTCTGGCGGTTATTCCGAACCATCACTACTTGGCGAAGCTGCACCAACTAACGCAATGGGCGCTTCTAGCTCGGTCGCAGGTGACGGCAACGTCGATATCTTCGATCCAGTTCTAATCTCGCTCGTTCGTCGTTCCATGCCTAACCTAATTGCATATGATGTTGCTGGCGTTCAGCCAATGACAGGTCCAACTGGACTAATCTTTGCAATGCGTCCTCAGTACGCTTCACAAGGTGGCGACGAAGCTCTCTACAACGAAGCTCTAACCAGCTTCTCTGCTTCTTCCAACAACTCTGTTGGTGCTGCTAACATCAATCCTGGTCGTGACCAGGCTGCTGGTGCTGGTACAGTTCAAACTGGTGCTGATCCAACCGCTCGTGCTTCTGGTTCTGGCTACACAGTAACACCTGGTATGTCAACATCCACTGCTGAAGCCCTTGGCGATGCCTCTGGTAACCATTTCTCAGAAATGGCTTTCTCAATTGAGAAAGTTGCTGTAACAGCAGTATCACGTGCTCTTAAAGCTGAGTACACCATGGAATTAGCTCAAGACTTAAAAGCTATCCACGGTCTTGACGCTGAAACAGAGTTAAGCAACATTCTCTCCGCTGAGATTCTTGCTGAAATCAACCGTGAAGTTGTTCGTACAATTAACTACACAGCTACTGCTGGCGCACAACAGAACGTTACAACAACAGGTACTTTCGACCTAGACGTTGACGCAAACGGTCGTTGGTCAGTTGAACGCTTTAAAGGTCTAGTATTCCAGATCGAGCGTGAAGCTAATCAAATTGCTAAGTCAACTCGTCGTGGTAAAGGTAACATCATGATCTGTGGTTCAGACGTTGCTTCTGCTCTTCAGATGGCTGGTGTACTTGATTACACACCTGCTCTTTCTGCTAACCTTAACGTTGATGACACAGGCAATACTTTCGCTGGTGTTCTTAACGGTCGTATGAAAGTCTACGTTGACCCATACTTCGCAAGTGCTTCTGGTAACCAGTATGTCACAGTTGGCTACAAAGGTTCTAGCGCATTTGATGCTGGTCTCTTCTACTGCCCATACGTTCCACTACAGATGGTTCGTGCAGTTGGTGATCAGAGCTTCCAGCCTAAAATCGGCTTCAAGACTCGTTACGGCATTGTTGCTAACCCATTCGCAACATCTGCTGCTAACGGCGTCATTTCTAGCCAGCAGAAAAACATCTACTACCGTATTATGACAGTTGCAAACTTAATGTAATCTGTCTAATACTAATAATAAAAATACTAAACTGGAGGGGGGCTTTATGCTCCCCTCTTTTTTTGTCTAATCAAGTTTTATAAATAGTAGTGTAACAGATATGGAGTTTACTGTGTGGATTCGTAAAAGTTTAGTTACATTAGATATTTACTATTATATGCCAGATTATACAGACATTGTTCAAGAATTTGTTTGGCAAACTAATGACTATGCTCCAGAACTTCCAAGAGTGCATGAGTTTTTAAATTATTGGAAAGAAAACATCGATGCAGTAATTAAAGAAGTATCGGTTGCATATACATACGAGAACGATAAAAGATACAGACAAGCAACTTTTTATGAAAAGATAGACTCATGGCATTAGTACCAAAACTTGGTGTACAGTTAGAAACCGAACAACTGACTCAAAATTTAAACTTTCTATCACCACTTGGTTTTAGATTTCTATTAAATCGTGCGCCGGGTGTTGAATACTTTTGTCAGTCGGCAACACTACCAACTATCTCTATGGTCGAACTACAACAACCAAGTCCCTTTGTTGTCAATCCAAGACCAGGCGATAAGATTACATACGAACCATTCACACTTCGGTTTCGTGTAGATGAGAACATGACTAACTATCTTGAGATATTTAACTGGATCAATGCTCTTGGTAAACCAGAAAACTTTCAACAATATGAGAACATTCTTTCTGATGGTAGCATTCTACTTCTTTCTTCTAATAACAATCCAAAGATACGGATTGCATTTCAAGATATGTTTCCTCTATCGCTTTCACCACTTGCTTTTGATGTTACGCAATCTGATGTTGAATATCTTGAAGCGGATGTGATGTTCCGCTACAGAATATTTACTGTAGAAAATATCTAAAATCTATTGACAATATTTCTAAACACGTTATAATAGGTCTTGTACCTTATGATGGATAATAACATTGATGATGCTGATGCATGGTATATGTATCCACAATATAGATGGTTATTTAATAAACTTGATGTTGCTATAAGACTTGGTTATCAAGCTGGACCAGCTTGTATTCCAATTAATCAATCGGGCAATTATATAGTACGACCTATATATAACTTATATGGTATGGGTATTGGTGCTCATAAGTTATATATTGATATATCTCAGTCTAATGATATGAAGAATCATGCTTTAATCCCACCAGGTTATTTTTGGTGTGAGTATTTTGAAGGCAATCACTATAGTATTGATTATAAAAAAATAGACGGTGTGTGGAAACCTTACTGCACAATGATCGGTAAAACAAACCAAAAAGTATTGACTAAATTTCATAGTTGGATTAAAATAGAAAATATTGATATAGATATACCTAAATGGGTAAACGATATCAATGTAGAAAGATTAAATATCGAATCGATTGGTAATAGAATTATTGAAATACACCTTAGAACTGGTAACAATATGATGTATAACTTTCCTATTGGAACAAAAATAATACCAATTTGGGAAGGTGATTCAGACAATATAAATATACCAAACGATGATATCAATAGTCGTTATGACGCTTCTGGTTTTTTGGAACATGTGAGATTGGGATATAAAATTGAAACTTGATGATATTATTAGTATGTGGCAAGATGACGTGAAGATTGACGAGACTGAACTTTCTCGTGAGAGTATCAATACTCCTATTCTTCATGGTAAGTATCTGAAGCATTATTCAGAACAGAGACTTAAACTTCGCAGTCTCAAACTCAAACAAAAACAACTTCATTCAAAATTAATGGATTACTATCGTGGTGATCTTAACAATCCGCAAGACCTTGCCGAGATTGGTCGTGAACCATATCCGCATAAAAGACTCAAACAAGAAGTATCATCTTATGTAGAATCAGACAATGAAATGATTGAACTAAATATCAAGATTGCTTATCAATCAGAGTTGGTTGAAGTGCTTGAAGAAATAATGAAGAACATTAATACTCGTGGATTTGTCATTAAAAATAGTATTGACTTTTTACGATTTACGAGTGGTAATTAGGGAGTGAATACATGAGTAGAAATGGTATTAGTAATCAAATGTTCAATGATGATAGAATTTATTCCACATCAAGAGTAGATAGTTTACAAAGCAATCAGTTGACCTTTTTTGACCTTTGGGAAGAGAAACTCGATGATGGTCATGAAACTACATATCAACTCTTTTCTCCTTATGGGGAAATCATTGAACTAACATTTACTACAAATGATCCGTCTGCATTTAATCAATGGTGTATTGATGAAGGATTAAATCCTGAAAAGATTCACGCTATTGCAGATGAAGGATTAAATTCAGCGCATAAAGAATGGTTTGTAAAGAAGATTGATAATCCTGTTGAAGAGCCAGAACCAATCGTAGAAGAAAAACCAAAGAAAACTCGTCGCAAGCGTAGGACGAAAGCACAGATTGCTGCTGATAAGGCAAAAGCTGAAGCAGAAAAAACAAAAACTACACAAAAGCCAAAAAGAAAACCTCGTGCAAAGAAACCAATTAAAGTTTTGGAAATTGGTGATAAGGTAGAAGATAAACTACCAGAACCAATCTTTGATGAAGATCATGCTCAAGACCAAGTGATTGCTCAAATTTTTACTGAAGAACCCATTGAATCAAAACCCACTAATCGAAAACAACGAAGAGCCGCAAAGAAACGAAAAAGGAGATAGACTCTATATTATAAAAGGCAGTGAATAATGTCTAATAATAAAATTGAAATATCAACCACAGTTTTTGATAGACAATAGTGTGAAAAGTAATACCTTAATAATAACTAAAGTCAATGAAGTCTACATGCAAATCGAATCGGAAGCAGTGATTCGGCAGGAACTCCATGACTTTTTTTCATTCGCTGTTCCTGGTGCTAAATTTATGCCAGCGTTTAAGAATCGGATGTGGGACGGTAAAATAAATCTTTTCAACACAATGACAAAGCAGTTATATCTTGGGTTACTTCCTTATGTTGAACACTTTGCGGTTGAACGAGATTACGGTATTGAAGCAAGTGAAGAAATAAATGCTCAAGAGAACTTTTCACTGAATGAGGGTAAAGAGTATATTTCTAATCTCAAACTTAAACTTACTCCACGTGATTATCAAACCGATGCGTTTGTTCATTGTATTCGAAATCATCGTGGATTGATTGTATCACCCACTGCTTCTGGTAAATCATTTATCATCTATCTACTTGCAGAATATTATCAAAAGAAAACTCTACTCATTGTTCCTACAATTTCACTTGTTCACCAGGTGCGTTCTGACTTTATCGAATATGGTATGCACGAAGACGACATTCATATTATTATGTCTGGCGAAGAAAAAACTACAGACAGATCAGTTGTTATTTCTACATGGCAATCAATATATAAAATGCGAAAAGATTATTTTGCCGATTTTGACGTTGTGATTGGTGATGAGTGTCATCAGTTTAAAGCAAAGTCTCTTACCTCTATTATGACAAAGTTGGTTGACTGTAAGTATCGATTTGGTTTTACTGGAACTCTTGATGGTACAGAAACAAATAAGTTAGTGCTTGAAGGATTATTTGGAAAAGCAAAGCAGTTTGTTAAAACAAAAGAGTTGATTGATTCAGACCATCTTTCTGCTTTTAAAATAAAATGTCTAGTGTTGAAGCATACTGATGAGGAAAAGAAACTTGCCAGTAAGATGAATTATCAAAATGAAATGGACTATATTGTGGGTCATAATCGGCGCAATAAGTTTATTCAGAATCTTACAATATCATTGAACGGTAATACACTTTTATTATTTCAATATGTTGACAAACACGGTAAAATATTATATGATATGATATCAAAGAAAGTAGAAGAAGGTCGAAAAGTCTTCTTCGTATATGGGGGAACAGATGCCGATACCAGAGAAAATATACGTTCCATTACCGAAAATGAAACGAACGCAATTATCATTGCGTCGTATGGTACCTTCAGTACAGGGATTAATATTCGCAATCTTCATAATATTATTTTTGCTTCTCCCTCTAAGTCTCGTATACGTAATCTTCAGTCTATTGGAAGAGGGCTACGTAAAGGTGAAGCAAAAGATAAAGCGGTGCTTTTCGACATCTCCGACGACCTCAGACACAAAGCCAAAGTGAACTATACTCTTAATCACTTTGCAGAACGAGTAAAGATATATAACTCTGAAGAATTTGAATATAAAATATATAATATTAATCTTTAAAAGAGGTTGACAAAACTCAATGCAAGTAGTATACTTAAAATTAGTAAGTGGTGAAAATATTTTAACCTATGCTGATAGCGTAGATGAAGAGTATGTTAATGTCTATAAACCAATTCAAATTCATATTAAGAATACAACTAATGGATCTGTGTTACGTTCTTCAAAATGGATTCCTTTTACAGAACAAAATGATTTTCCAATCAAAAGTAGAAACGTGTTGATTATTGCAACACCAGCAGAAGATATGATAGATTACTACCATGAGACATTAGATGTGTTAGATGATATTGAACTCAATAAAGATGAAAAAGTTGAAGAAGATTCATTCAACGCTTTCTACGAATTATATGCAAATACAGATATTAAGGTACATTGATTATGGCTGAGAAGAAAAAGAGAAAAAAACATTATGTGAATAATCCAGACTTTTTAGAGGCTATGATTAAGTTTCGAAGTTCTGTTATTGAAGCAAAAGAATCTGGTAAAGAACGACCTCGTGTACCACATTACATTGGCGAGTGTCTCATGAAGATTGCTAAAATCTTTCTCATAAACCAAACTTCTCTGGCTATACATATAAAGAAGATATGATTAGTGATGGTATTGAAAACTGTCTTCAGTATATTGATAACTTCAATCCAGAAAAGTCGCAGAATCCTTTTGCATATTTCACACAAATTATTTACTATGCATTTCTAAGGCGTATTGCCAAAGAGAAAAAAGTATTGTATACTAAATTGAAATACACTGAAGAGTCTTATGCATTGAATATGAATAAATCAACACAAGAAGGAGATACTTCTGATTATTCTCCACCAGGTAAAGTTGGTGAGTGGTCAAACGAATATGTCGATAACTTTATTGAGCAGTTTGAAGAGACCAAACGCAAAAAGAAAATTAACAAAGACACTACACCAGTTGACATTATTATTAGCGGTGACGATGAATGAAAGCAGCAATCATTACAGATACCCATTTCGGTGTTCGAGGTGACAGTAAAACATTTCTTGACTTTTTTGATAAATTTTATAGCAACGTATTCTTTCCTTATCTCAAAGAAAACAACATCAAGACAATCTTTCATCTTGGTGATATTGTTGACCGTCGTAAGTTTATCAACTATGTCACGTTGAATGAATTCAAGCGAATCTTTGTGCAGCCATGTGTTGATCTTGGTATTGAGTTACATGTTATTGTGGGCAACCACGATATTCCTTACCGTAATACAAATCATATCAATGCAATGAACGAATTGTTTGATAAACAAAATATTCACATCTATGCTGATCCAAAAGATATTCAGTTTGATGGTGTTGATATTACAATGATGCCATGGATTCAAAATACAAACTACAAAGAATGTATGGAGCATATATCTCATACTAAGTCGCAGATTTTGTTCGGTCATCTTGAACTTAATGGTTTCGTTATGCACCTTGGTCAAACAGCACATGATGGTATGGATACAAAACCATTTGAAAAGTTTGATATGGTATGCTCTGGTCACTTCCATCACAAGTCATCAAGAGACAACATTCACTATCTTGGCAATCCGTATGAGTTGACATGGAGTTGTTATAACGACCAGCGAGGATTTCATATCTTTGATTCTGACAAAAGAGACTTGACTTTCATTCAAAATCCATATAGAATGTTTCATAAGGTCTGGTATGATGACCTTGATAAAACTATGGAACAAGTCATGCAAGGAATTGATTATGAGTCATATCATGATACATATGTAAAGGTAATCGTTCAGAATAAAACAAATCCATACTGGTTTGATATGATGCTTGATAATCTTTATAAAGCAAATCCTGCTAATGTATCCATCGTTGATGATAATAAACATATGGACGCACAATCTGAAGAAGAAATATTTAATGAAGCTGAAGACACTTTGACTTCTCTTTATAAGTTTGTTGATGGAATGAATACCGAAGTTGACAAAAAGAAACTCAATCAGCTATTTGCTAACTTATATAATGAAGCGCAGAACTTAGAGGTATAATGATCCATTTTCGTAATGTCAGATTTCAAAATCTGCTATCTACTGGTAATGTGTGGACTGAGATTCAATTAGACCGAAGTCCAAATACTTTGATAATTGGTGAGAATGGTGCTGGTAAGTCTACCGTTCTTGATGCTTTATGCTTTGGTTTGTTTGGTAAACCATTCCGTAAAATTAACAAACCTCAACTTGTCAACAGTGTCAATCAAAAAGGTGCGTTGATTGAAGTTGAGTTTAAGATTGGTAGCATTGATTACAAAGTTGTTCGTGGTATCAAGCCAGGTAAGTTTGAGATTTACATCAACGATAAACTAATGGATCAAACAGCTTCTGTTCGTGACTATCAAGAACACCTCGAAAAGAATATCCTCAAACTCAACTACAACTCGTTTACTCAGATTGTAATTCTTGGTTCGTCTACATTCGTTCCGTTTATGCAGTTGCCCACACATCAACGTCGTGAGATTATTGAAGACCTTCTTGATATTAAAATCTTCACCGCAATGAATGTTCTTTTAAAAGAGAAACTTCAAACGAACAAAAGCAATCTTAAAGATATCAAAATGTTTATTGACCTTGAGGAAGAAAAACTCAATGTCCATAAGCAGTATATTAATGATATCAAAACAAAAAACAAAGAACGAATCAAAACAATTAAGTCTGAGATTGATAAGTCTGAATCTTCTATTGCTCGGCTTGAACTTTCAATTGATAAGTCCAATGAAAAAGTTAGAGAGTTGCAGGTTACGATTGAAGATGAAAACGACACTCGTAGTAAGTTGAAAAGCATTCAAGATATTGAGTCTAAGTTTGAAGATAAGGTAAAGAAGTTAAAGCGTGAGATTAGTTTCTATGAAAACAATGATAACTGTCCAACATGTGACCAAGTAATTGATGAAGAACACAAGTGTAATCATATTGATAATGGTAAGAATAAGATTGCCGAGATTGATGATGCACTTGAAAAGTTAGAGGTTGAACTACGAAAAAACAACGAACGGCTTAATGATATTTTTCAAGTCAACAAACACATCAATACAATCCTTGAAAAAGTTACAGATGAAAATAATCAAGTCTCCTCTCTGAATCGATACATTCGAAAACTCAATGAGGATGTAAAAACTGAAACAGAACAGGGCGGCGATCTTAAAGAAGAAAATAAGAAGATTGAAGATATCCAGAAGTTGATTGCTGACTATGAATCTGATAAAGAAGAAAAGATTCATGAGAAAGAACTTCTTGATGTTGCTGCTGACCTTCTCAAAGATAAAGGCATCAAGACACAAATTGTTCGTCAATATATTCCTATCATGAACAAGCTAGTGAATAAATACTTGGCTGCAATGGAGTTCTTTGTTAACTTTGAACTGAATGAAAACTTTGAAGAAATAATCAAGTCTCGTCACCGTGATGAGTTTAGTTACTCGTCGTTCAGCGAAGGTGAGAAGATGCGAATCGACCTTGCTTTGTTATTGACATGGCGTTCTATTGCTAAGATGAAGAACTCTACAAATACAAACTTGTTAATCCTTGATGAAGTTTTTGATGCGTCACTTGACGTGAGTGGTTGTGATGAATTTCTCAAGTTGTTGAATGAACTTGGTAAAGATACCAATGTCTTCGTTATATCTCATCGTGGTGATATTCTACAAGACAAGTTTAGGTCTGTTATTCGTTTTGAGAAACATAAGAATTTTTCACGTATCTCATCATAATGTATGGCATACAGGTAAAATTTGAAGATTCATATTTGTGGGTTTTACATCACGAACCCAATGTTCATTATGAAAATACGACATATCGAAAATTTGATACAAAAGAACAAGCAATTGAATGGGCAGAATTATGCCAGCTTGGAGATTATATTGTAAAGGAACTTCCATGTTAGAACTGGTACACACACATGATAAAATACTTAAACAACCTACTGTTTTGTTCAATTTTGAAACAACTGACCGAGATCCAAAACAACTTGCAGAAGATTTGGCAAATAAAATGATTGAACATAACGGTGTTGGTCTTGCAGCACCGCAAGTTGGTATTCCTCTTTCAGTGTTCGTAGTTGGTGATCCTACAAATAAAGAATCGATCATGGCATTTTTCAATCCAAAAATCATTGACTTTTCAGAAGAGACGGTTTATTATGATGAAGGTTGCTTGAGTTTTCCAGGTCTTTTTGTTAAGGTCAAACGACCAAAAGAAATTCGGTTACGATTTACGGATATGAATAATGAAACGACAACTACAAAATTTACTGGATTCACCGCTCGTGCAATTCAGCATGAATACGATCACCTTTCAGGTATTGTATTTACAAGTAAAGCTACGGCTTATCATCTTAGCAAAGCTAAGAAAGATCAAAAGTTGCGTCTACGCCGTAGTCGTTAAATATCTCCCCGTATATTATGCTTATAAATTGAGAAGGTGGAAATGACAAATTTCAATAAAGTTGCAGACTTCATGAATGCGTTCGGTCAAGATGTAGAAACTGAACCGCAGTGGACATCCGTGTCAGAACTCCGATACGAATTGATTCGAGAAGAACTTGAAGAACTTCGTGAAGGCTTAGATAAGCGAGATATTGTAGAGATTGCAGATGCGCTGACTGACCTTCTCTATGTTGTATATGGTGCTGGACATTCTTTTGGAATTGATCTTGACAAATGCTTTGAAGAGGTGCATAATAGTAACATGAGCAAACTTGGCAAAGATGGTAAACCTATCTATCGTGAAGATGGTAAAGTATTGAAAGGTCCAAACTATTGGGCTCCTGACTTGAAGAAGGTTTTAAATGTCTGATGGTTTCCAAAAGAGATTAGTTTCTTATGATAAAGATCATTGCTGGCAATATGACATAAGAATTAATAATTTTGATCAAGATCTTAAAGAAGCATTTTTAAACAAAGAAGAAGCAGAAGCTATAACTCTTTCAGATTTTAGTTTTGAAAGAGTTGTGAGTAAAGAAGCACAACAACAAATGGTTGAGTTTATTGAGCGACATGAATGGTTGGGTAATATTTCTCAGATGTCTTCTCATTGGTTTGCTGCTTATTATAATGGATCTGGTTTTCCAAAACTTGCTGGTGTTATTATTATGAATCAGCCAAATGCATTTTCGAAAATGCTTGGAGAAGATACTCCAAAATTAGAAAGACTCATTAGTCGTGGTGCTTGTATTAGTTGGTCTCCGAAACATTTAGCATCTTCTTTTATTATGTGGTGTATTCGTTGGATGGTCAAAAATACACAGTATCGTTTATTTACTGCATATTCTGATCCAGCAGCAAAAGAACTTGGCACAATTTATCAAGCGTGTAATTTTTATTATCTTGGTAATAAGTTTGGTGGGACAGAAAGATATGTAAGTCCATATAGTGGAAAAATTGTTTCTGATCGATATTTTCGTCAAGTTTATGCGTATAAAAAATACGCTGAAGAGCTTGGTATTATTTGGGATAAAAAATGGGAACAAGAAATTCGTGGAATGCAATGGGAAAATGTTCCGAATGATATTGAACAGAAATTGAGAGAGCAGTCTAAAATCGCTATAAAAAAAGCTGAAAAAATACTTAATGTTCCAACAAAACATAAGTATGCTTATGTATTAGGCGAAAATAAACAAGAAACTAAAAAATTGAAAAAAGTATTTGTGGAACGTAACAAAGTATATGAATATCCAAAGGTGAGATAAAAAATGGCAAACCACGTAACATCGTACATTAATTTTGAAAATTTATCCGACGAAGCAAAAGATTTCCTAGAAAATATGAATGAGGAAACTCTTCTTCAAGAACTCTATTCGGATCATGATAACTCTTATGATTGGTACATCGATAATGTCGGTGCAAAGTGGTTGACATTTGATGATATTAATTCTACCAATATCTCATGCACTTCTGCTTGGTCACCGCCTGTTCAGTTCTATGATAAACTTCATGAAAAGTTAGTTGAACTTAATTCACCAGATGCTGTAGTTTGGGTAACTTACGAAGACGAGATGCCTAACTTTATTGGCGTATATGGTCTGGGTAAAGATACAGATTACGAAGAACATCTTGACGAAGAGTACTACGAAGATGTTTTGGGTATGCTTCCGTATGATGAAGTATCTGAAGAGTTCAACGATGGCAGCGATGATCGCCCTAATTTTTGGGAAGAAGTTCAAGATTGGTTCTCAAAAGAATATGATTGCTTCAAAGAAAGTTTTTAAATTAAATGAAATACGATATGATAGAGTATAAATATAATGAAGGTGAAATCCTTCGCCAACTGCAAGATTATATTGATGGTACTTATGGTGAGCATTATTCTACAAACAAATATCAAGCAACTGAATTCATTATTGACGGTGGTCATGGTGAAGGATTCTGCTTGGGTAATGTGATGAAGTATGCTCAACGATATGGTAAGAAAGATGGATATAATCGCAAAGACCTTATGAAGATTATTCACTATGCAATCATTGCAATGTATAATCATGACCTACAACATGGAGAAAATAAATGAGTGAAGTTAGTATTGACATTAGTGAATTGAGAAAGCGAAAGATTTTTATTGCCACGCCCATGTATGGTGGCGCCTGTGGTGGTCAATATACACGAGCAATGATTGAGTTGCAGAAAATTTGTTCTGAATATGAAATTCAAACAGAATTCTTTTTCCTATTCAATGAGTCTCTGATTACTCGTGCCCGAAACTATTGTGCTGATGAGTTTATGCGGAGTGACTACACACACTTAATGTTTATTGATTCCGATATTGGTTTCAATCCACATGATGTTCTTGCTCTTGCAGCATTAGCTGATCCAGAGTCAGATAAAGATATTGTTTGTGGTCCATACCCTAAGAAGGTTATCTCGTGGGAAAAAATCAAACGAGCAGTTGACAAAGGTTTTGCTGACGAGAATCCTCAGAAACTTGCCAACTTTGTTGGTGACTATGTTTTCAACCCAGCAGATGGTCGACCAGAGATTCCATTAAATGAGCCAGTTGAAGTTCTTGAAGGTGGTACTGGATTCATGATGATTCAGCGCAAAGCATTTGAGAATTATGCAAAAGCATATCCAGAGTTTTCTTACAAGCCAGATCATGTTCGTTCTGATAACTTTGATGGCACTCGTGAAATCATGGCATACTTTGATTGTGTAATCTGCCCCGACTCTAAGCGTTATCTGTCAGAAGATTATATGTTCTGTCAGTGGGCACGTAAGGCTGATATCAAAGTGTGGATGGCACCTTGGATGCGACTTAATCATACTGGCTCATATCAGTTTGGTGGTAGTCTTGTTGACATTGCTCAGATTGGTGCATCTGCTACTGCTGATCCAAATGAAAAACTCAAGTAAATCCCTTTACTTTTGGCGTGATTTGAACTATACTTAATTATTGATTATAACATGGAGTTAAATTATGAATATTTCTGACAATACACTATCCGTTCTCAAGAACTTCTCTGGTATCAACCAGAACCTTGCTGTTAAATCTGGCAACAAGATCCGCACTATTTCTCCTCAGAAGACAGTAATGGCTGTTGCTCAAGTTGAAGATAAGTTTGATTCGGCGTTTGCTATCTATGACCTCAATCAGTTTCTGAGTGCAATCAGCCTGTTCGAAAAGCCTAACTTTGTCTTTGAAGATAGCAATGTAGTTGTTGCGAATGGTAAATCATCGATTCGGTATTTTTATGCTGATGAGTCAATGGTGATGTCTGCACCTGATCGTGACATTGAACTACCTGATACTCTTGTTGAATTTAAGTTGACCACTGATGTTTTCAAGTCCACAATGCAAGCAGCAAGTGTTCTTCAAGCACCAAACTGGTCAGTTGTTGGTAATGGCTCAATCATCGAAATTGTTGTTGGTGATGTAAAGAACTCAACATCAAACAATTATCGTGTTACCGTTGGTGCAACATCTGAAGAGTTTGAAGTAGTATTCAAAGTCGATAACCTCAAGATGATGCAACGTGATTATAATGTTGCTGTTTCATCAAAAGGCATCAGTCACTTCACAACAGAGAAAGGCGATCTTCAATATTTCGTAGCTACCGAAACAAAGTAACGTTCGTATTACTTTATACTGAATTAACGTAACGTGATGATTACTTTGTGGAGATTATATTATGCTTTGGGTGGAAACTTATCGACCTTCTAAAATTGAAGACTGCGTTCTTCCAGCAGACCTCAAGAAAACGTTTGCTGAGTTTGTCAAGAAAAACTATGTACCAAATCTACTATTGACTGGTGGACCTGGCGTTGGCAAAACCACTGTTGCGAGAGCAATGCTGGAAGAATGTGGCTTCGATTATATTGTTATCAATGGTTCGATGAATGGTAACATCGATACACTACGAAATGAGATTCAAAACTTTGCTTCAACTGTGTCCCTCACAGGCGCACGAAAGTACGTCATCCTAGACGAAGCAGACTATCTCAACCCACAGTCAACTCAACCTGCTCTTCGCAACTTTATGGAAGAGTTCAGTAAGAACTGTGGTTTCATTATGACGTGTAACTTCAAGAACCGAATCATTGAGCCTCTTCATTCTCGGTGTTCTGTGATTGAGTTTAAGATTGATGGTAAAGATAAACCTGAGATTGCTTCGCAGTTTATGAAGCGTGTTGAGAATATTCTTGCTACTGAAAATATTGAGTTTGACAAAAAAGTCGTTGCTGAACTGATCATGAAACACTTTCCAGATTGGCGTCGAGTTCTCAATGAACTCCAGCGATACTCTGCTTCTGGTGTTATTGATACTGGCATTCTCGTCAATATGTCAGAAGATAATTACAAGAAACTTGTTGGCTTTCTTAAAGCTCGTAACTGGAAAGAAATGCGTAAGTGGGTTGGTACAAATTCTGATGTTGAACCAACTGTATTATATCGGAAGCTATATGATACAGCGTCAGAGTTTATTGTTGATCGGTCTGTACCACAACTCGTGTTGCATATTGCAAACTACTCTTATAAGTCAGCATTCGTCGCTGACCAAGAAGTCAATCTTGTAGCCTGTCTTACAGAGATTATGTCAGACTGTGAGTTTGATTAATGTCCAATCCATATGATTATATCAACGCAATCAATGCAGGTAAAGACCTAACTAAAGGTGAGTTTGATGAGAAGGGTTACGTTCCATTCATGACCAATCGTCAGTTTTCATACTTTCAAGATACCGTTCTTGCCGCAAATGAAATGAATGCTCATCACCATGCGAGTAAGAAGTCTCAGTTTTCTTTTTTTATAAATATTGTTAGACCACAAAAACGTTTTGCTAAATGGTCTAAGACTGAACATCACGATGACCTGGAATGTATAGTCCAGTATTTTGACTATAGTTATGAAAAAGCGAAAGTCGTCATGGATATTTTGTCTGCCGAAGATATAAACAATATTAAGAAGAAACTTGAAAAAGGTGGATTGAAAAAATGAGTTTTGATATTAATAGTCTTGTGGAAGTGCGACTACGCAATCCCGATGACTTTCTCAAAGTCCGAGAGACCCTCACACGAATTGGTGTAGCATCTAAAAAAGAAAAGACGCTGTATCAGTCTTGTCATATTCTTCATAAGCAGGGTCGATACTACATTGTCCATTTCAAAGAGTTATTCGCTCTTGATGGCAAACCCTCCAATTTCTCTGAGTCTGACATGGCTCGTCGCAATACAATCACAAACCTACTCAAAGAGTGGGACCTAATTGAAGTTGTGATTGAATCGCAGACAGAGAATCCAATCTCCCCAATTAGTCAGATTAAAGTGCTTCCGTTCAAGGAAAAAGACGAGTGGGAACTCGTAGCCAAATATAATATTGGCAAGAAAAAAGACTAACATTCTCTAAGTCATTGATATCAAACAAATCTTTTTTTAAAAATAATGTATTTTATGGGTTGACATTATTTCATTTTAATTATATAATGTATATATGATGAGAAATGAAAGAGAGATTGATATGACCAATACAGAAATACTTTTTCTTGACGAAGTTTACACGGAAGCTGAAGAGCGTGAAGACCTTATCATCTATATCTACGAGGGTCACAAAACCGCTTTCGGTGTCAAAGGTCGCCACTACGACTTCGATAGCATGAGCATCGAAGACCTTCGTAAGACGGCTGACTACATCGAGCGGTCAATCGAGGAATCGATTGCTGCCGAGCAGGCTGCTGAGGCTCAGGCTCTCGAAGAGTTCAAAGCTCAGATCACTAAGGTGATCGAGGCTGGTGCCGGCAACCGTATCAATGCTCTTCGGTGGATGACGTCCTCAGAGACGTTCTACGACAGTCAATCTGTTGAGCACTGGGTTTGGAAACAGGGCATCCTGTTCACCGACGAGGGTCGTGAACTTGTCAAAGAGTTGATGGACATCGTTCAGTTTAAATCTGAGGAGGTAGCGTAATGTCAAACTTTAAACCTTATGCTGATGAGACAATTGTTTGGGTATCCAACCATCAAAATGGTTTGATGCGAGGAACAGTCAAAGAATCATTCTTCAATCAGGTAACTGGTGAATTTAATTGCTATGAAATTGTTCTCTGGGAAACTGGTGAAGTATGGCTTGGTGCAGACGAGTATACATTCACAGATTATAAAGAAGCAAAAGATGACTACGACCTTAACATGTATTATTACAAAACGAAGTCATTTGTTGATGAGTACGAGGAGTTTGAGATTGTCTGAAAAAAACACTTGACTTATTTCTCAGTATAGATTATACTGTATATAATGATTGATTGATGAGGAGTTTTTGTTATGGATTATACTTACACCACGATGATTGATGTGATTAAGCGTATCGCCGAAGATGATAGCCCTCGTCACATTCGTCGTCAACTTGCTCGTCTGACTTCTGATGAGAAGCGCAAAGTCCGTGATTTGATGGACTATGTTGAACTTGAATTAAGAGAGGTTTAAAGTTTATTCCGTGATAGTTCAGTTGGTAGAACAATGGACTGTTAATCCATATGTCCCTGGTTCGAGTCCAGGTCACGGAGCCATTGCCCCCGTAGTTAAATGATATAACACTTGATTTGTAATCATGGATTGCGGGTTTGATTCCTGCCGGGGGCACCATTTTCGGGGAGGGGTGCCCGAGTGGCTAAAGGGGACGGGCTGTAAACCCGTTGGCTATGCCTACGTTGGTTCGAATCCAACCCCCTCCACCAATCAAAAAACTATTGACTTATTTAATTGGATAGAGTATATTAATAATAACACGAGCGAGTATAAACGCTGTTAAGCCTGCAACGTGTATAAATTTAAGACGCAGGTGGGAATGACGGAAGCCTTCATTAGAAAGATCGTCGTTGTTTTAAAAACTGAAAGAAAGTGAATATAATATGACTAAGACAGAAAAAGTACTCAAGGCATTTCGTATGGGTGAAGAGCTTACCAGCAAGCAGATTCGTGCTCGTTTTGGTGTAGCAAATCCTACCGCTCTTGTATCATCTCTTCGTTTCCAGGGATTCCCTATCTACTCAAACGAATCTGTTGATACTAAGGGTCGTGTTAA
>Ga0070752_1000490_pt1 | contig 32376 bp, 40 predicted proteins | sample VirMetDEL_Aug_30_FD_77440 | JGI IMG/M metagenome (GOLD analysis project Ga0070752, IMG submission 77440) | Aqueous microbial communities from the Delaware River and Bay under freshwater to marine salinity gradient to study organic matter... | ecosystem: Environmental > Aquatic > Marine > Coastal...
TATTTTTTCAAATCACTATATATCGGGAATTGATTACATAAGAGTTATAGCTTCTACAGGCGTAACTATATTTGACTCTACTGATACAGCATGCGTTGCCCCTTCTGGAACAACCGGAGTAGTTGAATCAGTTACTACAGATACACAAGGTCAAGCTGCTGTGGCAGGGCCTCCAAAAGATTTTGGTATTAACGTAATCCATAATGCTAGTACAATAGCAGAGGCAGGGTTCTTACCATCAGCACAGAACACTGAGGATGCTAGTAAAGATGTGGCTACATCTAAGATCATTACTGCAACAGATACTAGCGTAACAGTTGAGGCTTTTGGTTTAGGTGGAGCTGAGAAATTGGCAGCAGGTGAAACTAAGATAGTCGTAGAAGACTTAGAAGATACAACGGAGAACTAATATGTACACATTCCAAGACGAACATTACATTAAACGAGATTCAGATGGCCTTGTCTTTTCTAAACGTGCGCCAGAATACCAAGAGTTTGTAGATCATTGCGAAGGTAATCCTGCTTACTCTCCTGCTTATGATTCAGCTAATTACGATCTAGTAGTTGGGTCACTTAAAGGTAAGAAGTGTTTCTTCCTTAAGCGTAAGCAAGTTCTTAAAGACAAGTTGGCATTAAACCTAGATGTAAATAGAAAAAGAAAACGTGGTTTACTTATCCAAGCGTTGTGCGAAGAGGTTGTCAATTATATGACAGGGCGTAACGATCAAGAAAACAGAGATGTCGATGCTATGCTTGCAGCGCACGGTAGTATTATGGCTTTGCTTCAACAAAATAGACATCAATCAGCTAAGGCAGCTATTCAAAATTTGACGCCTGATACACACATTAGCCAAGCTGAAAAAGACTACGTGCTCAATGATATTTACCCATTATATGAAGCGAAGATTAATGAGTTAGTATGAATGATATAAAGAAGTCCATTGTTATTGCTGTAATTACGGGAGTGTGCTTGGCTACACTCTCGGCAGCAGCTAAGTCTTACATAGATGTAGAAAGACTTAAAACTAAAATGGAACTCTTTATTGACACGGTACAAGAAATCAAAGATGATGTAAAAGAAATAAAAACTTACCTTATTGGGAGGAACAATGGAACAAATTCTGGAACTTCTAAAACCACTCGTTGAAGTTTACGCAGGTAAACTTGGAATCGTGGTTCAAATTATTTCAATTGTAGGTACGTTGAGACTTGCCGTTAAGCCTGTCATGACATTGATTGAAACTGTTGTGATGATTACGCCAAGTGAAAGCGACAACAATTTGCCAGATGAAATCAGAGCAAGCAAGGCGTACAAAATGGTGGTCTTTGTTCTTGATTGGTTCGCTTCAATTAAGCTGCCAAAGTAGATGGTAGTTAAAGCATTATTCGGGATAGCTCAACATGCACTATCAATTTATAATACCAAGTTATCCCGTAAGTATTTGGACAGGACAATCGAATTGGAGAAGCTGTACTATGCTGAACAGTCTAAGCCGGAAGACAAGCGTAATCATGCTCTTATGGACAATATCATTAACGAGCTGTGCCTCATCACTGAAACAATTGCCTCCTTTGGAAAAGAGAGCATTAAGAATTGATTTAGATAAAGCACAATTCGTTTACCAGTATGAGAAATGTAAACGCAAATTTATTATTAAGAAGTGTTGGATTGAAAAAATCTACTATGATTTTACCGACCCTGCTATTAGAAAAGAGCTAAAGGACAAAGGCTTTAAACTAAAGGTAGTACGCTAATCTTTTAACCAAGGATGGTTATGAGCAAGCGAGCATTGGTAATCCCAGATTGCCACATTCCTTACGAAGACACTAGAGCATACGACCTCATGCTTGAGGTTGCCAAAGATGTAGACCCCGATGAAATTGTAATACTTGGAGACTATGCAGACTTCTATGCTGTGAATAGCCACGGCAAGGATGGAGAGTTTACAGGAGTCCTATTACTGGACGAAGTAGACGCTGTCATAGAAAGGTTGGAACAGCTAAATAAGCTGTTTCCTGATGCGAAGAAGGTATTCTGTGAAGGCAATCATGAGTACCGATTAGCCCGTTATATAAACTCAAAGTGTCCTGATCTATTTGGCGTTGTTGATGTGCCAAGTATTCTAAGGCTTCGACAATTAGGGTACGAATATGTTCCTTATGGGCCACATCAAAAATACCATATTCTTGGGTCGAAGCTAATAGCGAGGCATGAGCCACTAGCTGGTGGCAAACATGTTGCTCAGAATACGGTAGAGAAAGCCATGCACTCAGTAATCTTCGGCCATACGCATCGAATACAAGAAGCTCAAATCGTAACAATTCACGGCGAGAACTATAGGGGTATCTCAAGTGGATGGTTGGGCGATAGTTCGCACAGAGTAATGCAATATGTGAGACATCATCACCAGTGGGCGTTAGGGTTTTCCGTAGTAACTGTTCTGGATGATGGTACATGGTTTAATAATCTCCTGCACATTATTAATTATAAGTGCATATATAATGGATACCTTTATGCGAACTAAGTTTCAAGTAGGCAAGTGTTACCACATAGTATTCTTAGATCATTGCGTAGGGTACGACGATGTCGTTGAAGTAAACGTAGTTGGTTATGTGTACGAGCAGGATGACAAGCAAGTTAAGATAACCCACTGGAAAGAAAACCATCCTAAGTGGGTAGAAAGTATTGAAAAAACTATTATTGTCAAGTCGGCAATACTTTCCAAAAGGAAACTTGATGCTTAGAAAATCATTGGTTATTCTGTTATTTACAATAACATGCAAGCAGGAACCTGACATCGTGACTCGCCCTTACAAAGAAACATATCAAACAAAAGACCTATGCCCGATAGAAGAATGGTATAATATAGATGGGATAGAGGTACGCAAATGTTACAGGTAAAAGAATCAGTATTCGTAGAGGACTTACTTATGGTTAATCCAAAGCTATTGATTGCCCTTGGTCACTTTATTATGTACGCAGAAAAGCATAACCTTCCAGTGACTATTACTTCCATTATTCACGACAGAAAAAACGTAGCCTCTGTATCCCGTACTCATGAGGATGGTCGAGCTATTGACATACGCTCAAGAGATTGGCCTAAGAAACATGTTGAGGGGGTGATTGACCACATGATGCACATAGCAAATCATTACGGTGCGATAAGTGCCAGTGACTATGAGCGGAGAGTAATCATACATCACAAGGTCAAGGGTGGTGGTGAGCATTTCCACTTGCAAGTCTCAAGATAATTCTAATTGGATTTACGGGCAGCTAGGAGAAGTTCGGTCAACTTGTCATCCAGATTGTTTGGATGAACTATTTCCCCAACTCCCCCTGCACGCTGTATTAGTTTCAAGATGTGACGTTGGAGAGCAATACGTCCTGTCTTCTTACGAGCTTCTGACTCAGACGCTTTTAGTTCCCAACCAAAAAACAGTCCGTTACAGCAGCCTATTATATCAGGAAGACCTCGAATAGATTTCGCTTCCTTCGTGAATACAAACAAGTTCTCCTGCGATCTTAACACGTGGAGTACCTTCTTCTGAAATGTAGATTCTGGGTTTGCCATCTTCAACGTCCTGTTTACCCCATGATACCCAAGAGTGTTCGACCCCACAAGTAAGTTGCATCCCATTATGCGGTACGTACACGTCTTCCATTTCTTTACGCAGATCGTCAACTAATTCTAGCTCATCAAATGGTACCTCAAATAGTAATTCATCATGTACTTGCACTAGCATGTTGGTGTTGTACCCTGCCAGAAGATCAGAAAGGCGGTTCATAGCTTCCCTAGCAATATCCCCACAGCCACCTTGGATAAGATGGTTAGGAGCTTTGTAAGCGTACTCTGAGTCGGGAAAATATAGGCGACGCCCTGCCCAAGTCTTGATGTACCCACGGGATTCGGCCTTACTTACTACGCCATTAATAAACTTCTGAACATGTGGAAGTCTTGCAAAGTAAAGACGCCTCAACTCTTTCGCTTCCGCAGGGGATATAGAAAGTTGGTTTGATAACTTCGCATATCCCATACCATACAGTAGCCCAAAGTTTAGAGTCTTTGCTTCTTTCCTACTGACCCCAAGCATATCTGCTGTCGCTTGGTGTACGTCCTCTCCATGTTCCATAATCTTTCTAATCAAGGAAGTCTCACCTGCATAATCAAGCATCAGCCTGAACTCCTGCTGATCGAAGTCGATCATTACAAAGCAGTGACCCTCCCGTGGTACAAAACACTTTCTGACTTGGACGGTTCCTCGTTTGAAGTCTTCTTCCTTTGGCACGTTCTGTAAGTTAGGGTCGCTATAACTAAAGCGACCAGTATCAGTGCCCGACTGTCTGATGTTTGCATGTACTATTCCTCCCACGCCTCCAAAATGTTGGAACGATGAATAGTAAGTTCCAATATATTTTTCACGGGTTCTGATTTCTCTAACTGTTCGAGCGAGTGGCGAGTCCATTCCTGCCAGTTCGTCCTTGTCAAACATAGGGTTGCCCGTCTGGGGATTGATTCGATACTGCTGCCCAACTCTGTCGAAAGCAGCCGAGAGCCATTTAGGGCCATTCTTATATTCCTCGTTAGCCTGCTCTGTTGCTGATTCCTTTGCCTTAGCAAGTAACCTTTTCTCTTCTTCTTTCGCATACGCTACGTACTCCTTGTCTATCTTTATGCCTTCTTGTTCCATGTCCATACATGTTTTAACTAGCTTACACTCACGTTCATAAACTTCTTGGTAGTCGGGCGGCATCTTGTCCAATTGCCATACGCCTAGCTTACGTACAAGCTCAACGTCAGAGCAGCCGTAATCAAACATAATGTCGAATGGTACTTGATCGTAATGCTTGTTTTTAATACGTTTCTTTTTACCTTCAATAGTTTCCCAAGTGTATGCCTTGTTAGCTTTAATCCATTTCTCAACTCCATCATCTTTCTTCTCCTTGAACGCACGTTGTACGCAAGCGTCTAGTGAGTACGAGATATGTTGGTTGTAAATAATTCTAGCTACCGCTTGAGTACAGTGAATCCTTCCCCTGATATACCAAGCGTGGTTATAGAATCTATGCAGATCAAACTTGGCGTTATGAATAAACCACGTCTTGTTTTTATCTCGCCAAAGGTCGGCTAAATCTGCCAGTAGTTCTTTCTTGTCCCATACAAATGGGTTACTAGGGTACTCTAAAAAATTAAAGTAAAACTGGTAGCCATCTGTAGACAACTGTAAACAAAACATGTCGTCGTAAATCTTAAGGCCAAAAGTTTCGGTGTCTAGTCCGATATATTCCTCAGCTTTTAATATATCGTACGTTTCACCAAAGTTATCAGTCGTTACTAGGATTTTGCTCAAGGTCTTTCTCAATCAAGTTGGCAATGTAGTCGCTGAGAGTTTGCCCTTGTGTTTTACATTTGTATCCGGCTTTATACCAGAGTGAAAGACTCATGTTACGTATTGAAACAGTAGCCTTTCTGTCTTCGATGTTGTTATCATTTTCTATAGGTGTATCTGTCATGGGTATATCCTCTTCCATAAAATAGGGGGGCTATGGATGGCCCCCCGTTTTCATTAGTACGCAGGTTGAGCTGAATCTGCTGCAACTGTTTGTTCCTCATGTGCCTTAACTTTCCCTGCGTTCACAGTCTTGAACCAGTTGAAAGCGGCATCAATTTCCTCTGCGGTTGATTCCCTCTTTACTGAGGTTGCCAATGTGATGAACGTACCCTTGTCGTTTTTGTCTTTACTTCCAGACAATTCCATCACGTAGGCAGGGGGAATCTTACCTGCTGCTCTATTCCTAACGTACATTTGAGTAGCTAAGATACGGCCTGCTTTTGAAGACATTCCTTTGAAGCTAATAATATAAGGCAGAGACATGTCTTCTAGGCGTAGCACATAAAAGTTCATGCAATACTCGTTCTTATATTCAACTCCATCCACAACTTCGTTGTACGGCTTGCCTTCATTGGCAGGTGTAACTTGTTCGATGCTGTCAAATTCAAAATCGTTACCAACTTTCTTGGAGATAATCCAGATTTTTTCCAAATGAAAAGGTATAAATTCTATTGGCTTGTTCGTGTAGTTACCAACGATTTCGCTTGTCATGCTATCGACGAAGTCACCCATCTTAGCTTTGTCATCGACTACCAATTCAGATAGTCCTTGCATACATAGAATCTTAGGGATTACTACGTCCTTACTAGACACTTCTGGTACTCCCCAATCTGCCATGTCTGTGTGTGCTGCAACTTGTGATTCTTGTTTTTTAACTACTTCCTTCTTACTCATAACTCTTGCTCCTTACGCTTTAGTAAATGATAACTTAGTAAACGCTGTCGGTTCTGACAGCCCATCAATTTGTAATAGTTCGCCACGTTCCCCGTACTCTTCTGTCTTTTGTTTGTACAGAGAGTTTAGTGATCGTGAGTTGACTGACATGTACGCAAAGTACGCATCCTCTCCCATGTTTTCCCTAATCCATTTAAAGAAAGCCTCTTTTTCTTCGGGTGATTTTGGAGTTCTCACTGACAGTTCTTCTCGTAGGGTTACTCTGCCAAATCCTTCTGCGATGTAGGTTTCTTTACCTGCTTCTTGCATAAGAGACATGACTTGAGCTTCCGCTTCTGAGTAGTCCTTGTTAGCTGCATCAAGTACAGCTTTGGCTTCGGATTTTCTTTCCTTAGCCTGCCTTAGTTTCTTGACAGCATCATCCATCTGTTCGATACTGACCTCACCTTCTGTCTTCCAGAGGTCTAGTTGAGTTGGTTCAGACATTTCGTTCCTCCTTTGCTAGTTCGACTATCTTGTCCGATATGTCCTGCTTGTTTTGTAATGCCTCCAATACTTTTTCATCAATTGTATTGGGGGCACACAAATCTATTTTAACGATTCGATCATGTATTTGGCTTCCGCCTCTGTGATTACGTGCTTCTGACTGTAGCTCATCAGCCAAATTAAAATTACGGCTATACACGATAGAATAGCTCGCCGCCACCAGATTAACTCCGATACCGCCAGCCCTACGGTTAGCGATAATGACACGACAAGAATCATCTGTATTGAATCTATCCATTGCGACACGCTTTTCCTCCAAGTTCATTTCTCCGGTTAAGAACACGTGGTCAATCTTCATTTCTTTACACAAATCACCAAGTTGTTTGTAGTTGTGTCTGAAAGAACACCACAATATTATTTTGTGGTTTGATTGTAAAGCCTCTAAAAGTTCTTTGACAGCATTTAATCGTGGATTGTCAGCAATTTCAATAACTTTGCCGTCTTCATCCATTACAAAACCTGTAACAATTTGTTGCAATCTAAGGGCTTTTGTGACAGCTAATTGTGCCACGACCATGCCTTCTTTCTGTTGCTCACGAACGTATGTAATAAAGTCACGTTCCATTTCTTTGTAGTACGTGGCTTGCTTTTTACTCATTTCGACCTTGAGTTTTTTCTTAATGAGCGGTGGCAAATCAAGACAATCTTGCTTAAGCACACGTATTGCTTTGGTGTATATCTTGTTTTGAAGCTCGTCATACTTTTCAGTACGTGGTTGCCAATCAGGATAATAATTAGGCTTACCTTTCCACGCTTGGTTGGCATCGTACATGTACTTAGATTGAAACACATAGAAGCTATCGCCAAATGTGTCGCCACCGTCAAGCACACGATACTGCATAAATATATCGGTCACGTTATTTAATATAGGCGTGCCCGTTAGAATATATTTATGGGTCGCTTGGTCTGCTAATGTAGCTACTTTCTTCGACCGTTTAGCCTTTGGGTTTTTAACCATGTGGGCTTCATCGCATACGAGTATTTCAGGCCTCCAAAGTTTAAGCCAGTTAAATAGCTTATCGGATAAAAGTGCTTCATAGTTTACGATAATAATTTTTTCTGGTGTAAGTACACCGTCTAGCTGCTTTAGTTTACCTGCACTACCCTGTTTGGAGAGTACAATAATGTTCTCCTGCTTGATGTAACTATGGATAAGGAACTCGTCACGCCAGTTAAATAGTGTAACTTGTGGTGCAAGAATAAGAGTACGCATAAATCTTTGGTTGTTACTCATTCTCTTACGCACAATATTTACAGTTGCGCCCGTTTTACCTGTACCCATTTCAGCTAGTAATGCTAAGTTTGGATGCTTGTCCGACATACCAATGGCTTTATGCTGCCATTTGTATGGTTCTAGTTTGTACTTCAATACGTTCCTCCTTCATGCACGGTTATCCCTTTATAACCACGCATACGTCTTCCATTAATATTGTATCTGTCTGCTCTGTCTTCGTTGTAAACGTGTAGTAAAATTTGCCTTAGCCTTTTACCAAACTTAATCATGTTCAATGGATTAAGGCACGCCTGTTCACAGTAAAACTTATAGTTAGCGTACAGTTTGGAACTAGATATAACTGATTCAGGTTCCATAATACATTCGTCCGATAAGAAATTTTGTACGCTGTCGTTGTCCTCGACATAACTTGTTACTGCTGTATCTACTACTGCTGATTGTGTAAAACCTTGGAGTCGTATAAACCTCCTGTAACCTTCCATTGCGAGGTTGAAGATTCCTGAGAGTTCTTCCTTGAGTTTCTCCACGATGTGAATGTCCCTATTTTTTGCCGTAAACGTGGCATCGAAAGGGATAATGAGAAGTCGTCGAAGCATACCGTGGGAGAGATCGTTTGTCCGTGGAAGTTCATTACAAGCCATGATAATTTTTGCGTAGTTTCGCATGGAAAAAGCGTCACAGTATAGTTTCCTTGCTTGCACTTCTCCACCTGACACCAAGGCTTTGAAGATACTGGACTCAACCATTGCGCCAGTAGGCGTTTCTTCCGATACGTTAAAGAGCTTGCCGGAAAGTTGATAACGATTTTCCAACTTGTTAATCTCGTTCCCCATACTAAGTGTGCTGTAATTGTCTTGTCCTGCCAAGGCCCGTAAAATTTCAATGAATACTGATTTTCCATTACTCCCATCTCCATACAAAATTAAAGCCTTCTGCCCAAGGTTTGGGTCAACTCCTGCGAGTGAGTAACCCATGAACTCTACAAGAACGTCGGAAAGGTCTTGGCGGTTCAAAGTAACGTCCTTTAAAAATTCTTTAAACCTTGGACAGTCGGCATTGGGGTCATAGTCAAAAGGCAACACATATTTAAAACCATATTCGGGGTTATGGTCTTCTATGTCCATTGTCTCTAGGTCTAAGACCCCGTTGTTAAAATTAATAGCACCATCTACATGGTACCAATCTTGGTTTTGGATATTAGTACGTTTAAGTTTACTTTCAAACTCCGTACACATCTGATTACTTGGTGTAGGGTCAAAGTTTACTTCTGCAAAGTTATGTATTCTGTTACGGCTAATATCTACCCATTTCCTTCCATCAAAAACGTGTACGATATTTGCCACTTCCATTGTCGTGTAAGGATTGATAGAACTAAAATATTTAACGAGATCATCGTAGCTAGGTTTACCTCTTTTTTCCATACCATTTTTATCAATAGACATTTCATAAAAGCCAGTTTCTTTCGTAGCGATAAAGGATTCCGAGCGTAACATGATAGGCGATTTACACCTACCCCTATTGGGGCAGTTTCCACAACCATCCCAAAGGGAGTCAATATTGTCGCAAGTTCGTGGCCCAGAGGCTTCCAAGGCTTGTTTATACTTAAACTCAGTGTCGTCATAATCATATCCTTCGTGTGGTTTACTAAATTCGTGACATAAATTATTACCGTCAGGCAATCGCCCTACGATAGATAGCATGGCATACCATTGTGGTTCACTGATACTGGCAGCGTTCTCCCAACAGTATTTGAGAAAGTCACAGCCTTCCAATACGCCTTTTGGGTCGGGGTCAGGAAGTTTAGTATATGCCTTTGGATGAATATGTTCGCCCTCTTCAACCTTTGGTAATCCAGTTCGTTCAGATAAATCAAAATCTACGGCTTCAATATTTTGCTGTATAATCTTAGCTTCACGTTCAGGTTTGTTGGGCTTACGATTGAGAGTATTGGGAAGTCTCAATAGTCTACCTGCTGAGAACACAGAAGTATCTGCCTTGCCCTCTAATCCAGACAAGTAAAGAGCTTGGTTGATACGCCCACAGATAGCTTTGTATAAGTGACGTTCACGATCAAAAAAGCCTACGTCGTCAATATTTTGCTTAATTCCGACTATCAACTGCAAACCGTTACCAGTAAAGACCACGCCCGTTTTGTTTATATCTACGTCAAGTTCTTTACATACAATATTTACATAAGTATTGATTTTCGTTACGTCTATATCGTCAATGTCAAATGGTATTATGTTTTGACTCTCTAAGATTCTACCCTTAGTCTCTTTGCATACTGCCGCTGTGTAATACAGGTTCCATCTTTCATCTTCGGGTATATTTTTGAGTACGCTGTCTATGTTAGCAAATAGCCACTGTATGGATTCAGCACGCCAATTTTCTTCAAAGAATTTCTCTGCCTTACGTTCTTTACCGTTACGATCAATGTAACTACGTAAGCCTAGTATCTGTACCGCCATGTCCCTCTCCTAGTGTAGTTTGTTTCCGCCCTCTAGGTCTTCTTTTCTTAGTTCTCTTACTTGAAATGCCTTCCCCCCGTCCGGCATAGTGTGAGTAATAAATACGATATTTTCCGCAGGTACGTCAGGATTCTCCATCACAAAGCAAGCTACCAGTAGCTCACGCTCCCTAAACTCACGCTTAGTGATAAGCTCTGCCATTTTTTTAATGTCTTCATCCATCTATGTCCTCCATCCGTAACTTTCCCTGCATTATCTTGTCGGTGCGCTTGTCTGTAATATCTACAGCTTCCAAGTCGCACCAAAAACCACAGTCCCCTGCTATGGGGTCTTCTTTTCTACCTAGCTCGGTGTCCATTTCGTCTAAGTAGTGTGGTATTTTCTTCCACTTCCCGTCAACTTTGATTCGTTTCCTGTTAAGTGCAAAGCCTAAGTCTCTTTCCATACGTGCATTTTTCTCGTATATCTCAGGAAAATGCTTCTTAACTAGCCGAGTATGATAACCTGCGCTGCCTTTAAAACAGCCTATGCAGTTGTTATTTTGAAAGCCTAGCTCGTACATATACGGGCGTTTAATACCTGCTTTCTTCTCGACAAGAAACGTAGCCACGTTTTTATCTATCAAGTTATCAATAAGCGGAAACACTGGATTAGTATGCGGATACTGTTCTTTAAAACGTATCGCCCTATTCACATCACCCCTAGAATTGTCAAAGCCTAGTACGTGATGATCGTAGGTATTGTGTTCCTCTACGTATTGACGAAGTTTTCTCTTAAGCTCGTCGGTGCATAGGGCACCGTAACCTGCTTTAATGAACCCTTTCTTATAGGCTACGTCCCAAGGGTCTTTGTAGTAAGCACTCTGTAACTGTATAATATGCTTACCGTACCATTGTTCGCACTCTATAAGGAAACGCTCATTGTCCTTATGCTCTGCTCCTGTAACAAAGTAGTAAATGTCTACGTTGTCACTCCCGTAAATGTTCAGGGCTATTTTTGTGGCTAATGCCGACGTTATCCCTGCGCTCCACCATGAGACTACTTTCATAATAAAAAAGAGGGGAGGGCTTACGGGATACCCTCCCCTGCAACTAGGAGTTTATAACCTTGACCCGTTGGAGTCGAAGGCCATAAGTGAATTACTGTTAATATTCCATTCTAATGTTTTGATGTACTTGTTCCCCGTTGTGACATCTTTGACCGCTTTAGCAACTTGCCCTGCGAGTAAGTTGACTGTGTACATAGTAGCTTTAGCAGTACAGCGTTCGTGTACTACCTCGTCACTTGCGTACAGACTTTTAGCATAGTTGTCCTTAGCATTGCTGTCAAACATATCTACGACTTGCATAGAAGCGTACTCTGCACCCATGCGAGGGTCAATTAAATAATTACAAGCACCTAACTCGAATAGGTGACGACGTACCTCAATTTTGTCTACTGCGGTAATAATAATATCACCCATGATCGTGTCTGTAGGTTCGATGCGCTTGTTGTTAATCTGAATCTCTACCCCGATAAAGTTTTGAATCAAGTCCTGTAGGGCTTCAACTTTAGGCTTGCCAATATCGCTAATACGAAAAAACTGACAGTTCATGTTTTCAGTATCTACAACGTCAAAGTCGTAAACGTCTAAGTTATGGTAGCCCATTTTAGCAAGTGCAAGGGCCGTAAACGACCCAACTGCACCTGCACCGACTATTGTTATGGATTTAGCTAGAGCTTCGTCTGGAATAAGTTCTAGCTGTCGAGTAAGCATTTCTGGTGTAAAAGTATTCATTATTTAGCCCTCTTATTAGTTAGTTCAGTATCAATAAAGTCTTCATCGTTTTCCATTTCGTTCATAGCTTGCTGTGTAATAACGTGTAGTTGCGCTTGGTTGTAGTCACCGTCCCATAGCTCGTAGAACTTCCAAACGTCTTCATCTTTGACGTTTACAAAGTCTTCACCACGTAGAGCAGCTAGTAAGATAGCCCAATCATCCTGTTCTGGTGGACTAAGTACCATGTCTAAACTGTTAGCGTAAATGTCAGCAGTATCGTCTGTGAGGTAAGTCTTAGCTTTTTTAGGCTTGCGTATATATTTTCTTGGTGCAGGTTCTTCATCCCAAAAAGGGCTAGTGTAGCCGCCATAGCCATAGCCTTTGTAGTAACCACCCTTTGAAGGAAACGTCCTAATAGTTTTTTGCTTAGCTTTAGACTTGTATTCTTTGTCCCATTTGTTAGTTAGCTTTTTAGGCAAGCTGTTAGAAATAACAGTCTCTAGCTCGTCCATAAATAGCTGTGGAAGAAAGTCTGTACCACCTTGGAAGTATGAGCTACGCATCTGGCGTTTTTTGTTAAATACTGTGGAGAGTAAGTAGCCGTTTTTACCAAACTCTTGAATGGTAGCCATGTCTGTACCAGACCAAAAGACCCCCATATCTACGTGACTATGCCACCAAAAGTTTAGATCACCTTGATCTTTACGTGTTTCAAACATTAGCTTAGCTACTGCCTCTGCGTCTATGTCGGTAGAAGCACCTGTATTTTCCTGCTCTAGTAGGTAGACTTTGACGACTTCCATGTCGCCATTGTCGTGTTTTTTGACTCTACCTAGACCGCTAATCTCGATAGGAGACTTGTCTACGTAGTACATAATTTCGTCGTGTATTTCTCTTGGAATAATAACTCTCATAGTGAACTCCTATACTGCTCAAACGTAGGTACAAAGCAATCTACGTCGTCAGGATGATTAAATAATTTGTAAACTGAATAGTTGCTAGTAGGACAGGCTTCAAAGTCCATGCGCCAGTTGAAATGGTCTACATACCTTTCATCCCAATACATTGATTTATCGCTAGGTTTATAAATTTGCTGTTCAGAACCTTTGTATCTACAAGCAAAACCATTACCGTTTTCTTTGTGTCTTAAATAGTTAAGAATAAACAAGTAAGTTCTAATTTTACTGCTAATAGTTCTAACCCTAGTGCCTACGATAATATCCCATTCGCTATCTTCTAGCGCATTAGGTTCTATCAAGTCGCTTGCAATTACGTCGCTATAACTATGCGTTTCGAGAAGCTCAGCCCATCTTGACTCTAATTGCTCTGCTAGATGTGCAAGTTTAGACTGTAAACCTTGTGGAATGTCGCTAAAGTGCTTTAAGTTATTGCGCTTGTATTCTGCTAGGTACCTGTTTTTAAGTTCTTTATTAGCTTCTTCTAGTTGGTACTCAGTAATCTGCTCAGGTGTAAGCTGTTGCTGTAAAAATTCTGTAGGTATATAAGACAATAGTACAGGGTCTACAAGTATGGCATGACGTTTAACTACGTTTTTATCCATATAGCTATCAATACGCTGATAAGGGTTATCTGGTGAGTATGTTTCCATAAGGGAAGTAAATAGCGTGAGGATAGATAAGTAATTAGGTTTGTTGTCTCTAACTAAGTTGCTGTAAGCACTACCAGCGTTGCCCCAACAAACATCGCCTGTACTGCTAATATGTGGGTGAAGTGCTGTAAGTGCAGAACCGTAAGAGTCTAAGCCAAAGAAAGCACGTTTAATCTGCCCACTAGCGTCCATACACACAAATAAGTTACCGAAGTTAGCACGTTTAATAGCTTTGGAGCTACGGCTAATGTGTGAACATGTAGTCTTCTCTGTGGCTATAAATATATGCCCAAAAAGTTTGAATGTACCCTTGTCTGTATAGTTTTGATCGGTGTTGTAAGGAGAGCGCATAAACATTTTAGGTATTTGCTCGTCTGTTAGACCGTCGTTCTCACCAAATGAGCCTACATATAGCCATTTACCTGAAGCAATAACTTCTTGGATAGCTCGCTCGACCTCTACATTTTTACCGTCTACGTCGATAGCAGCTAAGCTCTGCTCATACTCGTCAAGCTCTTGCTGTGTTTTGGTAGCTGTTTTAAGATAGTCGTTAATGTTTCTATAATAGCGTTCAATTTGATCTTGGTAGCTTCTAAGGTCATTTCTGCATGACGTGATCTTAGATTCTAGCTTTTGAGTATCATATTTCAATAGCTTAGAATCCTTGGAAGCTAAAAGCCTAGCCGCTTGAAAGTCTGTAGCAACAGGTTCAGGGGCTTTAAGTGCTTCAGCCAATGCTTTATTAATTTCTTGTGGTGTGTAGTCGTAAAAAGGCTTGTCGCCAAATAGACCGATGAACGATTGCCCTGATACTTTGGCATAGGTCATAGAATTAGCGATATTGCGTAAATACGCTAGGTTATTGTCAAAGGTGCTACGTTGTTCGTCGTCCATAGCCTCAGCTATAAACTTAGGAACGTGGTGTAGTACGTTGTGAATAGTGTAGTCTTCTTGTTTTTTACCCATAATTAAACTCCTAGTTAATAAAAAAGGGGGACATTCGCCCCCCGTTTAGTGTGTGTAAGTAGATTATTGGTGGCCACCTTCTACTTTTGAACCAAAAGAAACAAAGTCATAGTCACCAAGTTCGCTGTCGTATGAACTATTGTTACCATTAACCAAAACTGAGTGGTTAGATGGTAGTGATAGCCGTTCTGCGATCTCTTGGACTGTAGATACGTCGTTGACTACTGTTGGTTGTCCGCCAAGAACTACTGCTGTTACTGTATTTGCCATAAAAACTCCTATGTTGCCCCCGTAGGGGCGTTGTTAAATGCCCGTTATTGGGCGGTTATTAAAATGGGACTATCTCAGCCCCAAAGCGTTTAAATATCTCTAACTCAATAAGTTGTACTTCTACAAACATATCGTCGGTTACTTCATCTTCGCACATAGCCATAAGTGCCTTGTCGTATAGTTGGTAAAGTTCGGCACGTGTAAGAAGTTCGTAGTCCATGAATATTTTCTCCTAGCTACTGTCAAACATGGTTGACTGGTTAAAAATCTGAAAATCGACTATCTCAAAAAATAAATCGGATTGTCAAACTATTTTTTCAGTCAAAAATGCAATTTGAAAAACTTTTTTTGCTTTTTTCAATAATTTCAATAGTTTAATTTGTCCCGAAATGAAATTTTTCTAAGTGCGTGTTATTGTTGGGAAAATCTGATTATTGTGTGTAGCGTTGTGGACAATAGGAGCGTTGTTGTGTCCCAAGAGATTTCTTTAATAATTTCACTGTTTTGAGTGCGATTGACGGTGTGTCATGGACAGAGGGACAATACTTTTATTAATTATTGGTTGAAAATTGTAGGGGGTGAGTAAAAAAATATAAAAGTCTTTGGCGAAAAATGCGTCCATGTGTCCACGGCGCTGTGAGCTATCAGTCACTTACAGATTTCAGCTCTTTTAATTTCGTGGGGTTACAGCGTGGACAATACAAGGTGCGTCATGTGTCCCGTTGTGTCCACTTGTGTCCCAAAATTCACTGTCCCCTAACCATTTGATATTACGTCGGGGTTCGCACACGCCCGTATTTGACTCAGATGTAAGAAATTCAGATACGCCCGTATTTGACACACATTATCACTGGTGACATTCGCCCGTACTTGACCAGTTCTTGGAGCTTACTCTCCTACTGTACTGCTCCCTGTGCCTAGGGGCTAGTATCTTTATAGCGAAAACACTGAAAAAAATTTTTGTATGACTGAAAAAAATGTTTGACAGTGTGTTTTGAATTTTTATATGTATTGGATTCATTCAATTTTTTAGGGCGATTTTGCCCCACAACTAGGAGTAAAGAATGAAAGATTTAAGCAAAATGACCAAAGAAGAACTAATTCAATTCGCAATGAAGCAGCAGCAGCAAGTTGAAGCCATTGCCAATGGATTGCAAGTTAAAAAGACTGTGAAGGGAGGCATCTGGATTAAACACAGTGATTGGGTAGAACGTAGTGAAGCTAAGAATAAAGATTATATTGCTTCTATTAACATGGGGCCTAACACTGCAAAGATTCTATTCAGTAATGACGCTCTATTGGAGCAAGTTAAGACTCAAGTATTAGCAGCATTGGAGGCATAATGGAATTTGAAATAGCTATTGAAACAATCTCCGAGTCATTGTGGGATTACTTTTGTGAAGACGTGGCAACTGTTAACTACATTGTGCTAAAGGAGATTGAAAATTATGACTGCCTTTCTATTGATCACGACTAGCCTAATCATACTTGGCTTATTCTACAACTAACACTAGCCCCGCCATTGAGCGGGGTTTTTTTGTGCCTATTTTCTAAATTCATTCTTGGGAAACTTAATAACTGTTATTTATTTTCCCACGCCTCGACTTTGATTCCTTGTATTATATTCACTGCCTATGCTTGACTATCCTGTGCTAGATTTTCCTGTGTAGGATTGCCCCCCCTACCCCCAAAGCCGTGGGCCTCGACGCCGTCGAGGGGTAGCCTTGCACAGTGGGACAACATTTTCAAAATAGTACCTGACTATTTTAGTCTGCTCCCTAAATATTTAGCCTTGAGATAAAGTCCATAATTATGAACAAAAACAATATAAATGTTGATATTTATGCAATTTAACAATTTACTAGATCGACCTAGTATTTTGCATATGACCCAAATAGATCACTTAATCGGGTCATGTAACTTTTAAAGGTCAATGCCCACGAATGGGTGCAGTTAGTTACATATTGTTGCATTGTTCAGTAAAACAAGATAATTTAAGTTATGAATAAGAGGAACGAATATTCAACAGCCATAGTCAGAAACAAACAAACAGGTCAATACGAAACTATTTGTCTTGACACGGGCGAAGTTTTGTCCACGGGAATCAACCCCAAGGACATGTCTAAATACAAATTTAACTTAGATACCGCATTGGTAGTCTGCCAAAAGATTAGAGAAGGTGCCACGCTTAAACAAATAGGCGATGACCCTGACCTACCGAGTCTAACTGTGATACACTATTGGAGAAGGACAAACGCATCCTTTGACGAAGAAATCAAATTAGCAAGGAAAGAACGGGCGGAGTATTATCATGATAAGGTATTGCAGATTGCTGACGACGTTGTTGACCGAGATGAAGTCTCTGTGGCAAAGTTTAAAGCAGACCAATATCGGTGGGCCGCAGAGAAAGGCGATCCTAGTTCGTATGGAAATAAGATCGAACACACAGGCTCAAACACGGCACCGTCAATAGTCATTGTAACAGGTATTAAAAGAGATCAAGACATAGAGGCAGAGTATGAGCAGATCACGGAAGAAACAGAGCGAGCTTCAATCAGCCATCAAGGAGATTCCCCTAGAGAAGAAGTATCATATACTGGACGAGTCGGGGAGGCTGATAAAATTGACGAAGAAGGAACTGGACAAACTCATAGAGAATAATAATGACAACTCGCCAGAATCCTAGCAATCAGCAAAATTTACATCAGTGGGAGCTATACAATTCGGGGCCACGTGAGCGTCGAATGAATGTAGTTTCTGAAACTGTTACTATATACGGAGAAGCCCCGTCGGGTGCGCATGAAGCGGAGCCACGTTGGGTAATTTGGAAGGAGACTCTGGATGCCAGTGGACGGATTATTAAAGAGTATGCTCAAGACGGTGTCAACACGCTTTACTGGATTTATAATGAAGGTGCTTTCGATCCTGTGCCTGATCTTAGTGGCAAGCCTTATTACATTGAGCTTGACAACAATATCGTATATGATGGGATGGGTGCAGGACTCCCCGTTGCCAATATCACCGTCTTCGACATTGACGATGCCTTTCATACAATCCAAATAGCATTTGATCCGTTTAATAAATTTCAGGTATCAGGGAATGTTCTACTATTACAAGACTCTGTTCAGCTTATTGATATTGCTTACCCCCTCAAGTTACGTGCCATTGATGATGATGGTAATAGCTATGATCAGATTTTTGCCATCTACGTACAGGAGATGTTACCCGGCACGCCGACTAATTTAATCGGAGAACTTAACGAATTTGAGGAAGCGGTCGTAGCAAGCGGAGCCACAGCAACATTAGTATCATACATTGTACCATCAGATAGAGAACTTAGACTTAGAATAGCTGATTGTTTCGGTAAGAATAGAGGTCGCTTTTGGGTTGAGCTTGATGGTGAAAAGATTGCAGAAAAAGAAACGTCTTGGACTTATTACGAAACTAAATTTGATTTTGAAAACTTTGAACTCCCGTCAGATAGCCTACTTGAAATAAAAGTAGAGAATAAGGGAGATGAGCCAACAAACTTCAACGCAAGGTTGCGTGGATACCAATATGCGGTTTAATATAAGGAGAGTGCTATGGCTGATATTGAAAAACCTCTTCCAGTCCACATTGCTTCCGGAAGTGGTTCAATTATTGAGGGTATTTCTTATGACTATATCTACATCGATCGGCCGGACAATGTGACAGAAATTTATACTTATAGAATTGGTGGCGCAACTGGCGAAGTACAGGCTTTAGTTCGTGCCACTTACACGTCTAGCGCACAGAAATATTTGCAAAGCATTGAGAGGTTAGATATATGAGGCTTGTTTTTGATTTTATTAAAGGTATACTGACAACTGGCAACAATGAGGTGATCATAGAGTCAACGAATGACGGCATCTTTAATTTTGACACAGTCGAGAGTGGAGACATTACAATTGATCTAGGTGATAGGGAATCGGTTGGCTCATTTGCAGATTATGGGAATAGGATTTAGTAAATGGCTATCCTTCGAGTTCCCAGAATAATAACACTAGCAAGAAAAGAGCTTATTTTTTCAGAGGCAGAAATTGTGTTTGATACTGATCTAGGAATCTTTTTTGGCGGAGATGGTGTCACAAAAAGTGGTATAGAACTTGGTAGCCAGGGTGGTATCAGGATTTTTCAGGAAACATTTACTATTACACAAGACAACATTGATAGCGGATTATTGGTTCTTGCAAGGCAACCTATTTCGCCTAGCACGACATCTTTAGTTCCAATCGGTGGTCCTCCACAAGTTTATGGTGTTGATTTTGAAGTTATTAATGACACCGTTAGTTTTAACGGTTTGGGTTTAGAAGATTTTTTAGAAGTTGGCGAAAAGTTAATTATAACTTATTCGTCTTTGCCAAATATTTAGGGGGTAAATATGGCTACACAAATTAAAAAGAAATACATTGAGAACGATGGAATTGACGGCTTAAAGCTATTATTGCTTGCTGGTCAAACAATCAGGAGACTAAACGAAGAAGGCACAGAACAAGATGTCATTGCTTACCTAGAAGGTTTGGTGAGTGATGAAAATTCTAGGGCTGTCCTTGCCGAGTCTGGTCTTGATACTAGAATCACTGAGCTTGAGGCGCAAGTCGGTAGTGATCTACAAGCTGCTATTACTCAGCTAGAGCAAGACATCCAAGCAGAGGCAACATTAAGAGCTTCTGAAATTACTAGAGTTGAAGGTCTCATCTCAGACATGGACGCTGCCTACAAAGCGGCTGATCAAAACCTTGCCGATCAAATTTCTAGCCTACAAGGTGCCGGCAATGTTGTTTTTGAGGACAATGCTGCTGTTTACGCTGACGGCACCGCTCCAGTTGCAGAGCCTTCTGGTCAAGATGGCTGGTATTTCAAAAACGACGGTCAAAACATTGGCTCTGGTGGAGCCGACAAAATTAACTGGTATTTCTTTGATGGAAGTGTACAGACAGAAACTATTGGTTCTGCCCTAACTGGTTATGCTGTTAGTGAAATCAAGGGGACAGAGCCTTTTCACCTTGCCATTTACACTTTTCCTCAAGGTGATGGTAATGACGCTGGTTCTTGGTATAGATCAAGAATGGTCTATGTTCCAGCAAATGGATCATACGAGCAAAACAAAAAATACCTTTTTGTAACAAGCTTAGAGGATACACCAGCAAGTCTTTACCCTGACCTTGAAAGAGTTGTGATGGTTCCTTCTCAAATTTCAACTGTTGGTCCACAAGACCCAAGTGAGCAAATTCTTACTGCTTCACTAGGGACTAATTCAGCGGCTCAGCAAAACAGCGTTGAAGTTCTAGTTAATAATGTTGGTTACGTTTCAAGCGTTAATGGTGTTGTTGATACTAGGTTTGAAATCAGAGGCGACTTTACCCTTGCTGGAATTAAGGAATCTCTAAGCGAAGAAGAGTTCAAAAGACAATCTGAGGACGAGAGAGTTTTTAGCGAATCTAAAGACTACACGGACTCAAAGGTTGCCGCACTAGTTGACTCTGCTCCAGAGGTTCTTGACACTCTTAAAGAGCTTTCTGATGCTCTTGGTAGCGATGAAAACTTTGCTACAACTGTTTCCAACAACATTGGTCAAGTGGACGCTAAAATTGACTCTGAAGCCGCAAGAATTGAGGGTTTAGTAAATACAGAAGAAAGTGAAAGAATCGCTGCTGACTCAGCACTTCAAGGAGACATCAATGCAGAGCAAACTGCTCGTATTGCTGCCGACTCAGCACTAAGTGCAAGAGTTGACATACTTGAAGCTAAGCCAGAGCTTCAATTTTCAACAATAAAATACACCGCTCTTGAGGGCGATACTTTTATTGACCTTGACGTTGAAGCCGATAAAATTCTTTCTGCCTTTGTCGGTAGGCTTGGAATTCACGAGGGTCAAGACTTCTCGGTAAGCGTTGTAGAAGGGAAAACAAGAATGACTTTTATTAACTCACTTGCCGCTGGAGGCAATGAGCAAGTAGAAGCAGGCGACGTTTTCCATGTAACGTACGTAAGCTAATTTAACGGGGAGGGCAACCTCCCCATTTACTGTAAAAGAATAATAAATTATTTCAGTGGCTCTGTTTTTGGAACCTTTATTTAATGGCTTTATTAAATCAGTATGATGACGGATACATTCCTTTAAACGATTTGCCTCAAGGGGCAGAAGTAATCGATCTTGGTTACAGACCAAGACCATTACAGAATATACTCCACGCTTCTCTTAAGCGTTTCAATGTTCTTGTATGTCACAGACGTTTTGGGAAGACTGTATTTTCTATTATGGAAATGATTGAGCGATCTTTAAATTGCAATGAAAAGAATCCACAATACGCATATATCGCTCCTACTTATGGACAAGCAAAGAGGGTTGCATGGGAATATCTAAAAGACTTTACAAAAAATATACCACTGGCAAAAGCAAATGAAGCAGACCTCAGAATTGACATACCGAGGCCAGATCGTGGTGATAAGATGCGTTTCATGCTTCTTGGTGCTGACAATCCTGATTCTCTTAGGGGGATTTATCTTGATGGGGTTATCTTGGATGAGTACGCCCAATGCGACCCAATCATCTGGGGGCAGGTCATCAGACCAGCTCTCTCTGACCGTAAAGGATGGGCCATATTCATCGGTACTCCAAAAGGACAAAATCACTTCCATAATATTTACCATGCAGCTCAAGACCTTGCGAGGGATGGAAAAAATTGGTTCCATGCTTGCTACAAAGCCTCAGAATCAGGAGTCGTTGACGACGAAGAACTAGCCGAAGCACGTGCTACAATGAGTGAAGAAGAATATGAGCAGGAATATGAGTGTTCCTTCTCTGCTGCACTCTTAGGTGCGTACTACGGAAAGTACATCAATGCGCTTGAAAAGAAAGGACGAATTAAAGATTTTGATTATGACCCTACTGTGGCTGTCTCTACCTTTTGGGATTTGGGAATTAGTGACACTACTGCAATCTGGTTTGTTCAGCAAGTAGGCAAAGAAATCCGCTTTATTGATTACATTGAAAACGCAGGTGTCGGACTAGAATGGTATGCTAAAGAGATTCAAAACCGTCCGTACATTTACGACACCCATAATATTCCACATGATGGGGCAGCTAGAGAGCTAGGAACTGGTAAATCAAGACAAGAAACATTACTTGACTTTGGTATTCGGACGTACGTTATACCAAGACAAACGGTAGCAGACGGTATTAATGCTTCCAGAATATTGCTACAAAAAGATATATGGTTTCATGCAACTAACTGTAAACGTGGGCTTGAGGCACTTAGAAACTACCAAAGAAAGTACGATGCTAAAAATCAAATGTTTGTAGACAAACCACTTCACAATTGGGCTTCAAACGGTGCAGATGCCTTTAGAATGGCAGGGCTTGAGTTGCAACTACCTGAGAATAAGTTTAACATGAGAGATATACCTGTGACAATTGTACAGGATTACGACGAATTGGGGTACTAATGAATTGGGGATTGATCGCAATTGCAGCAATTCAGGCAGGGTTTGCTATCTATCAACAGCAAGAAGCGAAAGCTGCTGCCTCACAAGCAAAAGCACAAGCTGCCTCCAACTTGGCATCTAATCAAAATAAAGCGACCTTAGAGCAACAGAGAGAACGAAGGGAAGCTCAAGGCGTAGTACAACGAGGCTCATTATTGGGAGGTAACGCCCAAGCAAATGTACGAGCGCAAAGTGTATCTCAGAGAGGAAGTATCCTTACGTCTGACCCAAAAACACGTTCATTACTAGGCGGATAACATGCACATATATGATATTAAAGGCGACCAACAGAAAGCTGATGCTATTTGCAAGAAGAATGATCGACTAAAATCTATGCGGTCTAATTGGGATACTTATTGGGAACAACTCGCTCAGTATGTTCTCCCAAGAAAGGATAACGTATATGGACACCCTACTGTCGGAGAAGATAAACACAATAAGCTCTATGACTCCACTTCAATCCATTCTAACGAGCTTCTTGCTTCTGCTCTCCATTCCATGCTTACTAATCCTAGTTCAGTTTGGTTTGGCCTTGCTACGGGCGATAAAGAAATTGATAATCAAAAAGAAGTGAGACAATGGCTGCAAGATGCGGTCATGCGAATCATTAAAGTCTTAAATAACTCAAACTTTCAGGAAGAGATACATGAGACATACACAGACCTCGGCGGCCTTGGTACGAATACCTTATTCATGGACGAGGACGAAAGTGATGTTGTTCGTTTTTACTCAAGGCCAATCTATGAGAGTTACGTACAGGAAGACTCTAAAGGGCAGATTGATACTGTTTACCGTGAATACGACTACGATCTTAGGCAGATCGTTATGGCTTTTGGTGAAGACATTCTTAAAGACCTTGAACTGAAAATGCAGTATGAAAAAGATGCTACAAGAAAATACTGTATTATTCATGCAGTAGAACCTGTTCCTAATACAGATAGGTTTGCATCTTACCATGTACTTAAAGATAAACCGATGCTTTTAAAAGAAGCTAGTTTTAACGAAAAGCCCTTTGCTGTCCCTAGATGGACTAAAATTTCAGGCGAAGTTTATGGTAGATGTCCTGCCATGAAAGCATTGCCAGATATTAAAATGCTTAACCAAATGATGAGAACTGCTATCCGTGCAGCACAGAAAGCAGCAGACCCACCACTTATGGTGCCTGACAATGGATTCCTACTTCCGTTGCGCACCGTTCCGGGGGGTACAAATATTTATCGTGCCGGAACGAAAGACAGAATTGAACCTCTTGTACATAATGCACGTGTAGATATTAACGCTGATATGATTGAGCAGATACGTGTAAGAGTACGGCAAGCCTTTTTTATCGACCAGTTACAGCTACAAGATGGGCCTCAAATGACAGCAACAGAAGTCATGCAAAGGACTGAGGAAAAGCTCCGTATGATGGGGCCTATTCTTGGGCGATTGAACAACGAACTATTGAAACCAATTATTGATCGTGTGTTTGGAATTATGCTCAGAAAGCAAATGTTTGGGCCTATTCCAGAGGCGTTGCAAAAGCGTGACCTAGAGATTACCTATGTGTCTCAAATTTCTAAAGCTCAACGTGCAAGTGAAGCAGACACTTTTACAAGAGTTATTCAGTCCATTGCTCCAATTATTGAAGCTCAGCCGCAGGTTTTTGATAACCTTAACGGCGACCAAATTCTTAGATACCACGCTAAAATCTTTGGGCTACCAGAGGAAATGCTACGTTCTCCTGATGCAGTTGAAGAAGCTAGAGGTGCTAGAGCGCAACAAGAAGTTGACATGGCGCAAGCGCAGCAAGACAATATTATGGCAGACACTCAACAGAAGTTGGCTAATAGTCAACAAGGGTAGAGGAACTAATGTTTAAATCGAGGAAACTAAAGGAGATGGCACTTGCCTACAAGCGCACGTTTGACTCTCCTGATGGAAAAAAGGTGCTGGCAGACCTATTCAAATCTTGCCACATGATGAACTCAACTATGGACAGTAATCCACATGAAACAGCTTTTAATGAAGGAGCTAGAAGTGTGGTACTTAGGATACTCAAAACAATTAATACAGATGTAGAATCCCTCAGCAAAATGTATGAGGACTTAGAAACGGAGGAACAATATGAGTGATGGAACCTTAATGGGAGGCGACCTTGGAGCAGGAAAACAAAGTGGGGGTAGTGATACTGGACACACAATGGATGCCGCCAACACTGGCGCACTTGATACTGGCAATGCAGGAAGCCCAAACGGACAAGGTAGTCTTGACCAAGGCGCAGATAGTACATCTAATCAAGTTGTATCACCAGAATGGGCTGCTAATATTGAAGGAATAAGCGACCTTCCTTCTGATATTTTAGGCGACCCTTCTTTAAAAGCAATTAAAGACGTACCTTCATTACTTAAATCATACGTACATGCACAAAAGAAAATGGGAGCAGATAAAGTTGTATTACCAAACAAAAACAGTACAAATGAAGAATGGCTTTCATTTTATCACAAGCTCGGATTACCAACGGAATTTGAACAATACGAAGTACAAAAGCCTGAAGATTCAATTCTTCAAGAAGATTTTTACAATGAGTTTAGGCAGAAAGCATACGAAAACAATGTTCTTCCTTCTCAGGCTCAGGCATTGTTTGATTTCATTAATTCAAAAACAGGCGAGCAATATTCTCAAATGGAACAATCGCAGCAATCCAAAGTCGAAGAAGGTATCAACAATCTTAAAGAAGAATGGGGTGAAGCGTTCGACCAAAACCTTTTTAAAGCAAAAGCTGCCGTAAATGAGTTCGGTGGAGAAGACCTTAAGAATTACCTGAACGAATCTGGTTTAGGCAATGACCCTAATCTTATTAAGGCATTTGCAAAGATTGGAGAAAGTTTCTTGAAAGAAGATAATTTTCAAGAACAAGGTAAACCTGCTTATGCTATGTCACCTGCTGAAGCTCAGCAAAAAGCTAATGAGCATATGGGTAATTTCGAGGGGCCTTATTACAACTCAGCTCACCCTGACCATAAGAGAGTAGTTGACGAAGTTAATAAGATGTTTCAAATCATCAGTGGAGCAAAAGGGGCTTGACACAGCCCCTCTTTAGTATATCATTTCAGTAAGGTGTCTTAGGGACAATCGCTTGCCGATCCCATCTATGGAAGACACTTAGATCGACCTGCAATCGCAGACAATCGTATCGGTGAAATAAAACAACAATTAATTTTATCAGGAGCTTAATATGTCTAGTTTTGTAACAGAACATATGGTGAAGCAGTTCAGCTCTAACGTATGGCACCTTTCACAGCAAAAAGGGTCAAGACTTAGAGGACTTGCACGAACTGAGACACTAAACGGAGAAGAAGGTTTCTTCGATTACTACGGGCCAGTAACTGCCCAAGAGAAAGTAGGTAGACACTCAGATACTACCTATCAAGAAACTCCACACGGAAGAAGACGAGTCACAATGAATGACTACTTCTGGGCCGATCTTGTGGACAAAGAAGATAAGCTAAGACTTATCCACGATCCAGAGTCACAATATGCTAAAGCAGCTATGATGGCTATGGGTAGAAAAATGGACGATATCCTTATTGCAGGTGCGCTTGGAACAGGATACTCAGGAAAAGAAGGAGCTACTCCTGTACTTCTTCCTGACTCACAAAAGGTTGGTGCTTTCGACGGTTCTGCTCAGTCAGGACTTAACGTAAGAACTCTCCGAGCTGTTAAAAAGAAGTTCCACCAAAATGAAGTAGATATGGAGCCACTCTATATCGTTTGCCAAGCGGAGCAAATTGATAACCTTCTAGGTGAAACTGAAATTACTTCACAAGACTACAACACTGTTAGAGCCTTGGTTAATGGTGAAGTTGACTCATTTATGGGATTCAAATTCATCAGACTCGAAAGACTTCCAGTAACCACTGGTTCTATCGCTTTCGACGCTTCTAACGGATCAGTTGGAGCTGGTGGTGATTCAATTGCCGCAGGTTCAAGAAGATGTTTTGCATTTTGCCAATCAGGTCTTCTTCTTGCTCTTGGATCAGATGTTAAGGGTAGAATCGACGAGCTACCTCAGAAGCACTACTCTAAGCAGGTTTACGCCTCTATGAGTATGGGTGCTACTCGTCTTGAAGAATCTAAAGTTGTTGAAATCTTTTCAGCAGAATAATAGGAGTGAATAATGGCTGATGTATATGGAAGTAATTACCAAAAAGAGTTTGTCAACATTCCTTCTGAACAAGGTGCTATCGGCGAAATGGGTGGAAAAGTTAAAGCGGCTTTTGATTCTTTCTCTGGTGCCTCTGGCGGTGACGATGTTTACTTCGGTAAAATTCCTGCCGGAGCTAGAATCCTTTCTCTAAATGAAATTGGAGGGGGAACTGCACCTTCGTTTAATGTTGCAGTTGGAGACAAAATCTCTTCGGAACAAGACTTGATCTGTACACTTGACGCTGACGCTGCTGCTAGTGGCTCATGTTGGGTTGAGTATCTGCTCGATTAAGTTTCGTTCCTCAACTTAATCGGTTATACTAGAGGGAGGTTTAGGCCTCCCTCTTTTATATTGGAGGAATTATGTCGGTTACTGTCGATATTTGTAATTCAGCTTTAATTAAACTTGGAGCTGAGAGAATCAATGCTCTTACTGATGACAATAAGAGAGCGAGGCTGTGTCAAGAACAATACAGCAAAATTAAAAATCGGGTACTAAGATCACATCTTTGGACATTCGCTATCAAACGAGTTGCACTATCCTCAATTCCTAACCCGTTTGAGTTTGGAGAAGAGATGGTGTTTCAACTTCCACTTGATTGTATCCGTGTCGTTGGCATCAAATCCAACGTCCCAAGAAAATATAAAATTGAACAAAAATATTTAATCACTGATGGAGATGACACGTGCAATTTGTTCTACATCTCATCTAATATTGCCGAAGCATACTTCGACGAAAACTTTAAAGAAGCTCTTGCTTGCGCTTTGGCTGCTGACCTTTGTTATGCAATCACTCAAAGCAATACTATGAAGCAATCTCTTCTTGAAGAGTGTGAATGGTGGACTTCTCAAGCAAGATCATTCAATTCTCAAGAGATTAGCCCAGAGGCTTATCAATTTGATGAATGGGAAAACAGTCGTAAAGGTGGACTCGGAGGACTGTATTACGAATGAAATTTGTAACAAATCTAACTAGCTTCAAGGCAGGTATCTTATCTAAGAAACTGCACGGAAGAACAGATATTAGAGAGCATCCAGAAGGATTAAGCATTGGAAAAAATGCTTTTATAGCGAAGCAGGGTGGAGCCTATAAGAGAGCCGGACTCCACTCTGTAACGCAACTTCCAGATAACCAAGAGAATGTACAGATTGAGGTTATTGAACTCGGAGAAGACAAGGCTGCGTACATGGTGTTCACACCTACTGTTACGTATCCTACTCTAAATACAGCTCAATGGAGATTGTATGACTCTAATGGTAACGCACTTACAGATTACTTTGACATTGTTGGGATAGTTGGAAAATTTACTGTCGTTACGTATGAAGAGTATTTTGTCATTGTAAACCAGTTGGGAAATTCTTTTCCTACGTATGTAGGGTTCTCTGTTAATGATGTAGGTAAGATAGAGATTTCAAATATTTCTTTTTTAGAAGACTCTCCGTATTCTTTTCCTCAAGGTAAGGTAAATACAGATTCAAGTAAACGAATCCGTTTAAAAAATATCAACGCAGTTGGCGGAGCTAACCAAATGGAATCGACAGGATTTCAATTACAAAATGAGTTTGTAGTTGGCGATTGGGTTATGGTTACAGGTATAGTTCAAATAGGCCCATCCCTTAGAATTTCCACTGGTATGTATAAAATAACTAGCTTTGTATCTAGCTCGTTAGCTAACGTAGCTGCTTTCTTTTGGTATCAAGGAGGAACTCCACTTGATTCTATGGCTAATGTTTTAATTACTGTAGATACTAATGGTGTTGTTAGTTCGTATGGAGCATGGGGAACGGACTCAAATTATTTTGATGAATGGTCACATTCATTATGGACAGGCTCAAGAGGAAAACCTAAGCATGTTGCTGTTGATGAAGGAAGACTTGTGTTTGCAAATGCAAAAGGAAAACCTACGTCTATTTGGGGGTCACGTACAAACAATCCTTTTTTATTTCTTAATAGAAGGTTTACGTCTACTGATGCTTTAATAGCCCATAGAGGGTCTACCACTACATATAACCCAACCCTACCGTACAGTGGAGATATACTAGAAACTGACCCATACTTTTTTACACTTTCAACTAAAAAATCGAGTGAGATAACTTTTATGGAATCTGCGTCCAACTTTATCGTTGGCACAAACAAGCAAGAGTTCATTATATCAGGGAACAATGGGGCTTTGTCGCAGAAAAACTTTACTGCTCGACCACACACATCTCATGGCTCGGCTAGTGGATTGTCATTGGTATTTGATAATACCGTGCTTTTCGCTGGCCGTAGCCGCCAACAAATTTATATGTTCAGATACTCCCAAGAGAACGGGAGCTTTGTGTCAAAAGAGGTTACGATTCTTAACCCTGATCTTTTTGAAGACGAAAGAATCAAGACTATGGAATGGCACGAAGAACTTAGCTTGGCGTTTATTGTAACAGACTCAGGCAAGCTCTATACGCTTGCTCTAAACACCGAAACAGGTACCGCAGGGTTTACCATACATGAGTTCGATGGAACTGTTCTGGACTGCGCCTATGGCATCCGTGATAACGGTGATAGTTACATGGCTATTATTGTCCAGAGAGATGGCGGAATCTATGTAGATAAGATTACTGAGGAATCTATCGACACTGTTGGATTTGACGAAATTGAGGATAAGCTAAGGCACCTTGATAACTTTAGGTCATTCGACACACTGACTTCTCTTAGTACGTTTCCAGAGGATAGCATTACATTTCTTGATACCATTAACGATTACTTTAACTATAATTACTCTACTTTAAAGATAGGTGACACAGTGCGTTTTAATTCGTCTGATGTCAATGCTTTTGATGATATTAACCTAAGTCTTGGTCAGACTTACTATATTATACCATACAAAGATGATGACCGGATAGGATTTAGGTTAGCTGATTCTTTGGCAAATGCTCAATCAAATACATACATAGATATTGTTGGATTGGTTCCTATTACATTATTTAACGATTCCCTAGTGTTCCCATCAATTACTAGAATTAATCAGACCATTCCTACAGAACAATTTAATGTAGGTGCGGAGGTTACTGTGTTTGCTCGTCAAGGAAGCGGCGACCCTGTAGAAATTAACTTTACAGCAGATGGCTCTGCAACATACGATTTAGGTGCGCTTTATACAAACGTAGCTTATGGACAGACATATAGCTTCCATATCGCTACTGTACCTATTGAGGCAGGTCAGCAATGGGGTTCAGCACAACTTGGATTAAAGCGTGTTGATAAAGCAGGCATTAGAGTTTACGACACAAGAAGTTTTAAATTGAGTACGGACGGATACAATTCAGAAGAAGTTATTTTGGATGACGGTGAAATGTACACTGGTACCCACCAGATGGAAGTCACTGGAAACCCTGAGTATGAACACGTTATCCATATTCAAAATGATAAAGCAGAAGGCTGCTTCATTGCCTCACTAGCTTTGAGGGGGTTGAGTAACGATGGCTGATCTACGAACAGAGGCACTTCTAGCTAATGTAAATAGAAGTTTCTTAGAAGGAATGTACGGAGAAGACTCTTCACGTTGGAGAGCTGCCGGAGCCGTTACACTTATTGGTGCTGAAATTGCCGAAGGATACAACACGTGGGCTAATGCTAAATTGGCAGCACAGGAACTTGAAAAGAAACAAGCTGAGATTGATGCCAGAACAAAGGTATCTGTTTCTCTACTTGCCCAAGAATCAAAGAAAGTACAGGCTGTTCAAGAAACAGCGTTTGCTAAAGCAGGAGTAAAGCTAGAGGGTTCTGCTATTGATGTAATTGCTGAGACAGCAATGCACGCTATGGAAGCGGCTAAGATCAGACAAAGAGAAGCTGACTTTGAACGTGGCAATTTGGAAGTAGAAAAAGCCCTACAAAAAATGAGGGCTAAGTACGCTCCACTAAATACTATATTAGACATTGGCACAATAGGATTGGGTACAGCTATGGAAGCTAGGGCGTTTGAACCTAATGCAGAAGCAGCTAAGAAGTCGTTTAATAGAGGGAGATTGTAATGCCAAGAATACCAGAGGCGCAATTTAGACGTGAGCCTAGTGTACGTATCCCTAATCAAGTAGGTGGCAGGATTGCCACTCCTGATAAAGACATAAAACAACTTGGTTCTCAGTTTAAAGACATAGCAAATAAACTAGATCAAGCTAGAGTTACAGCAGAGGGGCTAGATACTGCGGCTAAAGTAGATGAAATCTATCAGTCTAAAGTAGTGGCACATCAAAAATATCTTGCAGAAAACTCAGTTAATGGAAAGACTTTTAAGGGTCGTAGTATTACTGAGGAAATGAACAAAGTTATTCAAGAGTTTCAAGATGAAGCCGAGGGAATGGTTACAACAGGAAACCAAGTATCTGCAACGGCATACGCTAAATACACGGTACCTAAGCTACAAAAAATGCAAAGTGACATGCTTGTTCTTGAAAGACAACAGCAGGTTAGTTTTGCTGACGAACAAAATAAAAAGAAATCTAACTTCATTTCTGAGAAGTTTAAAAACGGTGAAGACATCACGGCTGACATAGAAGAATTTAAATCACAGGTTTTCTCTACAGCTCCACTACTTGGAGAAAAGCGTACTGCCGAAAGTCTAACAGCGTTTGAACATCTCATGGGTTTATCAGCTAATGAGCATGTTAAATACAACTCTCCTACTAAACCTGCCCAAGATGCAGCAGAGAAACGAGCTAGGGCGTGGATTGCTAAACTACCAGATGCTCAAAGAGAAGCTGCGGAACGTGAGTTAGAGGGTACGCTTAGTGCTGTAGAGGCAGCTAGACTATCAGCTATGAACAAAGGAATTGAGGAAACTGCTCAATATGCTACTAATCCTAAAGAAGTTTACAATAACTCAGCAAGAGCTAGTGAGCTTGCGTTTCACTCTGTTACTGAACCTCTTCATAAAGACGAAACGCCTCTTCAAAGAGCAGATAAGATTGGTAAAATCTTAGGTACTCAGTTTGGCTCTTTAGCTGCCCTTCAACTACAAAGCGGTAGCTTGTCTGCTTATGATGATATTGTTGACATGGAAATTAAAAAGTACATGGACGCAAATAAAAATAAAACACTAATTAAAAAGATTGGTAGAGATAAAGTTGAGGATATGATTAGGCAACATGCCAAGATCACGTCACGAAACTTCCAAGGGTTAAAGCGTCAGACAGGTAAATGGATGGCAATGACCCAAGAATCATATAAACCAAATCTTTTCTCAGGCGACCCCATTAGACAACAGATGGCAGTTGGTCAGGCGTATGCCACAGCTAAAATCCAAGGCTTGGCTAACGAAGATATTATCATTACGCCACCTGAGTCTGCTGAACACATTACAAAGAGTTTTAAGGAAGCCACAACTGGCCCTGAAAAACTACAGATACTTAGAGACTTTATTGATATGACAGGGCCTAATGCCCAAAGAATCATGCGAGAGACTATTGAGATGTCTAAGGGTTCTATGCCGGAAGTGGCGGCTATCGCCATTCAAGTTGATGATGTCAAACTAGCGGCTGAGATGATGCAAGATCATACAGA